>Ga0307510_10006424_pt1 | contig 14021 bp, 16 predicted proteins | sample 12_EM_MG_FD_207224 | JGI IMG/M metagenome (GOLD analysis project Ga0307510, IMG submission 207224) | Populus trichocarpa ectomycorrhiza microbial communities from riparian zone in the Pacific Northwest, United States - 12_EM | ecosystem: Host-associated > Plants > Roots > Unclassified | place... | reverse complement strand
ATTGGTTGATGTCTCTATGTCTTGGAAGATTCATGAACTCTCACAGATGGTACTACTTCTATCTATGATGGAACTCCTCTCGTCGAACAATCTGTCGCTCGTGTGCGTACCTTGTCGCACCCTGACAAGTTCCACTATCTTATATCGATTAATGTTACTCACAGGGAACCCCGATCTTGTTTGTGTCTATCAATTATCGTCTTGGTCCTCTCGGCTTCCCTCTAGGACCCGAGGCTGTGGAACGAGGTGCTCTCAACCTCGGCCTGCACGACCAACGTGTTGCTCTGGAGTGGGTGCAGGAGAACATCGCGTCGTTCGGTGGAGATCCCTGTAAGGTATGTCCACGGGTCCTAACCCCCGTTTTATAGCTAATCATCACAAATTATGATAGGTCACCATCTTCGGAGAGAGCGCTGGAGCAATGTCCACATCCTATCACTACCTCAACGACGATTTTACCAGTGTTGCTCGAGCTGCTGTATGACCTCATCCCTCATTCTCCCACATTTACGAGGTGCCTGATCTCATTTCACAGATCTTCGAATCAGGAACGGCATCCACTCTTCCTATCTTTGATGCATACCGTGATATTCCTTCTTGGATGCTCTTTGCAAACAACATCCAATCCTGTGCCACCGCATCGATAAACAATACGTTCACTTGCCTCATGTCCGCCAGCGAGTCTGAGATCCTTGCCGCCATGAACGCAGGTTTAGCTATCGACCCATATCCCTTTCGCCCTGTTTTTGATGGACCTGGGGGCATTCTGAGTGACTACCCCGCAAAGCGACTATCACGCGGGGCTGGCGGAGATGTACCGCTTATGTCCGGCACAAATCTTGACGAAGGTTGGTTCTTTCCCTATTGTTGACGGGCTGAATGCTCATGCTGGCACAGGGACACTATTGGTTCCGCAAGATTTTCAGACCGACGATATTCCCATATGGCTGAATGCTAATTATACCCCATCTCCGCTTGGTCCTGATGCCTTGGCGGCTGGAGTGGGCAAAGTGATGTCGCTCTATCCCGACGATCCCAGTGCGGGTTCACCGTTTGGCACGGGAAATCAAACCTTTGGCACTGGACCTGGGTACAAGCAGGCATCCGCGATTTGTACGTCGTCGTCATCTTGCTTACTTGGGATCAATTTTGTATTGACGGGTTGTTGCCGGCTAGTCGGGGATATGTTCTTCCAAGCGCAACGTCGATTCTGGAGCCAAACGATTGCCGCACCATCCTATGTTTACATGTTCACAGATCCCCAGCTAAGCACTGACCCAGCACTTGGAGTATACCATTCCTCCGAGTTGCCTTATATCTTTGGAGTCTTTGGAACTGTCTCCACGGCTTCGCCACCAAAGGTTGCGAATCTGAGTCGCGTTATGCGGGACTATTGGATCTCTTTCGCCGTCTCACTGACCCCAAACGATGGCAAGGGGACGAGTAGTGCGTATTGATACGCATCAATATTTTCGTTGCTTTTTCTGACCCTGCCTTTAGCACCTCATTGGGGAAAATACAAGAAAAATAAGGTATGGCCCAATGACCTCACGACAACTAAGAATTACTCAACCCGGTACAGGGAGTACTGGAGCTTAACAGCGACAACGTGCACATGATTTCGGACGATTATCGGGCCAATGCTATCGATGCTATCATCGGATTGAGAGATGTCTTGTCCTGGTAATTGGAGCCAGCGCTGGAGGTTGTTGTGAAGCGAAATATACATCATGATATGGTTCTAGCTGAAGGACAATCTCATCGACGTCAACGTGATACTGATGGAGGCGTTTTCGGAAGGCTTTACCATACTTAATCTATGGCTGATAACAAGCAGACAGTTGATATCTTTTTGGGATAATGCCTTGCGTAAAACATATAGGGTCGTAGATTTTGATAAAGGAAGAAATTCGACCTGCGCGGTAGTGAAATCCGTACAAGAGCCCTCAGCGTATGTAGGGAGAAACGACTGAAGGATTCCAGCCGGGTCTACAGCCTGCAGTCCTGTTTGCTATGCCTGTAAATGATCGGGTTGGCCATCAGGAAAACACTCTTTTGCTAGCGGGAGGTAGCGAGAGGTAGCCGGGATAATGACACGATAGTGAACCATATTTGAAATAAGCCCAGTAAGCTTTCAATAACTGTCACTAAATTAGGTTCGAGCGCCACGACAGATAATGTTTCATAAAATCGCCTGTAGGGTAGATTGAGGAAAAAGAGTATGGTCTATAATCCCATCAGTACATGTTGGTGTATTCAGAAAGAGTATCTGGGAAACAATCGATCAAAGGCATTGCACAAGGACATGCTGACTCACCTCAATCAGGCTACAATGCCCGCAGTGACCACTGCAACCTTGTCATTCCGTCTAAATGGTGAGTCAGGTAGCGTCCAGCCGTCCTCAACCCACAGCGACCACTTCTCCAGTTCTTTGGGGGCTATGTCAAGATAGGCCTCTTCAAAAGCGGTGTGAAGACGCAGGTAAAGAATTTGATCGGATTGCCTGGCATGGAACTGTGACTGAGGATGGCAAGCACGGTAGCCTGGGAAACGAGCCCCGTAGACCATTTCCGTCCGTCCGTTGTGTGCCTGCCGACCACGTGACCCTCTCCTTCCCGGCCCAGCCCGACGCGTCCAACCCTCTTCGTCCTGCACACCTAGCCTCTCGCCCGCCCCCACGTCTCGTTCGCCTCGCGTCCAACCCTCCGTCTTTCGCTCTCGTTGATACATGATCGGCCCCTTCCCGTTGTCAGCCAAGTTCCCTTGCTCGTCCCACCCCAATTCCTACGACTGAAGATTTTCAGATCGCCCACATCCCATCGGCTGACGTCAAAAGCACAGCTGTCTTGTGTCAAATGACGTGAACAATAAACTTCAATTTAAAAAAAAAAAAAAAAAGACGTCAAAAGCACAAAAGACCACTGCTCCGCGTAGCCCACGTCGCTCATGGCCCCTTGCTAATCGCCCGTTGGTCTGGACCACGTCATTATTAGGAAAGGACTTTACTGTAAATAGGTCCACTCAGGTTACCTTTCGTACGTCTTCCTATCTCCTTTTGCTTTAGACGTTTGAGTCTCCATTCTTCACCTTTTTACGTTAGACCTTTGCCAGCGAGCTTCGCCGCACCCTTGTCACCCTAGTGCTCGCTGTCAAGTACTTTACAACAACTCAGTAAAAATTTCGCATTTCAGACACTGCTGTTTATTGCTATGATGCCGCCTGGCCTGTTGCCGGCAGTACCATCGTCGGTTTGTCTTTTTCACTTTTTCCCCTCTAGCTCACTTTGTGCGTTGATACTTGTCTCGTACCACCCCAGCCTTGCATATGAAAACCCCGCACCTAGCCTCATCAAAGGCAGACATCTGTGGACCACTTTTCCCCTCTTTATTTTGCATGCTTTTGCTCTTGCCAGACCGTCCAATGACGAACCGAGCCTGATGAGCCGTCACTTGTCCTTCTGGCCCTGCACTTTTTGCCGTGTCTCTCGCTGTCCTTGCTCACCTTTGATGACCACCTCACGTCTTGCTATTGACATCTGCCTCACGTCCCGCCACCGACAACTACCTATGTCTCGCCACCCACCGTACACTAGTCTACATTCTAATAATGTCAGCATCTCCCCCGAGTGTGGTGCCATACCACCCACATCCTTTTCTCTAATATGTCCTCATGTTCCATGGTATCTACTCATGCTGTGCCCTCATTTTCTCTTTTCTCTTTCCTTTCACTTACGCGATCATGGTATTGTAGTGTTGGAGGTAAGTCCAAGCTTGTGGGTTCGGCGTAGTTCTTGGGGACGAGGGGCCGCGATCCTGAACGGGCGAGAACGTGCAAGAGAGAAGCTAAGCGAGATGAGGAGCGGTTGGTGATGGCGTTGAACAGTTGGCGATAGCAAGGTGTATAGCGGTTGTCGGCAGTAAGGCGTGGGATGGTAGAGCCCACCATAGTGCATGCAATTCAATCAGCCGCTTTCAGCGTTTCCGAGGAATTCTCACCTACCCGTCAAGTCCGTTATCCCCCCCCAACCCCCACCCGCGGTTACGGGACTTCTTGGAATCTTGGAACTAAAACGTCTGGGTATTTACCATTTTCGGGTCATGACTACCGTGACATGTCATGATGGCCCTTTATGTTATTCTGTCCCTCGCTAAAGCTCACGAATGGCTCATGACACGGAACGTAGCTCTCCATCACAGCATAGGCAGCCACTTGGGGACAAAATAACTGCACTTCTGCTTCTGTAAAGTCCCTACGACTACACCGCATCTCTTGCATCTCAGCTACAGTTAAATCGACCACGCGACACCCTAACCTTGGACCTGGCACGTCGTGGGTCACGGTTCAAACCATTTGTATGCTGGGCCCCGAGACAATAGAGCAAAGAACACACGCCCCAATCTTCATCTGCAAAATGAAAATTTTCGGGCAGCACAGGCCTTTGACACACACGTAACTATGATAGACGCCTATGCCGTGGATCAGAAGACTGCTGTACCGGAGACTCCGAAGAATGTTCCCAGAGCAAAAAAATTGAGAAGGACTAGGTGATGTCGTTTCATATATTAGACATTGACCACCCATTTTACTGCATACTACCACCTCTGCGTGGCTTCATAGACTCGGCATCATGTGGCCCCTCTTCAACTCGCTCTTCTTGACTGCCCTGCTGACTGGGTGCCATGGTGACGGCCAACCACGCGTGCAACTCGGAGGCACGACCCTCATAGGAAAACACCTCCATCCTTCTAACCTGGAGTTTTTCGGAGGTTATTGTTCTCTCATTTGGCTGGATGTGTTTCTTACCACTTACTTTCAGGTATTCCTTTTGCGGAGCCTCCAGTCGACCGCCTCCGCTTTTCTCCTCCCCAGCCCAAGTATTCCCTCTCTCCGCTGCGATCATTCGATGCTCGTTATTACGGTTCTCCATGCCTTCAGCCTGTAAGCCCTCCCAATCTCTCCTCTGTCCGGGAACTCATTCTTCTTGCCCACAGCAATGGCTTCCCAATTTGTCAGAGGACTGTCTCACGCTTAACGTATTCCGGCCTTCCCGTGTCGACGTTAACTCGTCTTTGCCTGTCATGGTCTGGATTCATGGAGGCGGATTTCAATGTGCGTGGCGGACATCTCAATGTTTCGGTAAACTCACACCTTTTCGCAGATGGTGCTTCTTCCCTCTATGACGGAACTCCCCTCGTCGAACACTCCGTCACTCGTGTATGCATGCCATCGCCCTCTCACAAGGTCCTCACTCGCTTAGTGATGGATGGTACCTACAGAAAACACCGATCTTGTTTGTGTCTATCAACTACCGTCTTGGACCTCTCGGCTTCCCTCTAGGACCCAAGGCTATAGAACGAGGTGCCCTTAACCTCGGCCTGCATGATCAACGCGTTGCCCTTCAATGGGTGCAGGAGAACATCGCATCATTTGGTGGAGACCCCTGCAAGGTATGTTCGCGCGTCTTCGTCCTCCTGCCATAACCTCGTATCACAAACCATGACAGGTCACCGTCTTCGGGGAGAGCGCAGGAGCAAAGGCCGTGTCTTATCACTACCTCAACGACTATTTTCCCACTGTTGCCAGAGCTGCTGTACGTGCTTGTCTCTCGCACATCGACAAGGTGACCCATCTCATCATGACACATTTCATAGATCTTCGAATCAGGAACGGCATCCAGTAATTTCAACTTCGATGCGAACCGTGACCTTCCGTCATGGATGCTCTTCGCAAACAACGTACCATCCTGTTCCACCGCATTCCCAAACGACACGCTCTCTTGCCTCATGTCTGCCAGCGAGGCTGATATCCTTGCCGCTTTAAACGCCAGTTTGGCCATCGAACCATCCCCCTTCATCCCCGTCCTGGATGGGACCGGGGGTATTGTCAGTGATTATCCCGCGAAGCGATTATCTCGTGGGGCCGGTGGACGAGTACCGCTTATGGTTGGCACAAATCTCGATGAAGGTCTGGTCCTTCTACCTTGACGGGTGCGATGACTCATCTTGTACAGGGACAGTCTTCACTCCGCGGGACTTCCCGACTAAAGATATTTCCATATGGCTGTTTACAAACGCTACCCCATCTCCGCTTGGTGCTGATGCCCTGAGGGCCGGGACAGAGAAAGTGATGTCGCTCTACCCCGACATTCCCAGTGCGGGTTCGCCGTTTGGTACGGGAAATGAAACCTTCGGCACAGGATCTGGGTACAAGCGGCAAGCCGCGATCTGTATGTTTTCGACCTCTTGTTCACTCCGAGTTTTTTTTTTGTATTGACGAGTTATTGCGTTTAGATGGGGATGTACACTTCCAAGCGCCACGCCGGTTTTGGAGCCAAACGACCCTCGCCCCGAACTATGTTTATCTGTTCACAGATCCGCAGCTGAGTGCTGACCCAGCACTTGGAGTATACCATAGTGCGGAATTATATTATCTCTTTGGAAATACAAGCACGACGGGGCCGCCAAAAGTTGCAAATCTGAGTCGCAGAATGCTGGATTATTGGATCTCATTTGCGGTCTCACTGACTCCGAACGACGGCAAGGGAACGAGCAGTGCGTTATGATGCACATCATGCGTGTGTTGCTTCCTCTGACCGTGCCTTTAGGACCTCATTGGGAGTCATACAAGAAAGCCAAGGTATGACGAAATCCCCTCGTGATTGATAAATACTCAACCTGGTATAGGGTGTATTGGAGCTTAACAGCAACGGTGTACGCATGATTCCGGACGAGTACCGAGCCACTTCCATCGACTTGATCATTGAGCTGAGAGAGACGTTTTCCTGGTGATCCAAAGCCAGTGCTGGAAGTCGTGGTGAAGAGATATGTATGTGTATACAATATGGTCCCACTCGAGGGTCAAAATCGTCGCCACCACCTGACAAGAGGCGTGTTTGTGCTATTATCACAGGCCATATAGTTGGTACGTTTTTGGAATAATGCCCGGGTGGTGCATTTTGGTGGAGCAAGTAATTCCGACCTGTGCAGTATGTTGCAGCTGGAGCTCTCCGACTGGTCGTACTGAAATTGTCGATTTTGAGGGTGTAAACTATGTAACGAACGAAAACGAAATACGATAGGAGTGTTGTGCTGTTAATGCCATGCCAAGTGACATAAACGCGACAGGAGGTGGGAGGCGGTGACGGCGGATGCTGGGAGTGAATGGGGGTGATGCCGACGAGGTCGAAGCGAGGCGGAAAGTATGTACAGACAAATAAAAAGACGATGCGAATGGATGCACGGGAAGGGAAAGGGGGCCAAGCAACGAGACTATGAGTGACAGGAGGACTACTGTAGTGGCGTTGACAGGTGCTCCGTTGTGGCCTCCAAGCACCTGTAGTTATCACCCACGGTGGATCTACGGGTGCCCCAGAAAGCAAGGCAATTCGAGTGTGCGTCGGTGACAATGCATCCGGGAAAATATGTGTGGCGCCTGCAGGAGACTCCAAAGCGATGCCATGACTGGCGATTTGCCTTTGCCGCGGCAATGGTCGAGGTTGAGGTGCCCCTGAAACGCATGCCTTGATACGCACGTGACCGCGATATTGAACCCCTTTCAATGTGCTGCGCTACCGCCACGGACGGGACGGGAGACGGGATAACGCGTGGGTGCAGTGCATGGACTGGGTGACGCCCTTCATAAATTGGTCCCCGGACGGTCATCCATTTCACTGCGCACACCCATTTAAGGGGGAAACGACAGCGTGAATTCAGCCAACATCATGTGGTCACTCCTCCTCAGCTCTCTCTTCTTGACCACCTTCCTGGCTAGGTTCCATCATCATGGAGGCAAGCCACGTGTCCAACTCGGAGACACCACTCTCATAGGAAAACGACTTCGACCTTCCAACTTGGAGTTCTTCGGAGGTTTGTTATCCCCTCTTTACCACGTCATCTTCTCCTCATCCCTCACTTTTTCAGGTATCCCTTTCGCGGAGCCTCCCATTGACGGTCTCCGCTTTTCTCCTCCCCAGCCTAAGCGTTCCCTCTCTCCCCTGCGACCATTCGATGCCCGTAATTACGGTCTGCCGTGCTTACAGCCTGTAATCCCTTACCCTCCCCCCTCCGTCTGAGAACTCATTCGTTTCCGCAGCAATGGGGTGGGAATATGACAGAGGATTGTCTTACGCTGAACATATTCAGACCTTCCGGTGTTGGCGTTGACTCCTCTTTACCTGTCATGGTCTGGATTTATGGAGGCGGATTCATGAGTGCGTAGTAGATGTTTCTACATTCCTGTAAGCTCACACCTTTCACAGCTGGCGCTTCTTCCATCTATGACGGAACTCCACTTGTTGAACAATCCGTGGCTCGAGTACGTATCCCACCTCACACTCACAAGTTCTCAACTCTTAGTGATGTTTCTCCTAATGATAGGGAACCCCCATCCTCTACGTGTCCCTCAATTACCGCGTTGGACCTCTCGGCTTCCCTCAAGGACCCGAAGCTGTGGGACGTGCTGTCCTCAACCTCGGCCTGCGCGACCAATGGGCCGCGCTCGAGTGGGTGCAAACTAACATCGCATCGTTTGGTGGAGACCCCCGCAAGGTATGTCAGCGGGTTCTTATCATTGCTAGTATCACAAACCATGACAGGTCACTGTCTTTGGAGAGAGCGCGGGGGCATTGTCGACGTCCTATCACTACCTCAACGAGAATTTTTCAACTGTTGCCCGAGCTGCTGTACGCGCTCGCCTCTCGCATATGTTCGAGGCGCGTCATCTCATATCCCCCAGATCTTCCAATCAGGTACGGCCTCGACTCTTCCCAACTTCGATCCCTACCGCGGCGTTCCCTCTTGGATGCTCTTTGCAAAGGCTACGAAATCCTGTGCCACCGCATCGCCAGACAACACGTTCGCTTGTCTCATGTCCGTCGGCTCATCCGATATCCTTACCGCCATGACCGCCGGACTGGCCATCGAATTGTTCCCCTTTCGCCCCGTTCTTGATGGGCCCGAAGGCATTATGAGTGACTACCCCGCGAAGCGACTATCGCGCGGGGCAGGGGGACGAGTTCCGTTTATAGCTGGCACGGTTCTCGATGAAGGTCTGTTCCTTCTACGTTGACGAGCAATATGCTCAATACCAGCACAGGGACTATCTTCGTTCCGCGGGGGTTTCAGACTGAAGATATTTCGACATGGCTAAATGCCAATTATACCCCATCTCCTCTTGGTCTTGATACCTTGAGCGCTGGGGTGGACAACGTGATGTCGCTTTACCCCGATGACCCCAGTCTGGGTTCGCCATTTGGCACAGGAAATAAAACCTTTGGCAGTGGACCTGGGTACAAGCGCGGATCCGCGGTCAGTACGTCATCGTCATTTCACGCATACTTTGAGCCCAACTAGGTATTGACGTTCTTGCTGATTAGTTGGGGATGTGTATTTCCAAGCTCCACGTCGGTTCTGGAGCCAAACGACTTTCGGACCATCCTACGCTTACATCTTTACAGACCCCCAACCGGGCGGTGATCCAGCAACCGGAGTATTTCATTCTGTCGAATTAGGCTACCTCTTTGGAGGTTTAGCCAAGAGTGGACCATCAAAAGTCGCAAGATTGAGTCGTTCTATGCTAGATTATTGGATCTCTTTCGCCGTCTCACTGACTCCGAACGATGGCAAAGGGACGAGCAGTACGTCTTGATACGCTTCGACATTTTGTTACTTCCTCTAACCACCTGCTCTTAGGACCTCGTTGGGAGATATACGGGGACACCGAGGTATGGCTCAATTCTCTCGCGATCCGGAAGTGCTCAAACTCGGAATAGGCTGTATTGGAGCTTAATAGCAACAACGTACGCATGATCCCAGATGAATTCCGCGCCTCCTCCATGGATGCTATCATCGGAATGAGCGATACGTTGTCCTGGTGACCGAAGCCAGCCCTAGAGGTCGTCGTTGAAGAGAACGTCATGTATCTATGGTCCCACTTGGTGACCAAAAGTCTTCGCCCCGTTATGGCGATCTTGACGACCGCGGTTTCCGTGAGCTCGACGTATGCATATAGATGCCTTCAGACACGCAAATGGGAATTTTTTTTTTGATAGCTGTATCACATATTAGAAATGTGTATATTTTGATAGAGAGAAAATTCTGACCTGTACAGTATTCTACAGTCGAAGCCCCGTGCGTGTTGGGGGCGTTCGCGTCGATCACGAAACAAGGTGAACGCGATGTCCCAAAGCACCTGGTTATCATCCACCAGTGGTTCTCAGAACGGCAATACGAGTGGGCGAATATGCTACCTGTTTGGCATGGCCGAAGTACCGTATTAATATTGTAAGGCCCATAGTGGCCTCGGAAACGAGCACTGCGGCCGCGAGCCCTCAGGCTATTCCCTATTCGTATGTCCCCTTATTTCCTTTTCGTCTTAGACTTCCCGCTCTCCATTCTACAGCTTCCTCCTTTACCATCCAGTAAATTTCTTTTCTTCACTTCGGACACCACTCCTTTTCGTTACCGTCGCTGGCAGGACCGCATCATGGCATGATCCGCATTCGTTTTCCTCTCTCTCTCTCCCTCTACTCGCCTTACATGTAGAATCATACTTCTTTCTACTGCCTTGTGTTCGCGTATATATAAACCCCCTCGCCTGGCCTCGTTAAAGGTAGGCGAGTTGTGGCCCAGTTTCTCCCCTCCCTTCTATTTATGCGTCCTCTCGTCTCTCACCCGACCCGGCCGTTTGACGACGAACCGAGCTGCCGTTCCGTCAGTCGTCTGCCCGATCCTGTGCTCTTTCGTGTTTCTCTCGGCATTCCCTTTCGCCTTCGCCGACCGCCGCACGCCTCGCCGCCGCGCTGCCTCAAGGCCGTTCATCACCGCTTCGCACATCTTGCACCTCTTGCCGCGGCCCTCGCCTTACGTCGCTCAAACTTCCTCTCGCGCGTTCGGGATCGCGGCCTCTTGTCCTCGGATCTACTTCCGAACTCACCGCTAGCCTAGGTTGCCCAACTTAGCACCTTATGTTATTGTGGCACTACTCCAGTGTCACGATTGGCGATGATCGTGGTCTTTATCATGTCGTACACGATCTGCTCTACTTCTTTTCGGTACAGGGAATGTCAATGCCACGTATCCACGTATCATGCGATGACGCCCCATAACACGACAACGCAGGCCGATGACACACACTGAAAGTGATTGCTCTCGCCGAACCTGTCAATACACGACACGTCCTTAGGCGATGGTGGTTCAACTGTGGTGCCAGCGGGTTGAGGTTGCAGGACAGTTCATGTGCGGTTCTTGTTGAGCTGTTAGAAGGCTGCTGAGTGAGATGCGATATGCCAGGAGACGCTTGTGGGCGGCAGTAGTAGTAGACCGCCGCGGCCGACACAAGGACACAGGAAATTTTAGGCCAAGGTCGCCCCATGCCAAAGTCGAACATCATTCAATTAGCATTCTGTGCCTTTTCCATGGCAGCCGAGATTTTAGCGTGTTATCACACTATCACACCAATCCAAGATGATCTTGATAATCGTATTCGAGAATCAGTCCAGATTGCTGAACATAACCCAGCTCTCGCCCAATATTCGTTTCCCTCTTTGAAGATCTCTGGCAACCCCAGCCCTACAAGCTATATCGTCCATTCTCTCAAGCCGTTCCGGATACTGTAGTACGTCCTTGGCGTTACTCTCATAAGGTCTTTTATCCATGCCTGTTTGGGCGCTCAAGCGCAGAAGACGAATGGTCTGCCACAGTGAGGTGCAACTCGACAGCATATATACCAGCAGTAGTGAACATGCGCAGGGGGAAGATACATGTAAGGAAGGGCGCCGGGAGTGTCCTCCTATTCCTCAGACTTCATTTTCTTCTTTATTTTCGATGAAGATTCCCCTTCCGCCTTGACAGCTTTGGCGGCCGCCTTTTCTGCCTTTTTCGCCAGCTTCCGTGCTTTGCGCTCAGCCTCGGTCTCGACACCTTCCTAAAATCCGGGTATTAGCAAAGCGTTATTCGGGTCTTTCACAACCAAAGAAAAGGAATAGGTCGCGCACCATGGGAGTCGCACCATCCGCGACTGCAGTCACACCATCGCTCTTCCGCCGCTTCCGTTTCTTCTCCTCTGTCCTCTCTTCATCCTGCCCCTCCTCTTTGACTACGTCCATCGCATCGGAGTCACCATCAACAGCATCCTCCGCCTTGGCCCTTTCCTTCTCCGCCCGCTTTTGCGCGTGCCGCTCTTCCTTTGCGCGTCGTTTCTCCTCCTTCACATCCAACACCGCTTTCACAGCCGACTCCATCGGCTCGCGCTGCGTGCTGACCAGACCCACAGCGTCTGCTGCTGGGTTATACGTCGGCACGGCTGGGTCGGGCTTGATACGCTTCTGCTGATTGGGACCCGTGGCGAAGCGTCGCACTCCCGTGGCATCGCTCTCCGCCTCCAGCGTCCGTAGCCGCGCTTCTAGTTTCGCGCGATTTTCGAGGCCGATTGTGGGTGCGCTCGGTGTCGACTTTTCGTCTGCATCCGTAAGCGCATCGACTCGGACGGAGAGTGCCGTCTTCGTAGCCACCATGCGTGCCATCTGAGATGTTAAATTAGTTGGTGTGCAAGGTACAATAGAGTGTAACCACAAACCTTGCCCTTGAGCTTGGGTGGCGCTTGGCCAACAAGGGAGGCGTGGTAGATGAGACCGTACTTCGGTGTGTCGTGCTTTGTCTTGAGTGCGCGAAATAGTGCCTTTTCTGCGCCAAGGATCTGTATAGTACTCGCCGGATGCTTCGCCAGGTTCAACAGAGACCCCGCATGCGAGATTAGCCGTGCGCCGACGAGCTCGCCGACGAGGGTTGTGAGGTTGGGCGCAATCGCTACCATGCGATTACGCAGATACTCTGATAATTGTGCGCGATATTCCGAGATAGAGATGACCTGATCACATAGCGAATGGATATGCGCCAGGTCCGACTCTGAGATTTCTGTGCCCATAGATATTTCAGCAGCGGCCTTGATCGTAGACTCGAGTTCTTCTGGAAGGATGGTAGCGAAATCCGTCGTAGCAGCGTTTGTCCTGAAGCCTACATCACGGTAAGAAGGAGCGTAACGGAACCATCAGAAACACACATACCCATCAGCTTCACGGCCTTCGCATATGCCAGGTTGTCCGACAGGATTTTCGCCATTTCCGGGAAATGCCAGCCGTACCATTCCTGAGGAATATCAACATCATACCCCTAGAACGAGATCTATGGATGCGAACCTTCACACGCATCGCATAGATGTTGACTTCCTTGTCGAGATCATCGAGTAACGCGATAGCTTGAACAACCATGGTGTCGACCTTATCCGGCGAGAACTTCAATTTGAACCTAATCTCGTTGAGTGACCCCTTATCGGGATTTGGTACAGGTCACGCACCTGGATAACGAATGGCTGAGACCGAGACTCATTGTCGCGAGGTCTTTGGGATCGAGACCGTTCAACAAAGCAGTCAATTGGCTGCGGATTCCACGGAAGAGATCAAGGGTGTCTATGTCTGAGATAACCTTGATTCCCAGTTTTTTATTGATTGGGCGAGCTGAAAGACAAGGCGTTAGGTGGCTTTGCGATGCGGATGCGACGAAGCAATGGGAGACGCACCAAGTTTTGGATCCACCACAACCAATTCTTCCTTTTTCTTGCCCTTTTCCACAATGACTTTGTTCAGGAACTCCTTCAAACCCTTTCCGAGCTTTCCCTCCTGCATCGCAGTGATTTCCTCAACGGCAGTCGCAGTTGACGTGAATCGATGTAAGGATTTCAATTTCAGCCTGTACAGAGGAGGGAGAATACGTCGCGTAAGGAATAAAAGTGCCTCGGTTGTGAAAACCTGCACGCACAGTCCGGTCGCCCTCTCAGGCGTCTCGAATTCCTTGTACAAATTTGGGTCGGTTAATTTTGCCGAGTCAGTCAGCTTGAAGAGGGCAAAGCCCATCGCAGTCTCGTATAGTACCAGCATGATGAAACTCGTATGCCGCCGAGAGTGAAGCGCTGGTGAACACGCAACGATGCGAATGTCGACACCCAGGGATGTGCCCTCGAGGTGATCG
>Ga0307510_10006423_pt1 | contig 14023 bp, 7 predicted proteins | sample 12_EM_MG_FD_207224 | JGI IMG/M metagenome (GOLD analysis project Ga0307510, IMG submission 207224) | Populus trichocarpa ectomycorrhiza microbial communities from riparian zone in the Pacific Northwest, United States - 12_EM | ecosystem: Host-associated > Plants > Roots > Unclassified | place... | reverse complement strand
ACGCGAATGATAGTTGTCTGTTTCTTACTATTCACAAGATGCGATATCGCAGTGTTTATATACCCAGAAAACGCGATCAGCGATGACTGAAAGATGCGATAATAGAAAGACAAAAAGTGGCAAGCATCAGGAGAAAATAGGTGATATGAGAGTAGAAATGATGCAACTATGACAGGCAGAATGACTGTCGTAATAATGAACAGTAGAGTACCATAAACAAAGAAAGTACTACGTCAGCCTCATCCATCAACAATTGCAGCTAAGGCAATGGTCGGGGGGAGTCCTCCCATCATCACCCCACTGGCTCCCTAATAGGAAGTAAAATAGACCTGACCTAGAAGACGAAGACACCAAAACATTATAAATTTAAATTAGGCAACGATTTTGGAAAAGGAAGTATAAAGTTTTGGATCCCGGCCAACCACACGACAGCCAAGGCGTATGCATCGAACTTCCGAGTTGGTAATTAATTTAAGTATAGTGTCCCTTGGTCATAAAGAAACGAGGAGATACTGAGTCGGATGTGTTGGTAGAGTGCATGACACGGAGCCTGTGAGTACTTACGGAATTTTGAGAGGGCCTCACGGGCCGGTGGAGAAATCCAAGAGAACCCAAGCATCGTACTTTATTTGCCCTTTGATTAGTGACGTTCCCACAACCGCTCTCGGAATGGAGCTGAAGAATACTAACTCCGATATTATAACCGTTCTGTTCGTCGGCTAACATACCCTCCCAAATCGCCACCTTCTGGGTAATCATCGGCTTGTCCGTAATCCCCATGTCTCTAGCACGCTGCTCAAACTCAGCTGTCCTCAACCTCTTCTGTGCTTTCGCTTTTCTCGCCTCAGGCTTGCGCTGTGCCGGGGTGACTATATGAGATTCGTTAGTAGGCCGGGGGCGAGTTTATGAAGGGAGAGTTATACTGCGTGTAGGCCGGAGCCGGTCACGCTCGGTCTTGTGAAGATTCTTCCAAGCAGCCTTCTTATCACTGGAGAGCCCGTCAACTCCGGGGGCTCCGAGATGCCTCCAAAGGTACCCGTGGGGCATTTTCCCTCCGAAAACCGAGGAACAGCCCGAGACAGGACATGCAAGTAGAGCTGGCCGAGGGTTGACATTGGGGGGGGCCGGGGAAGCTTGTGAGGTGATGGAGGAGGGGTCAGAGCTTTGGTGGGCAGTATTTCCATTCTTAGAGGAGGAGGAGGTACTGGTGATTGTGGGCATGCAACTTCTAGACCTGCCCCGATAGGAACTATGAGACATAATTGCAGGGTCGAGAGTCTAGTTTGCCTGTGGCCAGAAGGGCTTGTGGGCTTTGCGAGAGGGTGGAGGTGGAGTTGGAATTGAAGTCAGTATGTTGGCTGTAGTGGGAGTCAGTGGGGGTAATTTATGGAAGGATTATCACTAGACCACAAGCCTTGGGCCACCATTTATACACAAGCGGGGAGGGAGGGGAGAAGTGTTGACTTGACCTGGAGAGAGAGGAGGTGGCCCTATTTGTGAATACTCTTACTAGCAAATTGGAGTTGGGGGGGAAGCAGTGAGGGGGCGGTCGGTTGAGCGGAAGAAGAGTTATAATGATATACAATGTCATGTTCCGTCTCCTTTACTCACATAACCTCTCATAGACATTATTTGTCACTCGTAATTTCCTCCAACAAAAGTTCATACGCCCAACATGTAGGGAAGTTGAGCAAAGCACTACACGTACTCATATTCGAAGGCTCAAATATCCTCACTCTTAACACAATTGAAAAATGTGGGGAGATCAGGGCAATCCCATTGAGGGTAGTGGTACCCCAGACCTAACCTATTTCGGGTTAGGCAAGAGGCGACAAAAAAATAGTACCTAAATTCTCTGGTTGAGGGGAAAAATCGGGCACTCCATTGGGCGAGGCAAAGACGAGTCTCGGCCCTATGGCGGGGGGGTGGGAGGTGACCGCTCCAGCTCTACAGGACAAAAGGTGTCAATCGTACAAATGATAACACTGGAAGTGGCAGAGAGCTGGTAGGAGTAGATAGTAGATAATGGGTCCCAATTAGGATATTAGACCTACAAGGAATAGAGCTATGACAGTTAGCCCTAGCCCTCTCAGAGCTGTGCTGTGAGTGTCAGTAACGGTTTGCATAGACCATGCATAGCGCAAGCATATTTGCCTTCAGTGCGCACCCGGGGTGAGTAGAAAACTCTGACACTTTGAAATATGCCTGTGCGCTATATCTAGAAGGTCCCGGCTGATTCAAAAGCACCCTGTCAGCGCTTTGAAAACAGAGGTACCGGTACTTGGGTTTTCCTCACATATCAACTCATGGAAAGCATTACTATTTACCAAGGGATCAGGCCAATGAAACAGGTTCACCGCTCAATTCATAACTCGCAAGAGATTTCTTATCAAGATGAGGAGCAGTCATCCCTCGGGAGTTGGTCGATCTTTTCTTCTAATTGCGGTAAGGCTCGGGAAGGATTTGTTTGGGCAGAGGAATATTGAGAGGTTCTCATACGATAACGCAGGGTCTCAAATACCGAAGGACCCGGGTATCCACTGGGACACCCTTATGTAGTAGTGATCGCCATGCCAGTAGTGAGCCCACGCAGAGTAACCCAATTAATAACTGGGCATGGTAGACAAAAAAAACGTTTTACACAAGTAGTTTCGGTAGATGACCTGGTAAACTATCCCATGCCCATATAACACAATAACATAGTATCCCGCTCTTGAAACCACTATTTCCGTTATAAGGTATCACCTGTGCAAGCTTCTCATCAGTCGTTTGGCACTTGTGATGGTTCACAGCCTGAGGAACAGCTCCCCAAGTCTTTGAAAGTGCCTGATTGGCCCCGCACGCTCAAGCTGTTTCCTACGATATATAGAGTTACATAGCTAGGCCTAGCCGGGCTTAGCGCTTTGGAGACGTCAATTTATTGGCCTAGCGGTCACTGTTGTATTAGGGTGTCCGGATTCAATTCGGCGGCGCGCACTTGCCCCGAGCCACTAGTGCCCAGAAGCGAATGGGCACATTTTGTATGGGTGCTCGGACATGCAGGGATGCTCCACCATCTATTTTGCGGATCCCTGATTCCGGGTACCGGTACTGTATTGTGGGAGGTGGAGAGGTGCATGTTCCTGATAAGAGCTATAGGAAACAAGGGGCTTGGATACATGGCGGGGGCCTGCTCATACCTCCGATATGCATGGGGCGTCCTTTGGTCGTAATCCATAATGAGTCCATCTTCATGTCCGACAGTCCACACTGCCTAGAAGCAAGTAGAGACTACTGCCAAAGAGGTGGTGGCTAAAATCCGCCTTCAGTTATAACATACGCGGAAGGAAAGAGAAAAAAGGGTGGAAACCAATGGGAAATCTAACCCGACTTCCCCTACCGCGGTAATTGGCTAGCGAGCTGAATCATGATCTATATTGAGGTCTAAAACTTTTCCCCGCTGGGAAAGGAGGGAATTTAGCTATTCATGTTAGTACATTAATTTTACGGCAACACACGACCCAATTATTCAATTTTCTGCACTTACTGTGCTTGCGCAGAGGTTAAGTGACGGTGTTAGAGGCCTCCGATTTCCGTGTTTTTTTGTTCATCCACACTATAACTTAATTTGCTCTCAAGCAGTACACATAACTCTGCTTTTCCCTAATCAGTCATTCGATTTCTTCTACTCCTTCGAACTGAGGGCGTACCTTACCGTACTATACCGCCGCATTCGCAAAGTTCTCATACCCTCATTGGTACCAATACCTGGCTTGGCTATAGCAGATGTATGCTTATGTGGCAAAAAAATCAACAAGTATAAAGACCTAAATCATCTATATTTCGTAGGTCAACCATTGGCTAAAATTTCATCTACCACACTGATAGGCATAACTCCCACCCAGAAACTGCCAGTATTCGTTCGGCGACTAGAAGGGGGGGGTTGAGAACTAAATGATGCGGGAAAAAGAATACCAATGATCACCGCCTCGGTTACACTACATCATGATACATCTACCATAACCAGGCCAGGTATTGGTACCCATAAGGGTACAAGAACTTAGCGAATACGGCTGTACTAGCACTCGCATATGCCGGTAACCGGTGCTGGAGCCTGGGAGCTCTCGCCTGATAGTGTGGTACAACAACGGTACTTTTAATGCGGAGGAACATTCCGGACACGGGCGCACGAGCGCAGCACCGAAAAGGAGGCCTCCCCCTATGAAGAAAAAACCCTCCATCTTGATATCAGGAGGAGCAGGCTAAACCACACCAGCATTAAGGGCCCAGACCCTTTCCCTAATCTCAGGATTCCGTTAAAATAGGTTGCGAAATAATCCCGAAAAATGTTTCGTTGTTCAAAAATATACTCATGTCTCGGGGCCAAGATAGGGCACCGGTTTTGGAATAGCCACCACAAACCTACAAAAATTATAGTGTTGGTGCTGTTTGAAAGGGTCCGGTGAAGAGTGTCGGTGGCCTGTGAGGGCCATATATGGGAACAACCTCGCGCTTTGCAAGGGCATTAGATGTGTGGAATATAGCCATATAATGTCTAGTCCGAGAAGGGGACAGCAGGCTCAACGGCTAAGGGTGGCATAGAGATCCTTATTCAGCAGGCCCTAACCCCACTCATTCACTCCGATCTCCGGGTTTACCCGCTATCGTGCATCTTGAGAAAAGCAGCACCAAGGCTATCCTCTACACTGGTCCCGAGAGACTGTTCCAAAACGGGTGCCCAATCTTGGCACAGAGACACAAGCAAGTACGGTGCAGTTTTTGACAGTTTTTATTCGAGTGTAGATAAGTAGCAGTATATTTGGAGTCTTTAAGGCCAGTTGCAACCCAATGCTCCTCACCGCGCAAATAGTCACACCAACTAATCACCTCTCCTAAGTATCATTAATACCATTTTAATAAGGCAAAAACAAGGCGAAAGCTCTAGGCCACGTAGATACCCCCAGCACACCAACAAGGAGAACTGGAGCCGAAAATGGACAATCTGTTCCTCTAGAGGCCTACATTTGAGTTCCGGCAGAAAGAAAAAAAACGAGAGCGATTGACACTAACTTCTAGGTGGTAAGCGTCTTTACCCCATTCACTAGACCTTAACAACCCTAAAGAGCGGTTGTTGGAAGTTAGGATTTTTCTGTGCCAAATAGCGAATGAGGTGACTCTTATCTAGAGGTATTTCTAGGGCCAAGGGATTGTTCCGACATTCGAGTACTAATCTACAAGCAGGCTGTACTGTAGTCCAAGGTCCGGTAAGAAGTTATGAAACACTTATTCAAGGTTAACCAGCCAAATATCCTTGTCGTTCTATTCTGGCTAATGAGTTTATACCCATGTTTGATACTGAGCTCGGATTCTTGGCGCATGCGACTGAGACATTAAAGCCGCAGCAAGGCCTCACGAGGTGACACGTTGTGCTCTAGGCTGCGCAGCCGGTCTTCGCTATACTATTAAGCCTCACTCATGAGGGCTCACTCCCGCCCCAAGAAATAGCCTCTAGGTCACCCCCTCCTATCCACCGTCCTAAAAACGTTATATCACAGCCATAGGTAATAAAAGCACGAAAGAGACCCTGAGGTCCCGACGGGGATTATACTTTTTGGGCGTACTCGATGATGGCGGGAAGCTCTGCTGGTTGGGGTTCTTCATAGCTTAGGAGCACGTGGGCAAGCAAGTCTAAGTCTACTATCGAATTTTCAAATGCTTCTACGACTTTAGAACGATCGACTGGTCCCTTAATATCTTGGGTTGTTACTGGACTCAAGCGTCCGGTCAGTCCCTCTTCTGGAACCGGCGGGACGGGCAGCAGTACCTAAAAAGGTTCCGGAGACCGAAGGGTTGAGACCGCAGGTGTCTCAGGTTGCGCCATCTGCCGAGTGCCTTTAAGTGTCGGGTAAGCCATGGGGGTAATTGGCGGAGACCGTCGGTAATTGATAGGGACTGCAGGTACCGTCCGGAAGTTACCGACAACTAGAAGACGGACTCAAGTCCGGTGGGTGCCTATAGGGCTGCCGGGGCGCTTGAGCTTACCGTGGGTTCAACATTGTGACTATCGCCCTGAGGTCCTTCCAAGCGGTTTCAATGATCATTCGCCCGATGTGACCGTCACCGAGGTGAAACATTTCACTTGTCGTGCCCTAAGGAATATCGCCAACTCAATTCTCATAGGAGAGCATAATAATTCCTAATAAAGGGCACGAAGCCTCCGATAACTGTCAACTGCTATCTAATGAAAATGAGCACACTAAGCAATACAAGAGAAACTGTAAAGTTCTCTGTCGGTTGAAGGAAAATAATAGAGAGAAGGCCGACAGATGAGGCCCCTCAGCAGAATTGCTGATTGAGATGAAGATTTGTTGTAGTATGGTGATCAGCTTCTGTTAAATCCCGCCACCGGCACCCGCCAGTAAACTCTTTTCGGTAAGCATCCAGAAGCTTTATGTAATGGACTATCTCACTACGGCTTGTCCGAGGATAACCAATAAATGGCGTAACGGTCAAACACTCGAACTAGGCTCGGTCTAGGCTATAGGGCAGGAATAGCAGGAAACTTCGTTCCGTCAAAACCAACCAAGGGCCTCTTCGGCATGTACCACTCTAGGAGTATCATACCATGGGATTTCTTGAGATAGCTTATAAGCTAAATAAAATAATGTTATTTTTGAAAATCAATGTGTTCTGCAGTCCTAGTATTTTAGGCCGTATTTCTTTGCTCTAAGGCAACCTTCGAAGATCAGAATGCTATTACTTGATTTCTCACGGAACCCCAAACATCACGAAGGGTGGGGACTTATTAACTAGAACAAGCAAGGATATTCTTGGGTGTTTAGTATTGAATAACTCTTCCATAATTTCTTACCAATTTTGCAAAGCCCAGCGAATACATTAACATCTTAGCTAATAGAACGAGAGAATGAAAAACCCAGAGAATATAGAGAAATCTGAAAACCAAACGCCAGCCTAGAAATACCATCCTTCTCCCACACTTCTTTCGTAAGTCCACTGTCGGAGGCATTGGGGAATGCCGTTGCCCTTGTCGCTTGGGATCGTTGCCACCGATATATCCCAAGATGACAATGAGGGCGCTGTATAAGCCTCAGGGTGGTGGGTGGGAAAACAAAGAACGTGATCTGTAGCGAGTTTGGACACGAGAATGCGAGTTGAAGCGAGCTTGGAGGTCTCCGACCCCCGGGAGTGCGATGGCCCTATATGTGCTGGGGTTACGACCCCCATGGAAGGACGGGCCGACTCAGCCCAAACCCCCCTCCCACCACCCTCGAGCCAGACTCCACGCGCTTTGCCTAATTGTCAATGGGTTTCAAACTATAGTGCCCCCTGCTGTTCAAGACCGGAACCCTTTCTCCTTTTGCCCTAAACTAGAACGCCGTTCCGGAAAATACCAGATTAAGAAAATGCCATGATATCTTTTCGCAAATGCCATTGCATCTTCCGTTGGCAAACACGACCCCAATTATAAAAATACAATAAAAAAATGTGGGGTTGGGACGACCCATTGCCAGTGGGGCAAAGCGCACAGAACTGTCTTACCCGGGGGTGGTAGAAAACAGGTTAGTCCAAGTCGACGCGTCCTCCCCCGGGGGCCATAGCTCCAGCCCATATAGGGCCACCGCACTCCCGGGAGTTAGAGACCTCTAAGCTCGCTACAACTCGCATTCTCGTCTCCAAGCTCGCTACAGCTCACGTTCTTTGTTTTCCACGTTCTTTGTTTTTCAAGAATATTTTCTATTACTTTATTTATATTTTTATTCATATTTGTTTTTACCTTTCAAACTTGCAGCCATGCCCCGAAGAAGGGGTTCTACGCGGGGGACAGGAGCACCTGTCAGGGGCACTCCCGGGAGAGGCAGCCTCAGAAGCACTCCTGGGAGACAATGCCACACTACGAGTAGGACTCCCGGGAGTCAAAGCCACACTCAGGCTGGCACTCCCGGGAGTCAAAGCCACAACACAAGTAGGGCTCCGGGGAGACAAAGCCACACCAGGACACCAGGGACCCCGGGGGTTGGAAGGATCGAGAAAAACACACGCAGCCGCACCTGGCGCCAGGCTTCCCGCACGCATAGCCGCGATCCTATTCCTATCAACACCACGACCGGTTCTTCGAGTAGCGAAAGTGGCCACGAAGAGGGAAGCAACTATAGAAACTCATCTTACAATAATAGCCCCCTACGCACTCCCGAGCCACTCCCGAGTACCCCAATAGTGCAATTGGAAACCTTGATCACTCTGAGCATGGAAGATACAACAGGAAATTCCCATTCTCACCCCGAACCAGTCCTAAGACTCAATGACATTCGCGCACTTCTTCAGTGACACGAGCACGAAATTGTTAACCAGGTAGTCACTCAACTTAATACCCACCAACCCCCAGGTGTAAAGGGGTCTTGGCACTGGACGTTAGTCCAAGGCACACAACGACAGGAAGGTCCTAATCGATAACACTCGTTTAGCGTGAGGGTTCGGAGATGACAATCTCAGGTCAAGGCTTATCGTGTAACGATGGATCAGGGTCAGGGTTCGAGGGTTCTTGGCATGGAACTTGGATATCAAAATAGAAAACGTTATATTCTGAAGTACAAGAGTCGTGAAAGAAATACCAGGTAGCGTAAAGAATCAAGGAAATAAGAGGCGAAGCCTCCCTTAAATAGAAGGAAATCCTAGCACAGACTTTTGCCGCCAGACTCATACCCCAGTATGAGTCGCATATCCGCGTAACCAAGGAAACAATACAATTTGTCGTAAACCTTACAAAGGAAATCCCTCATAGCAACCCTGTAACAAAAGAAAGAACACCCAAGTTGTCCCAACACATATCTCATTAGGGGACCATGAGAGCAAGGCCCTCCCCAGGGCCGAAGTCCCCTGAGGCCTATTCCGGATCCTCCGGTAATGGTCCAGGCTTAAGTGGGTACCGTTCATGGAACTCAACTGTGCTTAGCTTGTTGATCGATTCAGCTGGCTCCCATGTCATTTCGTCGTAGCCTTCCCATTTCACCAGATATCGTAGTCGGTTCCTGACGAATTTGGAATCCAAAACCGCCTGAACCTGCCACTCTTCTTCTCCTTCAACTTCCACAGGTGGAAATGGTGGGATTATCTGTCCTTCGAGTGGATCGTTGGCTGCCAGGTCCAACAGTGACACATGGAAGACGTTATGTATCTTCATGGTATTCGGCAATTCCAGAGGGTAAGCGTGTGTTCCAACCCTGGCTTTGACCTCGTAGGGTCCATGACGTTTGTTGTCCAACTTCCGTCAACGTCGTCGTGTCCTAATGTTTTTGGCGTTCGGCCACACTTTATCACCAATTTGGAAGGAGGGAGCTGGGATTCTATGTCTGTCCGCGTTTTCCTGTTGCCTTTCTTGAGCATAACCCATTTCAGTTGTAGGTTGTGCATGAAGTTCTGTCATAGTGACAACGAAAGACCGTGCCTCTTGGTCGTCGGTCGGGAGGGTTTGTTCATCGAGAAAGTCCATTCGAGGATCATAGCCGTAGTTGGCAAAGATGGCGCAGGTGCCAGTATTCTCAGATGCATGATTGTTTCCTATAAACTCCGCCATCGGTAACCATTGACACCAGTCATCCTGTTGGTAGTTCCCATATGACCGTAGGTACTGTTCCATGATACCGTTAATCCGTTCTGTTCAACCATCAGTTTCAGGATGGACTGTAGTAGATAGACGTCGGTCAATCTTTAGTCTGTGACAGATGGTTCCCCAGAACTCGGCAGCAAACTGAGGTCCTCGATCGGATATAATCGTCAGCGGTACCCCATGGTGTTTCCAGATGTTATCGAGGAATATGTCGGCCAGAGAGGTTGCATCCATAGTGGTACGACAAGGGACAAGATGACGCATCTTGGTTAGCCGGTCTACCACTACCCAAAGCGCATCATTAGCGTTACTCCAGGGCAGGCCGGTTACAAAGTCCATTAATATATCTTGCCATGGCCGATATGGAATAGGTAGGGGTTGAGGGATACCAAACGGAGCGTGACGAGGCGTTCGACTCTGTTGACAGACATAACAATTGGCCACGTATCGTGCGATCTCTTTCCGCATACTCGGCCAATGGTATCGTCGCCTGATTAGCTCATGTGTTTTGGATCTGCCGGGGTGACAAGTAGCAGGGGCGTCGTGATTTTCCAGAATGATAGCCAGATTCAAAGGTTCGTGAGCGGGAAGATAAAGACGGTCTCGATACCGCAGTCGATTACCGTCCTTGGTATATTCGGCTAGGGATATCAGGTGGCTATGTCGTACCCCTTGTTCCAGCATCGTGAGTATCTGGTTTGGAAGGTGGTCAGCTTGATAGGCTTCCGTCCACAGTTCATTCAAAGGGGATGCTCCAAAGTGAAGCGGGATATCCGCAACAGGCCCAGAGACTGGGACTTAAGAACCACTTGTGTCCGATGTGTTTTGTCCTCCAATACCTCTTCCTCTGTTTGTCCCGCCATCCTTGTCAATGCATCCGCCTTCCCATGTGCTTTACAAGGTATAAATTCAATCGTATAGTTGAATTTTCACAGGAACTCCGACCATCGGGCTTGTCGTTGATTGAGTAACTTTTTCGTGGTAAAGTATCGCAGGTTCTGATAATCCGACCGTACGGTAACAGGTCGTCCAACTAGATAAGCCCTCCACTCTTCAAAAGCCCATACCACGGCCATTAACTCTTTGGCGTAAATGTTGTAGTTGCATTCGGCTGGTGTGTATTTCTTTGAGAAGAAGGCGATGGGATGCAAAAGCCCATCAGATCCAGGTTGGGATAGTATACTGGCAGAGGCGATGTCGGAAGCATCGGTTTCCACTACTATCTCCTTATCAAAATCAAAGTGGATCAGCATGAAGGCTGTTGTAAAGGCTTCCTTCAATCGTTCGAATGCGGCTTGGCAATGATCCAACCATACAAATGGTGTATCCTTTTTGGTTAACTGGGTTAGTAGCCTGGCCAGATGAGAATTGTCTGGGATAAAGCGCCTGTAGAAGTTTCCAAATGCTAAGAAGGAGCGGACATCGCGTAATTTCTTAGGGATGGGCCACTCAATGATCGTGGTGATCTTTACGGGATCCATTCGTAGGCCTTCCGTCGTGATGATGAAACCAAGATACTCGACATTGTTCGTATGGAATTCGCATTTCTGCGGTTTTACCTGGAGTCCAGCTTTCGTTAAAGCTTCCAGGATTTGTTTGACGTGTTCGATATGTTGTTCCTCGTTCTCAGAGTATATTAAGATATCGTCAAGGTATGCTCAGGCTGTACAAAGCGTATCCAGAACTGGGCGTAGTGCGTGATTAATGTATGCTTGAAAGGTAGTGGGGGCATTGGTAAGCCCAAAGGGCATGACCAGGGATTCAAAAAGCCCGTATCGTGTACGAACAGCTGTTTTCCACTCTTCACCTGCTCTCATGCGGATTAAGTTGTAGGCTCCGCGAATATCCAGTTTAGCGAATATCTTTGCTCGTGAAAGTTGCATAAAGGTTTCTTTGACCAAGGGTAAAGGGTAACGGTTTTTGATCATTCCCTTCTTAAGTCCTCTATAGTCAACACATAAGCGTAGAAAACCTTCCCTTTTCTTAACAAACAAAATCCGAGAAGCAGCAGGGGAGGATGATTCGCGGATGAATTTCTTATCCAGATTTTCGTCGAGGCATTCGTATAAGGCTGATAATTCAGGGGGGCTGAGACCGTATAGTGGCCCGAAAGGAGGGACAAACCCGGGGCGCAGTGGTATCTCGTGATCAAACCTGACGTGAGGTGGTAGTTGATCTTCAGTTTTCTCGAGGAATAATGGAAGGAATTCATGGTACGGTTTGGGAAGTATCTGAAGTACATCGTTCTTGTCGAGGACCTTATGTCCGAGAGCACGTTGTGCAGCATAAGCCCGCAGGAAATGTGGTAACTCTTCCTCAATTCCATACGCCATTGTAACGTCGTTAACGCAGTTCCTCAAACAATATTCAGATTCAAAAGTAAGGGAGTTAGAAGTGAAGTCAATCTTGACATCATGGTGTTTTAACCAGGGTATACCAAGTGGTAGATGGTATCCCCCAAGTGTGGTAACAGAAGTAGGAATCATTTCATTGTGGTTATTAATCGACAACCCAATCTTGGTGATGTGAGTAATTGCTCTAGAACTCACAGGCCGTCCTTCGATGACCGTCAAAGGTCGTGGTTCTTTAAGTTCAAACAAAGGAAAGTAATGGCGCTCGGCGAAAGCCTTGTCGATGAATGCGTATCCAGTTGCTCCCGAGTCTATTGGAGCATGGGATCTAATCTCGTTATGGTTGTCAACAATCTTACATGCCATTACCAGATGATTGGCTTCAACACCATTCTCCATCTCGTCAAAAGATAAACCGGATAAAGAAAGTAACGAAGAAGGCGATTCTTGTCCCATGACAGTGCCTTGGACTGTACATGGGACAGTTCGTTTTCCGAGTGTGCGGACTCGGGATGAGAATCTTCAGGAACCACTGGCGGAGGTGCACGAATAGCAGCAGCGTTGGCTCTGAGGTGGCTTTGTCTGTTTGGACATTGTCGAGCCATGGGGTTTGCTCCCCCGCTGTAGAAGCATTGGCCGCGTCGCATGCGATCTTCACGTTGCGCTTGTGATAGACGGCGTCGTCTAGCCAAAAGGTCCATGGGGCCCGCTTGAGTACCTGTAGCGGTGGTAGTAGTCTTAGAAGGGGCAGCCGGTTTTGGTGTCGTGGTCGTGGTCGTGCTAGGTGATCAGCATGTAGAAGATGACCCGTTACTTTCCTCTGCACGGGCACGGATCTTGTTATCCACACTTTTGAGCAATATGATATATTGGTCAAGTTCGTCGGGGGTGTCCGGGGTTACTAGGGCGTCCTTGAGTTCGGCGCCAAATCCTTCGTATAATGAGGTTCGCGTAGCAGCATTGTTACAAGATACCTCGGCAGCATATCGTTGGAAATACGCTAAGTGGTCAGGGAAGTTAGGGTCCATTTGACGTAGACTTTGCAGATTCCGTTCGGTGGTACGGACCCTATGAAGCTCGCCGAAGGCGTTTTCAAGTAGGGTGATCTGGGCTTCCACACTAGCTATATTAATGTTTCCTTCATCAATAAGTTGAAGGATTTGTTCATAAGCTTTCCCTTTCGGAAACCCAACAGCATATGCCAACCCACATCAGCAAAAACGGACCCTGCGTCTGATCCGTCGGCGTTGCATCCTGACGCAAGCGACGCATCTCCTGCGTCCCATGCGTCCTGTGCGTCCTGACTTGCGTTGCAATGCCCCGCCACATCCCACGCTTCCAGATGCTACCTGGCAACGTTCCTTGCGTCCTGACGCAACCTGGCACCCTCCCAACGTCTGGACTACCCCAGACTCTTTCTCTCATCTCTTCGTTCTCCTGAGGCGGCGATAGCTCCTCATTACCTCTTCTCCGCGTCCTGACCCACCCCTCATCCCCGCTCGTGTAATCACAACTAATTTGCTGCTTGCTCCGACGTCGCCTGGTGTCTGGGGTGGCAGCACCTTTTTTGGTCCCTCCCGGGTCTCACATCTCACGCCTCACTGGTCTGGCGAACTAATGATCTAGGTTTCAAGAAAGTCGCTTATATATCTTCTACTATATACAGTATCAATATGTAGGGTTCTCACGCATCGCCAAATCCTGATTCTCGGTTCCGGATTCCTTAATAAACCTCATTAAATGTTCTCAAATCAATCCGGCTATTTACAAGCCATCGCCGGTCCTCCTCCGAGATCAGGTGTGCCACACCGAGAATTGTTCCTATATCAACTATTGTAAACCCTCGCGTGTCTTCCCTCATCTGCACTGTAACCAAGCCATGCATAGCCGATAGACGCTCTGAGTTCACTGGGGTCAGCAACTGAACACCGGCGACTCGACGCACAGTATCCTCGGATCTGGGGTCCCTGATCTTCAAGAGGGCTACTAGCTTTGGCGGGAGACGACCCCTCAGCGCACCATACATTTCTTCTGTGCCCGCTTGTACCCAAACCCAATCATTGCGACT
>Ga0307510_10006422_pt1 | contig 14023 bp, 20 predicted proteins | sample 12_EM_MG_FD_207224 | JGI IMG/M metagenome (GOLD analysis project Ga0307510, IMG submission 207224) | Populus trichocarpa ectomycorrhiza microbial communities from riparian zone in the Pacific Northwest, United States - 12_EM | ecosystem: Host-associated > Plants > Roots > Unclassified | place... | reverse complement strand
AGTAACATCACACTCCAATGGCAAACAGGCACATCCTAAATTTGGTAGTAAATTCCCACACGAACGCGGCCATCTCGGGAACCCCAGCCCCGGAGGCTCGTTTCCCTTATTCTCTTACTGTAAGGATGATGATGATGATGATATTGACACTAAGTGGGCTCTGTTGTGAAAGTTACATAGCACATAGGGTACTTGCACTGTACACAGAAGTTAGAACACTTGACGCAGTTGGCGTTACGTCCAAGAGAAGGCAATTTCAAGCAAGAAAGGTTATAAAGTAGAATGATGTACAAAAACGTTGAAGTAGTGAAAACCGAAGTCGCCTTTGGCCCCAGGACCAGGAACCTTCTTGAGTATCAACTGCTGGAACGCCTCCCGCGCCTGGATCGTCTCCTTCGGCCGAGAAATCATCCCATCCAGGAGGTGCTCAAGGCTCTTTTTGAAATCCTCAATCCGCTCCTGCTCAAACCGCGCCACCTCGCTCTTCACAAGCCGCGACACGTGCTCAAATTCGTGCTTTGCATCCAGCACCCGTCGCTCCGCCTACATGTAGGGCACAGTACCCGTTAGAGAGAAGAAAAAAAGTCCGTGGCCGACACGGCAGGGAAGGAGAGACACACCTCCCCAATTTGAGAGTATGAATGTCCGAGACGGTCATTCGCAACCTTGCCTTGTGCGCGATTGCGCTCGTGAGACTGTTTGAGTCGCCGCAGCTCTGCTTCCGCATTTTGCCACCCATGATACACGCGCACACGCGAACTGAAGGCCATCTGTGGAGAATAAGCATGTTAGCATGCGTGGCTCTCATGACGAGAGCCGTCACGGCGCTCACCCGTACGGAGTTGACGAGACGCGCATGCTCGTCTGCGGTGCTCAGTAACGTCGCTTGATCTGCACGAGCTTGCCCGGACTCTGTCTCTTGCCCTTTGCGCTCGAGCTCCGCCAGCGCTTCAAAGGAATGCGAAAGGGATTTCCCAATGTCCGATGTCGCAAGTTCACTAACGGTCTGCGCAAATTCGCTCACCGCAGTCGCCAGTTCTGTCCATGGGATTAATATCTATAACCTAGGGTAAGCCAGGTAGCATACGGACCATTGCGCTGCCTGGAGACAATTTCGATGGCTTTGACGAGGCCGCGTAGCTGAGATTCCAGAATTTCAAGATGCGCTTTTTGGCGGTCGAACCACTATGACATTGTCAGTAAGGAAAGCGTCAAGGATAGGTGGGAGAGTACCTCGTCCGTTTCAACAAAGCCAGGACCAGTAATGGATTGACCGATAGATGCCATCAAACCTCCCCGTTCATTAGCAATCCCCGCTTTACGGTGTCTGATCTGTCGGAAGTAAGGTCAATGCGCTTTCGACGGGCATTGGAAACGCACACATCTAATGAGAACGTGTCACTTTCTAAAAAGAGCTTTAGATCTACATCTTTGCATAATACCGGATGATTTGCGATCTTGTTTATGCAGTTCTCAAGCGCGGTCCGCCGTTGCTGTACGAACTGGTCATCGAAGCGCCCAAACGAACTCTTCTCGGGAACGGGAGGAACGACCACTCCAGGGTTATTGGTCGAAACGGTTTCGTACAGCCATAGAAAGTCCGAATAGCGACGAAGAACGAAAACCGAAGGCTTGGAAAATGTTGGAGAAGCGGTCTAGAAGACAACTTGATGAGCCGATAGGGGAGCGAATTCAGACGCAACGTGCCTTGGTGTGAACTGTATACATGATGAATGCACGGGTGGGGTCTCCAACTTTCTGTGGATCTTCGACGCTAATGGTGAACACTGGCTGTAGTCCTGTTTCCTTCTTTTCTGGGGGTGCCGTCTGATTTGGAACGTCCATGAGTTACACCCACCAGGGAAAAGTAGAAAGAATTACTCACTGGTCGTGGGAGCAGTGGTTTATCATCATCACCCTCCTGCGCAGTACTCGGGTGAGGCGTGGTTGACAAACGCACTCTGCGCGCCATCGAAACCGTTGAAGCTCTCCCCACCCAAAGCAAGGCTCGCAAATGCAGCGACCGGAGGTTGATCGAGAGGGCTGGAGATAACGCGGTGCGGATCATTGACTGTTGACGATGAGGTGTCGAAGGGTAAATGAGCGGATAGATGAAGTGCCTCTTGACGTTGTGGCAGTCGCGCGGAAGATGGTGGCGGAGGCGATGGTGGGGCGGTGTGCTCTACAGACTCCGTAGGAATTGCTGACGATGGCGTAACGGGGGAGAAAGTTGCGGAGGAGTGGTCGCTGGTGGAGATATGGTGGGAAGGGCCGGGGGAACGATGCTGGGTGGATCTGGTTCAGAAACTGGCTCACTGTAGGCGACCGCTGGTTGAGAAGGAAGTGCGGACGGGTCTGTTCCTACGCTCTACCTGAACGCAGCGTACCGAGGAGAAGTCGTAGGTTTCGTGGAAAATTCGGCTTCATGATCGGCGGGTAAGTTCGCAGAGTCCAGTGGATCCGAAGGAGTTGTTTGCACGTTATAGGAATGGGATTCGACAGTAGGGGAGCTTAGAGTGTCGTCATGTAACCCAACAGCTTGGGTCTTCGAATTTTCCAGCGCGTGCAAGAGATCGTTCGGCCAGTGTTTGGCCAAACCGGACATTCCCGCGCTGAGTCTCATCGGTGTTGCGTCATCATTTCCTTCGCACCTCAGTTCGAGTTGTCGGTGCTTGCAGCCATGTTTTAGCAATCGCCGTACTTGCTTTCTTCCACGGTGGGAACACTAATCAATCCTCATGTTACATCCCGATGTACTTATTCGCTTCTCATAGCTGCTTTCTCAGCATATGAGCGTATGTCCCTCCCTGACATGTGACATCATTGCCCTACAGAACAAATATTACCGACCAGACCTTTCCCTGTTGAAGGCGCTGGGAAGACCCGAAGGTTCCATTCCGTCGTCTGTACGTATGGCCCTCCTCTCCTCGAACTCATGTAAAGTATACACTGTTCCTCGGAATCATTGGTGCCTGTTTGAAAGCACGCCCACTAGAAGAGGTAACATGAGCGACTGAAATAAAGACACGGTGCGGGTTCACACACGTACCTTTTTGCGTCCCTTCCTCATACATAGCCTCTGCCTCCTCCCCCACCTCTATCTGCGTTTATAGGACGATCGTGTGGACTCGCGAATGGGATTTTCGAATTCTGATACGCAAGAGAAGATATGCTGGCATGAAAGGCAGCACAAAGTCCAGTAACGTCTGAATGAAGGACTTGTCAGGTCCGGGATTGGTATACGGCAGAATGAACGTTTCTGTGACGGTGTAAGGCAGAGCAAATGTGCCAGAGGTTGCGATTTTCTTTTAGAAAAGGTATGGCGGGCGGATTCTGTATATGACATGGTCAGTCGCAGCAACCTATCGCCACGGCAAGGGTAGATACCTGTTTGTACGGGGTATCCGAGCTCATGAAAAAGCGTTGGAATCAGTTGATAGACAGCGAAGTTCTTGAACGTAATGTTCTCAGGCCAGCGTACGCGCTCCGGGCCGAGCTGACGAGCTCGGACTCGAGTTCCGTGTATTCCGTAGCGGGGGCAGAGGTGGGATCTGTAGATCTGGGTGATTTACAAGGACGTGGGAGGTTGCGACCTTGGGCTTCTCGTCATCCAATTACGGTCTCAGATCCTGCCTCAGTCCCGGCAACGCGTATCGGGCGATTGTGGAGGATACTTCTGCGTAAGAAGTACTCAAACCTGCGCCACGCAGGTCCAAGGTGGCCAACGGAGAGGGGCTCGCGCCGGTACTGGCGGCGTCTGTATCCGTCTCGCGTTCAAGGTCCTCGTGTCGTTGTTTCGCCTCATAGATGACCTTCTCCCACCCGCCAACGCGAACCGTTGCATCGCGGAGTTGAGTCATGGTCTCGGCTGATCGCTGAGACACGTATCGCATGTAGCCGTTCGTCGCCATGTAAGAATGCATTTTCATGACCATGGTCTGGTCACACATACGAGGGTCAACAAGATGCCAGTAGGCACAGTAGGTTGAAACTACGCACATGGGTGGAGAGTTAAGAATCCCGATTGGACCCAGGGCCATTGCCCACCACATACTCGATCACTCATCCGTGCGGCAGACACGGGCAGAGAACACCGACCTGTTAGAAGTCCACTTGATCGCGGCAACGAGAATGGATGTTTGGAGCAAATGCTGGGTGATGGCCCCAGTCCATTAATACTTGATCCAGTCACGGCTAGCTGCTTTCGCGAACGGCACGCAGATTCCTGTGGTCAAGACATGGACAGCATCACTGAGCGCCAACATCCACGCGTCTTGTGAGAGCATAGTGGCAAACGATAAATTGAGCGGTGCGCCCTGTGTTTCTATGCTTCGAATATCCGTGCGGATAGTCCATATGAAGGGTGGTATGTTTTGGAGGCGTTAACGAGAGATGGGAGGCGAGCGGAACGGCTTGAGAACAAATGTTCTCGTTTCCTTGGTGGACAGACATCCATCAATCACGGACGAGAACGCTGCAGCATCCGCTGCTTTGAGGGAGATCTTAAGGTCAACATTCACGATAGCCACGGTGGGCGCAGAGGGACGCATAGAGTATAAGAGGCTTGATGGTGCGAAGGGAAGAGGGGAATAATGCGGGGGTTGCTCACGGGGGGTTGCATGTTGAAGAGGACGAAAGAGAGTTGAGGGGACAGGATAATGGTGGGGGGAAGGCAGACAGTGTGATTGTCGTTTATCGCGTCAGAAGAAATCGGACATGAGAGTGATCAACAAACCTGAGCAAGGACCCCGATGACGCGACAACGACTGCTGCAACGTAAATCCGGGCGGGCCGAACGATTCAAGGCGTAGGCGCCCATACTGCGCCCATGTTGGACCATCTGAAGACAGAAGAACAATTCGGTTCCCATCCACCTTCTCATCTCACACCGGTGATTTCTCCATCTCCCGAAAGGACTCCTCTTCTTCATATTCCTGCTCGGATATGATATCGCACACGACGAGTCGAAGAACTTGGCCGACATCCATTAACACACCCAAGCCGAAGAACAGCAGCCCCAGCCTCAGTCTCCGCCATGAACACAAGCACAAAAACAATTGAACCAGAACCACCCCAACCCGAGCCCGGGCCGCCGCCAGCGAGGCGGTTCCGGAGCCTCCACACTGCCTCCACAAGGCAACCCTCAGCATTCTGATGACGGCAAACGGACTCCCAATCCTTTCCTCGTCGATGATCCACACGATCCCCTTTCCGAGTTCCGATCCAGGATCACCGGCCCCGGTGCCTGTCCCACCTCTGGATCCAGTAACCCTTACCGCCCGAGGTCCCACCTGCAGAGCCAGTCGCGCTCACCCAGCTCGGACCGAGCTTCCTCTGTCGCTAGACTCAGAGCCGACGCCTCCTCCCGTCGTCGACAAGCCCGTTCCCGCACTTCCCGTCAGCTCGGGGACCGAGTCGGAAACTGGAGACGAGCCCGCGGACCACCTCCCCCAGCTCGTGATGCCGACGATGTTCCTGCCGATTCCAAACGTATGCATAAGCTTTCATCTAACTTGGTGGGTCTCTCGCCGCACCCCCACATATTATTAAACTTATCCCGCTTTTTCCCTCCGCTCGTTTCGCACACACACCCTATGTTGTAAATTTGCTGTATCATATAGATGGACCCGTTGACTACGCTTCTGACCAACTATATATCGAATCCTGAGAGACGACCGCAGCGGGATCTCACAGGTGAATGGACCAAGACAGACTTTCACACTCTCGTCGTGAGTTGCATCTCCCAGAACGATACGAGATCACCTACGAGATAACGAACAGTTGGCGGGCACTAGCGCGGATGGCACACGACCGCATCATGCAGGCGAATCCAGAGGACGGTGGCCCTCGTGTTGAACGCACGCACACCATTCCTCCCCCTCTTCTCATCTTCGACTGACACATCTCACACAACTCTGGTCCCTCCGGCTCTCGTCCCTCGCCCGCCTCCGCCTCTTCAACCAAGCTTCGGCAGAAGCGACGAACCTGTTCGGCGCTCTCGCAGCCATCGAGCCTCCCTCGGCGCGCGCACGTCCTCGAGCACGTCCTCCCCTTTGAGCTCGACGTCATCCACGCGCGCGTCAAGTACTGGGCTGGCGATGCACACGGGTACACCGATGCGCTCGGCGCGCTCCTCCGTCGGTGTAGACGCCGGGCGCGGAGCGCACGTCTCGACGCGGATCGCCATATGTGGATTGAGCGCGGCGCGCGTGTGGGCCTGATCGCCGCATCCCACTTTATCGAGATCAAGGTCTCTCCTCTCTTTCTCATATGATCAATGGACGCTTATCAGACTATCGTGAACTCCAGGATTACACCGCTGCTACGGCGCTACTCGAACCCCTCGCCACTCAGCAACAAAAGCTGTCTTTCATCGACAACGGCAACGACCAGCAGCACCAAGGGCGGGCTGCGATCGGCGCTCGGCAGTGTGTACCTACAATCCGGACAGATCGACAAGGCCGAAGCCCACTTTGCCGTCGTGGCCGCGGACGCGAGCGTGCCCGGACCGACCAAAGCGCCCAACGCCGCCTTTGTGGCGTCCGCGCGCGGGGATTGGGTCACGGCCGGCGACGTCTTGCGCGGGCTCGTAGAGGAGGACTATGCGAACTGTGCCGTGTGTTCCATCATTCGTTAATTCGTCATGGTTGGCTCGGCGCATGTCGCTAATGACGGATGTCGCTCATGTCGGTAACTTTTGTTTTTCGTTTGTTAGGCCGTTAATAATTTGGCCGTCGCTCTTCTTGGCCAGGGAAAGTTGAAGGAGGGCACCCAGGTGCTGGAAGCGGCTCTACACGCGTCGCCCTCGACTTTGGCGATGGCCGAGCCTTTCCTCTTCAACCTTTGTGCGTGCTTCACTCAATCTCGTCTTTTTTATCTCTTCGCACTTCCTGAACATGATGTACCTCGTCCACAGCCACGCTCTACCAGCTTTGGTCGTCCACCGCGGCCGCCAAGAAACGCGAGTCGCTGATCGAAGTCACAAAGTGGAGCGGAGACGGCCTACACACGACGTGCCTCAAGATGCCCACTAATTAAAATTGGAATCGATTCCTTGCGAAAAACGTTCCCTTTCATCGTGCAGGGACCCGCCCTACCGGCCGTTACTAGAGAGGTGGCATTTCCACGCGAATTACCACGACTGCATACGACAGGGAGAATGGCAGTATTTCCTGCTTTGCGACAGAAACGGCCTGAGGATTTTCAGTCAGAAGCGAGAGAGTGGAATGCGATGATAACAGCACGAAAGCGGGGGCGGGTTGATGAAGGTCATCGCCCCCGCAGTAGTTACGCCGCGTCGTTTCGAAGTTGCACAACTCACAGCACCATTCCCGTCGGGAAGCTCCGCATATCACTGAAGTATCTCACAGAGTTCCATGGTATCATCATGTCCGTGGTCCGAGTCCTCATCATGTCCGAGTCCTCAGTTTCTACAGCAGGGTCTACTAATCAAACACATCCTCAGCGATCGCTGTCCCGCTCCCAGGCTGCAGGCCCGCACGCCACCCCCCGCTCACGTCCGAAGACTCCGTTCCATGCCCCTGGACCATCCCGTCCCATTTCCACGGAACGTCAGATGCACCGTAGGTTGACGATGCTGAGCTGACGACCTCTCTGATGCAACGCGCGCTTTCGCCCGATTAGTCACGGCCGCGGGCTACGACACCCGGTGGGATCCGGCTGCCAGGGTCGCGGCCCCCCAAGCCGTAGTATGATCCCTGCGCCCGCGTTTCAAACCCTCTCACGCCCGGGGACCATGGTCTCCAACTATCATGACCACGATAGAGATGGAAGAGAGAGCCTGTCGTACGCGTCCTTCCCCACCTCCGCGTTGCGCGCGCCAACTCTCGAAGCAACGCTGCGCCCGCGCGCCCAGGCCGCACCCTTCTCAGCGCTGGAAGCAGCAGTACCATCAACAGTCCGCAAGTAATGACTCATGAGACCCTCGTACAGCTCGAAGCTCGCGCCGCCATCCAACTTCATCATCGTCATCATCGTCGGCGCCATTTGGCGTAACGTACACCACCCCGCCCGTTGGCACAGCTAAACAACTTTGGACGGCGCGACCAATCCGACGTCCGTGGCGGTCAGGCGGGTGCCAAGGGCGAATCCGACAGAGCTACGAAGAAGGTTATGGTCCGTGTCGGCGGAGGATAGTTACGGTATGGCACGGGCGCAGAACTTCGGGATGAAAACGAGCGGGACGTGCAGCATGGTGTAGGTGACGATGAGATGCTGGAGGTACATAGAGTGGAAATGACAATGTACTCGGATGGTGGCGCGGGGCCGTGGCTGAAAAAACGCAATACAAACCTTTGTGAACAACACCAGGTTAAACTCATTGAAGTGTATTCTCCCTGCCCGTATTCTTCGGTTCGGGTACTCAACCGACTTGGTTTTTTTCCGGCTAAGGAGAAACTCGAAACGTTATACATTCGGCCAATTGAACTACGCTACAAGATGTGGCCCAGGTAAGCGTATAATCACGAGGTCCAGCGCCTGACCGTGCAGTGAACGTGTCGCCGCTACTGATATTTCACGAAACCGAGTGTAAGAAGGCCATCCCATCGGAGTCCTTGTTCTGAACTGTCGGATCTGCGCCATGCTCTACAAAGAACCCCACAATTTCGACATGTCCGTTTTGCGACGCGAAATGCAAAGGGGTCCGCCCATTCTTGCCCTGAGCTGTCGGATCTGCGCCATGCCCCACAAGGAACCCCACAGTTTCGACATGTCCGTTTCGCGACGCTGCATGCAAAGGGGTCCACCCATCATTGTCCTGGGCTGTCGGATCTGCGCCATGCTCCACAAGGAACCCCACAGTTTCGACATGTCCGTTTCGCGACGCGAAATGCAAAGGGGTCCACCCATTCCGCCCCTGAGCTGTCGGATCTGCGCCATGCTCCACAAGGAACCCCACAGTTTCGACATGTCCGTTTCGCGACGCGAAATGCAAAGGGGTCCACCCATTCTGCCCCTGAGCCGTCGGATCTGCGCCATGCTCTACAAGGAACCGCATGATTTCGACATGTCCGCTTAGCGGCGCGAAATGCAAAGGGGTCGACCCATTCTTGTCCTGAGCCATCGGATCTGCGCCATGCTCTACAAGGAACCACACAATTTCGACATGTCCGTTTTTCGACGCTAAATGCAAAGGGGTCAACCCATCCTTGTCCTGGGCTGTCGGATCTGCACCATGCTCAACAAGGAACCGCACAATTTCGACATGTCCGTTTTGCGACGCTGCATGCAAAGGGGTCCACCCATTCTTGCCCTGGGCTGTCGGATCTGCGCCATGCTCCACAAGGAACCCCACAGTTTCGACATGTCCGTTTAGCGACGCTGGATGCAAAGGGGACCACCCATTCTTGTCCTGGGCTGTCGGATCTGTGCCATGCTCCACAAGGAACCCCACAAATTCGACATGTCCGTTTTGCGACGCGAAATGCAAAGGGGTCAGCCCATTCTTGTCCTGGGCTGTTGGATCTACGCCATGCTCTACAAGGAACCGCACAATTTCGACATGTCCGTTTTGCAATGCGAAATGCAAAGGGGTCCACCCATCCTTGTGCTGGGCTGTCGGATCTACGCCATGCTCCACAAGGAACCGCACAATTTCGACATGTCCATTTAGCGACGCGAGATGCAAAGGGGTCGACCCATTCTTGCCCTGGGCTGTCGGATCTGCGCCATGCTCCACAAGGAACCCCACAATTTCGACATGTCCGTTTTGCGACACTGCATGCAAAGGGGTCCACCCATCATTGTCCTGGGCTGTCGGATCTGCGCCATGCTCCACAAGGAACCCCACAATTTCGACATGTCCGTTTTGCGACACTGCATGCAAAGGGGTCCACCCATCATTGTCCTGGGCTGTCGGATCTGCGCCATGCTCCACAAGGAACCGCACAATTTTGACATGTCCATTTAGCGACGCGAGATGCAAAGGGGTCGACCCATTCTTGCCCTGGGCTGTCGGATCTGCGCCATGCTCCACAAGGAACCCCACAATTTCGACATGTCCGTTTTGCGACGCGAAATGCAAAGGGGTCCACCCATGGGCTGTCGGATCTGCGCCATGCTCCACAAGGAACCCCACAATTTCGACATGTCCGTTTAGCGACGCGAAATGCAAAGGGGTCCACCCATTCTTGTCCTGGGCTGTCGGATCTGCGCCGTGCTCAAGTAGAAGCTGCGCGACTTCTACATGTCCACTTCGCGATGCCAAATGATTCCACTCGCTTGAGTCCCCAGCCATTGCGTCCGCCTCGGGCTTGGGACGGAAGGATAGGGGTCCTGTATATCTATGGGGCAACACCTCGTGCAACAAAGTGCCGCCTTCAGCTGTTCTATGGATTCGGCGCTCAAGAGGGTCGTGCGTGACTTGAACACTTCCCTCTTGGGAAAATAGATAAGATAGGAAGTCGATTTGTGAGGTCCCATGTGCCAGCCTATTCTCATCCTCATCTTCGGCTCCATCTGCACCACTGCTAGGAACGTGTGGGTCTTCTACGTCTCGAGGTTGCAACGCCAGATGGAGTGGCGTCGACCCAACCTTATCTCGGAATGTTGTAGATGCACCGTGCTCAAGAAGGACCCGCACGACTTGCAAATGTCCTTCTCTTGACGCCACATGTAACGCAGTCTGGTCGTCGTCGTTTTGAGCCGCCACATCTGCGCCACCTTCCAATAGGACGCGAGCGACTTGCTCATATCCTCTGAGTGATGCCATGTGTAGGGGAGTCAAGTTGTCCGAGCCCCGCGAGTCTACGTCGTGTGGGTGCTCAACAAGCAGCACCTTTACGAATGCATGTAAGCCGCAAATGGTAGCATAATGCAGGGGGGTTCCGGTGGATGGCAAAGGCCTTTCGCCTCGTTTGAATAGCTTCCAGGAGGGCAATTCCGTGTTGTGTAGTAAGACCCAGACGGCGAGATGCCGTTTGCTCGAATCAAGAAGGATATTCATCCCATCCTGTACATTTTGTGACACGTCCTCCAACCGGACATGGTCGACCCAGTGTAAGGCAGCATATGGAGCGAGAGGAAATTTCTGAAGGGCGTCTTTGGCGACATTTTTGTCTAGGTGAAGGAGGATTCCAAGGCAGGCCTTTGCAACGAGGGTGTGAGCAGGGGTCATAGATACATGATAACGGGAAATGTCCTGTTTTGCTTCGGCAAGGCGGGAAGAAGTCAAGAATTCCTTGACAGAAAAATGAGAAAATTGGATAATTTGGGATCCTCCGATATCGACCACGGTAAGAAAACTGGGGCAAGTAGACTGTATCGCTTTGATTGGATCTCCCGGACGCCATCCCTCATTGAGTATTGGGGTTGGCCGCGCGTTGAAATCCAATGCGAGGAACGTCGCCAATTCTTCGACACGGAGAGGGCGGGAAGCCACGGCGACAGATTGTAACAGTCGGTGCGCAAATACCCAGTCTGCCTTATTGATCTCTCGCAAAGTACGCTCATACGTCTCATCGAGTGTCTCCGGTAATTCGGCCAGAGCTTGCCGGATACTTCCTGGGTGGCAGCCGTGGAGATAGAGCACCTGGCAATACACCCACCGGAACCTACGTGACAGGTATCAGCGAGAATCTTAAAGAGGTTAGCTTTTGGTGGCTCACATCCCGTCAGCATTTCTTGTGAGAACGTCAATTACCATCTGCTTGTCCTGCGGTGTCCACCGTTGATTTTTTGGGTTCTCCTTAACGACATACTTGATATAGTCCTTGATGTCTTCCATCTGTCCCCTTTCATTCTCTAGAGAAATTGACCGGAAAGTCGGATGTTCGAGAACATCCTTGATATCGACCTCAGGCCGGCTTGTCACGCATATGCGAAGATTCGGAAGTTTCGAGTCGATAAGCTTCTTCACAAGTTCCAGGGCCTTCTCACGGTGTGACTTCATAGAAGACGTGTTGGATGTGTTCGAGCACTCGTCCAACGCATCCACAATCAGGAAAATCGGGGCTTTTCCTGAAAGTTTCAGTATGTCCTCCAAACAACGGACAAGCGCATCGTCGCTAGGCTTTTGTGCACCGAAGCGGTGTGTTGAATAGAACTTGGAAAGGATGTCGTAGTAGGAGTCGGACTGGTCGCAAAACTGGAATAAGACGGAAGAGAGCAGCCCACGCAGATTTCTCTTTTGATCTTCCCTGAAATCGTGGTAGAAGAATGCTAGAGATGCGAGCCCACATTTCCTCATGGTATCGATATTCTCTATGATTGTGGAACTAGCCGGCATCATAAGTTCTTGAGACAAAGTATTGGAGGGTTAACGTACCAAAGGACACTTTTGCCTGCTCCGGCTAAGACAAAGGAAACCCGTCAGCATCAGCGAAGGTGTAGTGCAGAGCAACGACTGACGTTTGCCATGTATCCAGAGCAGTGAACTTGGCCCGGATGATTTCCATTCCAAGAATGTATCGCCCTGAACAAACCACGTCGCTGTCCTTTTATGGTGCGATTCGCGGGCGATGTGGTGATTTTCCCAAGGATCGGGAGGTGAGAGCCAATTTCGAATATCTTGCAGTAATTTATCACCTGGCAGGCGATCTCAGCATCAACAACGGTAACATCAAGATATCACCGACGTTTCGATTTGTCCATATCTCTCACCACTTCATGTAGCTTTTCTAACGCTCAGTCAGGTATGGAACTACTTCGCTGTTGCCAACAAGACACACCAAGAACTTCCCAGACAGCGTCACCAGATGCTTTGCCATCTAGCGGAAAGGGTACTCAATAGCAGTGAGAGACAGGTACAGTACATTTGCTTACTCATGTCTTGGACAAGACCGTAGACAACTTGAAGAATCTCCGCTCCAGTCGTTCGAGCCTCGTCAAGGGTTAGGCGATCTAGCCTCTGTAGAATAACCTCGGCATCCTTTCCCCCTCCAAAAAGCTGTTTTACGAATTTCTCTGCGTTGAACTGAGTAAGAGAATACGTTAGCGAAAAGAGACTCACTCGGTCGTCCCTGCTTGAGTTCTGCTGTGGCCAGTGCAAGGGTGGAGACCAACTCCACCATTATTTTCACTAAAATCTCGTTCATGGCGGATGTCGGAGGGATCTTGGTATATATATCGAGACGCTTAAGGAAATGTTCAATCGACTCGAGCAAGTCGACGGTGGCATCGTAGCTCGCGATCACGCCATTGGCTACCTGGTGTGCTCTGATGTTATCTCGATATGCACGAGGAGCTATAGAAAATCACATACAGTGAGTAGGACACCGAGGCCAGTCTGCAATGCCTTTGCGGGAGGAAATGCCTAAAGAACAATATCAGAGACATGGAACACCGCCATCAGCATCTTCTGACGTACCAGGCCTAAATCATCACCGAGGCCACCGGTGGCCGAAAGCTTAAATAGGAACGATACTGTACTCCTGATTGATTTCGTTATCCTATCTCTCCCTCGAGTTTCCTCGAAGGTTCTCGCCTGATCTTGAAGAAGGGTTGTGATTGACTCGACGGAATGGCAATTCTCGAGTTTCTGAGCGAGTGGATGCTTCTCCAATGATATTTTTGTCTTTATTTCGTAATCTTCCAGGGCCGACTCGAAAAGCGTCCGGAAGCGAGACGATACTGACTGGTCAGTCATGCTAAAATGGGAGAAAACCGTGGTCTTGAGAAGGGGAATTGGTTGTTTATGAGGAAACGATAACAAGATAGTGGAATGCTGTCGTAGAGGTGTGGTAAAGGGTTTGGGCGAAGGACCGTGAGTTCTTCGCTTATGTGATATATCCTTACAGTAAGAGAATAAGGGAAACGAGCCTCCGGGGCTGGGGTTCCCGAGATGGCCGCGTTCGTGTGGGAATTTACTACCAAATTTAGGATGTGCCTGTTTGCCATTGGAGTGTGATGTTACTGTGACGTGATTTGACCAAAGCGTCACTTTTCTTGAATTGGAGTTGGCTTAGATAATGCTTAGATAACTTTCCTCGAAATTTTTTACATAAGCGCACGTGAGCCCAAGTGGCTGCATTGACGAAGCGGCAACAGCTGGCAGGTTGACACT
>Ga0307510_10006421_pt1 | contig 14024 bp, 9 predicted proteins | sample 12_EM_MG_FD_207224 | JGI IMG/M metagenome (GOLD analysis project Ga0307510, IMG submission 207224) | Populus trichocarpa ectomycorrhiza microbial communities from riparian zone in the Pacific Northwest, United States - 12_EM | ecosystem: Host-associated > Plants > Roots > Unclassified | place... | reverse complement strand
TGTTGCAGTTGGTATTTTGAGGCGTACACCTTTTCAGCTCCAAACGCCGAAGTTTCACCCATTTGGTTACCAAATTCTGGGCGTGGAGCTCACGCCTATCCCATAACCAAATTTTTTTTTCTAAATATATAAATTTGATTCCTTTTAAGACATTTTTTTTGAGAAATTAGTAGTAACGGGGTGTTTGGGAGTGTAGTTGCGGATGTTTTTTAAAGTATTTTTTCTTAGAAATACATCAAAATAATATATTTATTTCTTTATTTTTTAAAATTTATTTTTAACACTAATACATTAAAACAATTCAACAATATAAAAAAATAAATTTTAACAAACTGGAGTTTCGGCCACACTCCTAAACAATAGAATTCACTTTTGAAAAAGTATATATATAAAAATATATAGAATTCACTTTTGAAAAAGTATTAATCTGAAACTAAAGTAGGTTAGCAATTCAGACAAATAAAACCAAAAGTAGGAATACAGATCTACACAAACCAAAGAAGCCTAACATTTATATATTTGATAATTTTTTTATTTTTAGCTCAGTGAAGTAAGACTTGAGCATTAAGAATTATGATTGCTACCTCCATTCTAAAATTCAAGGCCAAATAGAACTCTCAAAAAGCACCAGACAACCAACCCAACTCCAGCATCCACCCGCCTATGCTAGGTCATGGCCTCAGAGGCTAGAAAAACATAACGTCCTTAATTGGTCCGACTATCTAAGTATTGACTGGGCTTGGTCCTCGGCGTTTATACTTTTGTTTCGACTAATTTCAAGATGGAATCTTCTACCTTTCAGAATAATAATAAAAAATTAAATTAAATTTAGTGCGAACCTTAAGCCTGGAAAGGCCTTGTTGTTAGGCCTGATATGGTAACCTTTAGGTGTTTAGGTTAACCTTGCTATTTACGTTTGCTATTCTGAAATGCAGCCAACTTCTCAATATTTTGAGACGAATTAAAACAACATAATTAAGCTAAAACCTATATACATTCTTAAGAGCTTAATCCTCTGAGAAAAAAAATTAAGTTAACAAACAGCACAATCAAAATGGATTGACAAGTAAAAATGTGATAAGCCTTTGATTAAAGAAAATGGGAGGAGGTAATGCAACAAACTATGCATTATTATCCAAGGTGAAACTGAATTTGAATTTTGTGACATGTGACTTATTATAAACCAACTTCATATTCTCACGGTAGCAAAATACAGGTATATTCATCCTAACCTTCATGTTGTACTTAGTTTTCTCTTTCATGTCTATCATCATATTAAAAATATTTTCAAACATGTTCTTTTTTATATGCATGACATCTAGATTATGGTAGAGGAGATTAGTCTTTCTTATCCCAAAAAATACTTTGTTTTACCTCATTATGGGTTACATAAAAATTAGGAAATTTTTACTTGCTAGATTAAAAATCAAACATAATGTCCTCGTACTGCGAGACAACGTCATACAATTTTTCACCTGATAAAATATCAACAGTGCAGCATCCCTTTCAACTTTACCTACAAAGAAGTCATATATGTTCTTTCTATACTTATGATCGGTTGGAAAAAACCTACAATGAAAAAATAAAGAAAGTTGTTTTACTACTATTTGTCAAGGTGAAGATCTTGTTATTTTTTATACACTATGGGCATGCTAATAATTTCCATGCATGCTCCAACCAGAAAATACACAGGAAAATCATTGATAGTCCACATCAAAGCTGCTTTCATATGAAAATTTTGTTTTCATGAGACATCATATGTTAAAGTCCTGAATGACCATAATTGATTCAACTTATTAATCAACGGTTAAAGATAAACATCTATATTTTTACTTGGACTATTAGGACCAAGTATGCCCATAGATAAGAACATGAACTCCGATTTTATACATATCTTCGGTGACAAGTTGTAAACCGTGAGTATTAAATGGATTGAATCCATTTGTATATAACCCTACACCTATGTTTTGTGGTTCCATTAAAAATTAAGGACACATCCTATTAAACTGTTTCCAGACTTCGATGTCAAAAAGTTTCACCATGACTCTATCCATCACATTATATGAATGATGTCGTGTCATGTGATCATCAGTCTTCGGAGACATGAATAACCTTTGCAATCTAGAAGTAATTGAGAAGTATCTTAGTTTTTTATGTGCGACAAGAGTCCTTCCCCTGCCAGTTCTGAGTTTATACCGAGCATGTCCACAGGTTTTACACTCGATCAAATCTGTATTTTCATTGTAGTACAATATGTGAAAGTTCAGACACATGTCGATTTTCTGGTATCCTAGGTCAAGAGGTTTCATCATGGATTTAGCAATATAGAAGTTCTTTTCAACCCATTCCCTTCGGATAAAGTGCTTTTTGCCCATCCGACAATTCTGTTTTAATCGACCTCACTCAGCCCATGATTTGACTTGATGGCGAATACTTGTGCAATAACTAATAATTTATTATGATTTGTGCACCTACCCTATAATGATTCATTAAAATCTTTTAAAAGTTCAAAAAACCTAGTTGCGTCTGCATTTGGTTCTTCATCTGAAATTGAGCATTCACCTGCATAACATTGATTCATCTTCATTGCATTTGTAATCATACTCCTATAATGATTACTATTATCATTTACAACTCATTGCACGTTGCTAGAACTAAAAGTTTACCTAGCCATCCTTTCTACCATGGTTTCATAAGGAAAATAGGGTTCTTCGTAAGCAAATCAACACAAGTATTTTCTCATGAACCATTTTTGTAGAAGATGCATTATAACAATATATGGATTGAGAAACTTTTTATTTTTACACCTCTTACATGGACATCTAATACTGCTTCCCCTAATATTTTTCAGATTAGATAATGCGTAATTAATAAAACCCTCAATCCCATTACAATAATCATCATGCATAACCCTTCGGATGAAACTTGATACATATAAGAACGATCATCCATCCATTACTTATATGAAACTTATATAGAATATTGATGACAACATGTATTAAATATTAATGTGAACTAAACAAATTATCATTACCCAGTTAATTAGCTATTATTGATTGAATTCAAAATTATTCAATCTATTTTAATAGTACCATTTAATGATTATCAATTTTCTCCAAAACAAAAACCTAAATTCCTCTAAATTCACCTAAATTTTCAACTTAACAATAAAATTAATAAAATATGAAACGTACCTTTGAAATAACTCATTATTTATTTAATTATAAAATACTTAAATTACAAAATCAAACTCAATTTCATCAAATGATAAACAAATATAATTTTTTAAAATCTCAAACAAAATCTAACATGTACAAATCATGTATTTATACAACAAATTTCTATAGAAAAAACCTATAAAACAAGTAAACACAAAAAAACTACATATATGAGCGAAAATAACAAAGGAATACCTGCCTAGCTCATTCCTTGATTTTCACCTGTACGATATTCATCGATGGTAAATTCTTGCCTGTGAGTATCGATGGAAACAACAATGTTATGTTCCATTGGTAAATGTTACCATAATTCACTAATGATATTTTTTCTGTTGGTATTTTTATTTGTATTTGAGAATTTTTCTGGTAGTGCATCTTCAATCTATCCACATCTATGGAATGAACCTCCATTTAAAAATTCGCAAGAGTAAAAAAAATATATATATAAACTTTTAAAAAAGAGGTAAAGAGTAAGAAAACCAAATAAATTAGATATTACAAAATAAAAAACATCAATTCTAAAAGCATGAAGCCTCAACATGGGATTATTGAAAAAAGAAGGAAAAACGCTACCATCAAAGGCAGTAGCTAAGGTAAATCTGAAGAGACTCTCAGAACCGTAGAAAGAAAGAGTAGTTTTTGTCTTGATTTCCACCATTTTCTTATTTATACACCAAATAAAATTCAAAATAATACAAAATAAGCAATTTAAATCATTCTTAAACTATATATTATCGTAGGGGTACTTTATTTTAACTATTAAAATTCTAAAAAGACTTGAAACAAGCCAATAAAAATATAAAGTATTAAAATTAAAAAAAATGAATTACATCAGAAATCATAAAATTATTGAGCTGAATCCTCAGTTCATTTTTTATTTTATGTTTTTACTCTCCTGGACAAACACTTATAATAAAGGAAATATTTATTAAATAAGTATTGTATAAGTTCTTTTTTATTCATTTATGTATTGTTCATTTAAACTCATGATGTCACATATAATTGAAAATAGTGATGTATAATAAAAAAAAAGGTTAATAATATATAATGTTAAAGTTCAGTTTTTGTAGTGATTATTTATTCTTAAGAGTTATGTATATTTAGATTTTGAAAGATAATTCAATTTATATCTCTAATATTTGCTTAAGTCCAGTTAAAAATTGTTGTATATGGCTAAGAAATTAAACAAATTAAATTGATTATAATTATCAAAATTTATGTAATATTATTTAAAAACAGAGCATGTTTATTTAATAAACGGTTCAAATATATTCATTTATAAATACTTCCAAACAGTTTATTAGAAATTGAAAAGAAGGATTATAAATTAGTTGAACAGTACACGAGTGATTAGTTACTTGCACTATTGGAATTGAGGGAACATGCCAAAAAAAGGGTCAACTAGAAGACGATGATTATCATGGCATAGTGATTAGTTACTTGCACACTATTGGCTTTGAAATATAAATTGTTGGCGTTTTCGATTTGTAATTGATAATCCTTCGGTCAAATCTGTGCGGTGTTTCAATGGCCAAGTCTGGTGTTGCCACTTGATGATCGTGTAGCTTGGCTCTTGCACTTGCACTGTAATTTCTGGGTACTGCTAGAGGTTTTTTTTTTTTTTTTACAATTATTAATCAAAATGACGTTGTTAAATCAAGTGTTTTGATAGCTAAAAATTCTTGAAAAGAAATTCTAATATACCAGATTAGAAAAATAGATAAATAGTGAAAATAAAAAATAGATAAAATAATTATATATATATGTATATTTTCCCAAAATTTTATCTATAATTATTAATTAATCATATTGAGAGTTAAATGGATTACAATTAACCTATTTATGAGTCCTGTTAAATTTTAAATGGATTACAACTAATATTTTAATGGATAATTATTATCCTTATTAAGTAGCCTAATAAGTTATTAAAATTAAATGAATTATTATTAAAAATAAAATGAAGCAGGTCATTTAAAAAAAACAATATATTTAAAAATATTTAAAGTTTTTTGGTTGTATTATTACCTTCCAATGTCCTATTTTTTTTGAAGTTTTTTTTAAGAGTGTTAGTTTTTCATAACTTCTTTTTGGAAGGTGCTATTTTTTTTTCTTAAGAGAAAAAACACGCACTGCTGTCATTTTGTTATGATTACGGTCACGCTTTCCAAGGAATATCTAGAATTTTAGAATTCTTAAAGTAAAAAATTTGAATTTGTTTTTTTGATTTTAAATTAGTTTTTTTGTGTTTTTAAATTATTTTAATATATTGATATAAAAATAAATTTTAAAAGATAATAAATAAATTATTTTTAAATATTTTTATATAAAAATTAATTTGAAGAGCAAGTAACAATTTCTTACACGCTTATGCTGTGGTTTTCATTTATGTTCTTTTGTTTTTTTTGCCCAGGAACCTATTCCTTGGGCCACTTTTAACAGAGGTTGTTTGTTTGTAGGTGTATGCTTTGGCTCTTGCCTTTTTATTAATAAATCATCTCTCGTTTCATCAAAAAAAGAAAAAAAGGTAGCATGGTTGGATCTGCATCCACACTGAACAAAAAAGGATGAAGGAGAAAAAAAAAACATGATTAATGTGAATAATACTATTGCTAAAAGACACAATAAGATGTAGGAAGGAAGTATATGACAAGAATATGTAACATCAATATTCTCTATCAAATTACTGTTCTTTTCTGGTCCCCATTTCTTTGATCTTTCCCATGTTTTGCATGAGCGCCATTGATCAATTTTAATTATGATTGCGCAAAAAAATGTGTTGTTTATAGTTTGCTTCATTTTAATATGTGTGTTAATGCGGTACAAGTTTTTGTAAAAAGATTTTGTCAATTAAAAAATTATTTTTTTTTAATTTTTGATACTAACATATTAAAATTATAAAAAAATATCTAGAAAAATATTAATTTAATAATTTTTTAGATAAAAAACAATTTAAGAAAATTCTGAAGAATAGGCTAAATCGCAGTGGCAAAATTAAGAGGTGTGCTATAGTATTTTCTCCCACGTACAAAAGCTTTTGGATTTTTGTTTTTCAACAGGGTGCTTTCTTTACAAGCCTTGGACTTTCCAGTGGAGATATCCTATCTTGATTGCTAAATCTGCACCTTAACCCTTCCAAAATTTGAACCTTAGACCTCGTAGAACAAATTTCAATTTTAACTGCGGTGTCCTTTTGGGACAACTTTTGGATTTATAAGAGAAAACAAGAAGTTTTGGACTAAAATTATTATTATGAGAGATTTACTGAATATTTAACTGTCTTTGCTTTGTGCACTTGCAGAATCAGTTGTTCAGGGAGCAGATTGAGAAGCTAAAGGGCGAGGTAATTTTTCAGGTTCCATGCGTATTATTTTATAATACATGCTTGTTCAAGACTTCTTAGGTATAGATTTTGGAAAGCATTATCCTGATCTGCTATCATCATCTTTTGACTGACGTATCTCAGGAGAAAATCCTAATGGAAGAAAACACGGAGTTGAGGGAGAAGGTATATTACCATCCAGCTTGAACTTTTAGATCCTATACATTATCATGATCATCTCTGGTTGTGTTTTTGAGGAATGCGTCACCATTGTGTGTGGCATAGCACACAAGAATTTAGGCTTCTCACTCATAGTAGTTTTTTTTATTTTTAAAAAGAGAGCATTAAATATAGAAATGTCAAACTTGTATAAAAGATCTATCAAGCTGTAGGACCAGTTCAGATTTTATGGTGCTCGTGGCCATGCTTGCTGTCTGTCCGGAGATCGTTCCTTCAGACAATAATTCAAAGACATATATATTTATTTATTTTGTTGGTAATAATTTTGTTTGATGACTTATTTTTGCAGTGTGGGATGCAACCACTGGACCTCTCAGCAACCAAGACGCCACAAATATTACAAGACCGGCAAATTATCGAGGTGGAGACAGAATTGTTCATAGGTCCACCAGACTCCAGAGACACGGCCTGCCCACAAAACCATAAGAGCTGATTAATTTGAGTTAAATAATTGCAGATTCAAATTTGCAATATAGTTCCAGCTTCCCAAGTGTCAATGGTGTTTTTTTTTTTTTTTAATCATTTGCATCTGATAGCTATGAATACTGTTGTGTCTAATAAATTTTGCCAAAAGTATAACAACTATAAAGGGCTTGGACAATACCATTGGGTGATGAGAGTCAAAATACGTCAAGGAAGATTAATGTAACATACTGTAATGTTATATATAGCTCAATATTGATTCTGGTCTACTTTATAATAAGAAAAGCTAAAATATGTAAAGAAATTACAATAATTTTTCTTATAAAATATTATAGATTGCTACAATATTTATTCATATTTTTTTTTCTTTGTTTTTTCATGGTTTTTTTTTAAATTGTTTCTGATAATTTTATTTTTTAATTTTGAAATGGTTTAGCTTTGTAATTTTTTTCTTTTTATTTTGTCTTTTTATGAGATTAATATGATTTGCGGATTTGTTGAGGTAATTCAGGTTGGATTTGATAGTTTTTTATTTAATTGAACTTAGTTTTTTTATATTCTATTTGTTTCTCATATTGTTAAAAAAATATAGTTTTAAAGAAAAATCATATTATTAAACTTTATGAAATAATAAAAATTAAAGGATATGGAGGAAATTACTGCTTACTCAATACCCATTGTATTGTGGATTACAATAGTAATCCACATGTTATGCCTTTTATTTTTTTTTCCCTTATGTTTTTAAATTTTTGTTATGATTTTTTTCTTAAATTTATTTTTTTTGATTTTATTTTTTAAAATAGAGATTGTCGAGAATTTAATATAGTAATTTATTTTTATTTTTTTGCCAAAATATGAGGTTAGCTTATTTTATGGGTTTTTTTTCAAGGTAACCTAGATTGTCCCGGTTTATGATTTTGGTGGGTTGCCTATTTTTTTTAATTGAACTAGATTTTTTTTATAATCTATTTTTTTTTATCATATAGTTAAAAAAATAGTTTTAGAAAAAAGTCATATTATTAAACTTTATAAAGTAACAAAAATTAAAGGGTATGAGGAAACTACTGTTCACCTAAACACATTGTACTATGAATCACAATAGTAATTTACAGTGTTTTGCTTTTTGTCTTTTTTCTTTTTAAATTTTTGTTATGATTTTTTTTTCAAATTTTTTTTTTGTCGATTTCATCTTTTAATATTGGAATGGTTGAGAATTTAGCTTTATAATTTGTTTCCTTTTATTTTACCTTTTTTTAAGGTTAGCATGATTTGCGGGTTTGTCGGGGTAACTCGGATTGCCCTGATTTACGAGTTTGGTGGGGTGTTTTTTTTTTTAATTGAACTTGACTCTTTTTTTTTCCTCATATAGTTTTAAAAAAATAGTTTCAAACAAAAAAGTTATGTTATTAAACTTTTTAAAGTCCATGAACCTATTCATATGTTTGGCTGATTCACTTGGTTCGTGGGTTTGACATGTTTAATATTTTTAAATAAGTTTTTTTTTTCATCCTTAGATACTGGGTTTATCAAGAATTCAATTTCATAATTGATTTCGTTTCGCTTTTTATGAAGTTATCGCGATCTAAAAAAACCATCTCGGTATTGGGTTGGTGTTTGATTTCGCAATCATTTATATTTGTTATCATATAGTTAAATAAAAAATAGTTTTGAAAAAAAAATTATAATTCCAGTGGAGTCCATAACCCAGTTCATAGGTTTAGCGTACTTGCCCACCTTACCCGATTCACAGGTTTGATGAGTTTACCCACCGATAGGATAAATGTATTTTTGGTTTTTGATCTTTTAATTTTTTTAAATTTCATCATTTAATATTAGATTGGTTGGTAAATGAACTGCATTATTGATTTTGTTTGCTTTCTAGGGATAATTGTCTCAAATAAATGTCTATTTTTAGGTTGGTATTCAATTTTGTGAGCATTTATTTTTATCATATAATTAAATAAAAAAATTATAAAAAAAATTATTAAATCCAATAAAGTCCATCATCCAAGTCACGGGGTGGCGAGGTCGATCCAATCTGTCATTACTTTAGTTTTTAAAAAATTATTATTTTGAAGTTTTTTTAAAAGCTAAATCATGTTATTATCAATCATCAATGTTGTATTTAAACTTATGAAATCGATCGATTTAAATCGAGTTAGTTGTCACATAATTTAATTAAAAATTTGAGTAACAGTTGAGTCAGGAGATTTCAAAATATTCACTTGATTATGTTAATAATAACATTGTTAAAAAAAATTCCTCTGCGAATGTGGAGGCAAATATACCAGTACTTGTCTCCACTTTGCTTTCCCCCCTTTTAAAACAGTTATGTGAAAGATGAGAGATTAGTACCCCAGTTAACCAGCAATTCAATTGCTTTTTTTTTTTTTGGTTGAAATCGGGACGCTCTAAAAAACAAAATTAAATGAGAAAAGGTCGATTAAATGAGGTTGTAATACAGAAACAAGTACAAATTTATGTGAGGATCCCTGAAGATAGTTAACAAATCTGTTGCTGCATTGGCTTCTTGAAACACATGTTGAACTTTAACCTCCCACTGTCGTGCCAGCAATTCACTTGCTTGGCATCAATTTTCACATTGTCCTTTGCTAAATAATTAACCACTAGCAAGAAATCCGATTTTAAAACAAGCCTTTTAATTCCGAACGACCAAAGCTAGTTTGAGGCCAGAAACTACTACCCACAATTCTGCTCTGCCATAAGAGCAAGTACCAGCTAATCCTAGATTTCCTTTACTACAACCATCCATATTTAACGTCAACCATTCCAGCGGAGGGCCGACCCATCATCAAAGAAACTCCTTCTATCCCTCGAATTGAGCAAAACCTTCCGCACATCCTGAGCTAATCTGCAGTCCCTTAACACATGAAGCATAGGTTCCTTTTTCAAAGAACAATGGTGACAGTGTGGATCGTCAGTTAAATTCCCACGCCATCTATTCTCATTCGCCGTCAATTTATCATGAGCTACCCCCCAGAGAAAAGCTCTGATTCTCTCCGATCCCTTCCAACTCCATATCAATCTCCAAATAGGATCCCTGTTTCTAACCTGGCTTGCAATATATGCTCATGTGGCAGGCAGATTTTACAGTAAACACACCACTTGCAAATTTACACCAATAACTTGAATCTCCCTCGATGGTACGTACTAGAAGGAGGATAACTAGCCATTACCATAATTATTTGTATGGGGGAGAGTAAATGAGCAAAGAAATCCCATCTCCATTGAATATTAGACTCCATGTTTGCTACTGATACATTTAAATTTTCCACTGGAATATCTTGTAAAGCATGCTGTACTAGCGGGCCGATACCTTCCAGCCAGTTGTCTTTCCAAAACCGAACTTCTACTCCATTCCCAACAGACCGACCTAGGCCTTCAATAACCTGAGGCCAAACTTTACAGATTGTTTTCCACAGCGGAGAGTCCTTCCCTTTAGCTTGGACTTGTGGTATACGATCTTGAGTCTTAACATACTTACTCCTCAGGACATCTGCCCATAGATTATTGTTGTCATGGATAATACCCCATCCTAACTTCATTACGCAAGCCTTATTCATTGAGTGCATATTTCGAATCCCTAACCCTTCTTCCTGTTTGGCCTTACACATATTCTTGGACTTCCACCCAGCCAATTTTTTATGCATTCAATTTTGTTTCTGTTTACAATTCTGAATTTTGCATTGATATCCCAAAAGTTACATGCCTAAATGTAATTAATGCATCTGCCATTGCAATGGAGTAGTCAATGTAATTTTTTCCCATCAACCCTAAGGAATATCTAGAGAAACGGAAGTACTTTTATTAATTAATACCTGACAAGTTAATGCGTAGGAAACCGAAGAGAGGCCTCAAAATCTCAAGGAGCTTCGTGTAATTTTATGGCCAGAAATGTGGATGCTCTATAATTCAGTAAACATGGACAACGTTCAGACTTTAGAGGGCCAATTGACTGGACGTAACACCTAACTAGATGTCCTAGAAGTTTCAGAAAATTAAAATAATATGACCACTACACGGGTTCTACAGGAACAAGACTTCAGGACGCTGTCGTGGTCTGTAAAACAATTTTCAATAATTTCGACGTACAATGTCCGATTGTACACGTAGATGGTGAAGTTGATATAGTATTTTAAGTGTGGAAAGTGTGATAGTAATTATTTTTTAAATTATTTTTTTTAATGTTAGAAGTTATTTTATAATAATGAAAAATTCTTCCATAACCTATTTGACAAAAGACATTGAAAGTTATTGTGTATAAGTTGTCGGTTGTGTTTATGAAGATTTTTTGAAGATGAGAAGAAGGGTGCTGTTTTGATGAGAAGAAATGTGTGTTTCAACGAGAAGATTTGTTATTTTGATGCATAGAGATTTTTTGCTATCTCTTATGACTACCATACTTTGATTCCATCTTGCAGGAGGAAAAATTTGCCCAAATGTCTTCTGAGCGCAGACCTCCATGGCGCTGCTATTCTAATTTCTAGGTCATACTCTCTTCTAAAGTGTCTTCTGAGCGCAGACCAGACCTACATCAAACTTCGAAGAAGTCCTACACTTTAGGCATCTAAGCAAACCAAAAACAATTAGCTCCAGAGTGAACGCAAAAGAGTTTCTGCTTCCAAACTGTCCAAAAATATGACAGTCGTTCTTCCATTTTCGAGTGTCCATAAAATTACTAGGAGCTAGCTTCGAGATCCAAGTAGTGTGCTTTATCATAAAAACAACTACTGCCAGAGAGACACAGAGATGGCTAAATTGAATGGTGGTCCCCTGCATCCTTCAAAGCATGGTCCCTCTGTTTTTGAACAAAACAGCTCTTTCTTTTTCTATAGAAGAAAACCCATGACGATCAAGAAGAAGAACCTATTCACTGGTCCTGTAAGTTTTTCTTCTTTCTTCTTGTTTCTTTTTTATTGGGAAAAAACAGCTGGTTTTGATTTATGGGGTTTTGATTGATCATTCAGGTGGCAAGGCTACTAGGTCCGGCGATTTTTGAGGCTTCAAAGCCAAAGGTGTTGCTTCTAGAGGTTGAAAATAAGCAGCCAGCTGCAGGGGAGCTTCCTCCAAGGACTTGTACCCTAACGAACTGCTTAGCCCCCTCTATAATTTGCAAGACGAAAGCATTGCCTTCTACAATTTTTTCTTGGGCTTGTCAGTACGCTATCATATTGCTAGCATTTATATTACTTCTTTCTTTCATTCCATTTCGCTGATTAATATCGTTAATGTCTCTGGTTTAAGCTGTGCGATGAGTGGCGAGGATTCTCGGATAAAATGCTTGGAAAAATAAATCTTATGTCTTGACAACTTCGGATTTCAGTGATATGTTTGTACGATTTTTTATTTATTTGTAATTTTACTGAATTAATGTGGTAAATGTAATCATATAAATCTCTTACCATTATTGGAACCTTAGGCTACTAGTTGCTAAATTGGTTAATTTCCTCCCACATTAGGAAATTAAAGATCACGAGAAAATATTATTTTATCAATGTATTAATCTTAATATAGATGACCACCGACTTGTAACTAGATAAAAATAAAATAAAATATAAAATAATACCAAAATGCAATTTATTTCTTTGGGCTACGACCTCTTTTTTCAAAAATAAATAAATAAATAAAACTATGGCTTAATGATATCGACCGACCCCTACTGTTAAAAAGAAAAGATAATGGATCATTAGTCATTTAACTATGCTTTCAATTGTTTGAAAATATATAATAAATAATTTGGGTGAAAATAGAGCTAACAGGATAATTCTGGTATCTCGAATTTACGTTATCCACTATCCTTATTATTTAAATACTAAGATTAGGGCTGTAAAACAAACCAAATTACTTAAACTCAATTTGAGATCACTTCAATAAAATATTTGTTGAAGCTCGATTGTTACTTGAGCAATTCACTACTTGAAGTGGCTTGAAATATTCATGAACAAGAAATATATTTTAAGATAATTATTTAAATATAATAATATTATTAAAATATAATCTTTATTATAAAGTGGTTGCAAATTAACTATAAAAATAAATGTAAGATGAAATACTAAATGATTTTAACATTTAAACTAATGTTAATATTGTTAGAGTAATGTAAAACTAGTTTTTATCTACTAACTTGAGTTATATATTAGATTAAAGATTTTTTTAATAATGTATCATAGTCTTGTTAATTAGACGATTACAAGTTTAAATTTCATCGCCTCTCTTATATTATACAAGTTTCAAATAAAAAAAGCTTTTTACTAGATAAAGTATTATATAATTATTTTTAAAACTTTACCTAATAGGTTCAGGTATTGAATTAAGATGATTATTTGAAAAATATGTAATGCTGATATAAAAGAGTTAATTTTTTAGAATTATTATATTAAATACTTATTTTATTTTATTTTGTTTTGTTGATAAACAAGCTTGAGCTTGATAGAAGAAGTATCAAATCAAACTAAAGCTAAGATGGGAGAATTAAAATTTCCAAAAATCTTCTAATCTTAATATGGATAGATTATTTATCATTGGATTGAATAGATTTAATTAATTAATTGATTCAAGAATTTCCCTTATCATAAAACAAAACGAAAATAATATCTACATAACTGGAGAGTTGGCGACCCAACTCAAGCTAGCGTGGCCAGAAAAGAAACTAGTTATAATCTGGGAAATAATTTCCTACTCTACAACGCTTGTTTTTATTTTAATATTAAAATCTAATAAGTCAAATTGATGGTTGGCGATTTTTGTTTGTTTGTTACTACTGTGTACACACAGTTTACACAGTAGCCGTCCATGAAAGTGCT
>Ga0307510_10006420_pt1 | contig 14024 bp, 16 predicted proteins | sample 12_EM_MG_FD_207224 | JGI IMG/M metagenome (GOLD analysis project Ga0307510, IMG submission 207224) | Populus trichocarpa ectomycorrhiza microbial communities from riparian zone in the Pacific Northwest, United States - 12_EM | ecosystem: Host-associated > Plants > Roots > Unclassified | place... | reverse complement strand
ATCACCGAGCGGGTCACCGAGGTGATGGTCCAGGTCCACAACATGTACGCGCAGCCACCGATCCGCAGCCTCGAACTCACCGAACTGGCACGGGCGTTGCTCAGCGAGTCCACACACCTCCTGGGCAACGAACAGATGGCACCCGCGCCCAACTCCGACGGAAAACGTGGCATGCAACTCAGGGGAATCGAGGTCAAGTTGCGCCGCGCCCGGACCCTCGTCGACGAACAGCCGGGCACCGCCTACTCGTTGACCCTCGACGTGCTGGGCCAGCTCGACGCACTCGCCCGGGCCCGCGAAGCCGCCACGGCCCAGGGAGTGTGACCCGTGCTGATCTTCGCGGCCTCCGACAAGGGAGGCACGGGCCGCTCCGTCACCAGCGCCAACCTCGCCTACCAGCGGGCGCTGATGGGCGACGACGTCTGCTATCTGGACTTCGACTTCGGCTCGCCCACCGCCTCGGCCGTCTTCGACGTGCCCGACGCCCGTGAGGCCGCCGAGGACCGCGGACTGCACTCCTATCTGATAGGCGAGATCAGCGAACCGGTCAGGATCGACGTCTGGGCGGACACCGAACACCGCGTCCTGCGCAACCAGCCGCCCGGAGCAGGCCGGTTGATCCTCATGCCCGGTGACCTCAGCGGCGGCGAGTTCGCCACCTCCGGCGACAACCTGCGCCGCTGCGTGGACCTCCTCCTGCGCCTCAACGGCGAGTTCGACCTGATCGTCGTCGACCTCAGCGCCGGCCGCAGCTACGCCGTCGACATGGTGCTCGCGGCCACCTCGCAGCGGGCGATGAGCGGTGTCCTGGCCCGCTGGCTGGTCTTCCACCGCTGGACCCGCCAGCACGTGGAGGCCGCGGCCAGCCTCGTCTACGGCAAGCGCGGCATCCTCGCCGGCGGCGTCGCCCGCGGCCACGACGAGGACGCGCTGCGTGGCGCCATCCGCTTCGTACGGGCCGCCGTACCCGATCCCGACTCGGCGCTGTGGTCGCAGGCGACGCCCACCCAGTCGGCGTGGATGGAGCAGTGCGACACCGAGTTGAAGCATCTCGCCTCGCACCACGGCATCGGCTACAGCCAGGTGCTCGGCTCGGTGCCGCTGGAGCCCGTGCTCCAGTGGCGGGAGCAACTCATCACCGACGAGGACGTGTTGGACAGCCAGATCGCCACCATGGAGACCTGGCAGGCACTGAGCGACCTCGCCGCGCGGCTGACCGACGACAAGTACTGGGAGGAGGCATGACGGAGGCCGTCTTCCGGGAGACCACCGCGGACCCGCGCACCCAGTCCGTGCCGCTGGCCCATCTCTCGCTGGAGCTGGGCCACCTCTACATGGAGGACTTCGAGGCCGGCCCCGAGCGGCTGCGCGAGCACTTCGCCGAGGTGCGGATCTGGGTGGACGCGGCCCGCGCCTCCGCCGCCCGCCGCTCCGGCGGCAAACGCCCCCGCATCAGCACCTGTTTCCTGATCGACGACTACTTCACCCGCTTCTCCACCCCGGCCGAACTCGTCCCGCTGGTCCTCGAAGAAGCCGAGAAGGCCGGCCTCGTCATCGACTACCTCGCCCGCGAGTCGGGCTGCGCGGTCGCCGACCGGATCGAGCTCGCCGAGTCCGTCATGCACCGCCTCGTCGAGTCACCGCCGCCGGGCAGCCACGGCTCCCGCCCACCGGTCAGCCAGACGGGCTGGCTCGCCAACGGCCAGCGCACCACGCCAACGCGCAGTGCCCTGGCGGAAATCGTCACCTGGCAGCCGCCCCACGAGACGGCGGCCCGCAACCACTCGGTCTTCATGGACGTCGAGTTGTGGTCCGAGACGGACAAGGGCCGCCTGTGGTCCTGCCCGTTCCTGGCCGCCGTATGGCAGTTGGCCCGCCTGGGTCTGCTACGGCACCTGGGCGAGCCGGTGCTGGTCCCGCAGCCCTGGACCGGCGGGGCCTTCCCGCACGACTGGGACCGGCTGCCGCCGCTGCTCAGACTCAGCGACACCCGCGTCCCGTTCAGCGCGTACCGCACCTGCACGCTGATGGCGAACCGGTTCGTCGCCGTGGAGGACGCCGTACGGCTCATCCTCGACCAGATAGACGTGGACTCCGGCGCGCTCGAACAGGTCGCCAAACGGTCCGCCGGCGAAGGCGTCGCGGTACCGGAGGCGGTGGCCCAGCGCGCCACCTACGTGTTCTACGAGGAGCCCGCCAACTCGGTGTCACCCGACGGGACTTGACATGACGACCCCCGGACAGCAGACGCGCCCGGTCCTCGCCTGCGGCGAGGTGCGCACCGGTCTGCTGCCGTCCTTCCAGGCGCTGGACGGCCGCGCCGCCGCCCAACTCCTGCGGCTGCGCGCCGACGAACACGTCCGGGTCTCCGAGCGGCCCAATCTCTACGCCCTCTCGCCCGAGGTCCTCACCGGCGTGGACTGCCGGCTGCCCACCTCGAACGGCGCCAAGGTCCGGGCCGTCGGTACGGTGGCCGCCCGCGCGGCGCTCACCGAAGGCCGGGTCGTGCAGTCCACCGCCTACTTCAGCGCCCCGGCCGCCGGACCCGACGTACGCCGGCCCTGGGGGCACTATCTCGTCCGCCCCGGGGTCGTCGAGCCGTTCGGGAAACTGCCCGAACAGGCCACCGCGGAGGGCGTGTTGCGCGGTGGCGGGCGCGGTGAACTGGACCTGGGGATGATCGCCGAGGGGCTGCTCGCGCAGCTGGTGCGGCACCCCCTCCTCGACCACAAGGCACCTTTCAAGTCCCGCCGCACGTATCTGCGTTGGGCGGCGCGGCGGGCGCCCGAGGGTGAGGGGGCGACGCTTGACCGCTTCACGCTGGCCGAAGAGGGCCTGCGGACAGTGGAGTTGAGGGTGCCGTACGGCACCGAGTCGGCCGCGATCGCGGGGCTCTGCGAAGACCTCGCGTTGCACGACTGGCTTTTGACGACGGTGGTGCACATGCTGGAGAACAGCCGGCTCGGTGCGGCGGACGGGCCCGCGGCGGTCCTGGCGCTGCGACCGGCCGTCGATCACCTGCTGCATCTGTGGATGCCGCGCGCGCACGTGGACCGGACGCTGGGTCACCTGTGGGACGTACTGGAGCGGGAACCGGGCTTCAGCCGCCAATGGGAGAACCTTCGCCAGCGTATCCGGGACCAACTGGCCATACAGGCCATCCCGTTGCTGCATCAGGCGCTGAGCACGCGCTGACGGGGCGGCACGAACCGCATATCCGACGGGGGAGAGGTTCACATGAACGGAGTGACGACACCAGGGGCAGGGCCGGTACCACAGCAGGATCAGGCCCAGCGTGGATCGAGGCTGTTCATCAGGACAGGGTTCGCGATCTTAGCGGGAGTCGCCGCCTTCTTCGTGACCAACGTCCTGAACGAGGACGACGGTGAGCTGTGGCAGTGGACGATGTCCATCGTCCTCGGCTGCGCGACGCTGATCGTGCAGCTGCTCGTGGACTTCGGCGAGCGGCTGGAGGCCGTCCAGGAGAGCCAGAAGCGGCGCATCCGGGACATGAAGGACAGCCTGTCCAGCCACCACACCGAGATGCGCGCGGCGGTCGACGAGAGCTTCGCGAAGATCAACGCGGCGACCGAGCTGTACAGCAAGGTCGACGGTTCGGTGCTGCGCTCCGACGAGGTGACCCGGCTGGTGCTGGGCTACACGAAAGTCGGAGAGCAGGGCGCGGACATCGTGAAGGCCTTCGCCGAGGAGGAGTTGGGCCGCCTCGCGCTGCTCATGGAGAACCTCGGCAACGGCACGGCGGACTGCCCCGGCGAGAACCACGAGTGGCTGATCGACCTCACCAAGTGCGTCAAGCGGACGCTCTACGCCACCAGCACGTCCGTCGACCGCGACTTCTGGTCGAGCGAGCCGGCCAGGCGCTATCTCGCCGCCCAGGAAACGGCCATCAAGTCACGCCGGGTCCAGATCCGGCGCGTGTTCCTGGTCGACGAGGAGTCGGAAGTCACCGGCAGCCTCCGCCAACTCTGCGAAAGACACCACAAGTTCGGGATCGACGCGCGTATCGCGGTCCGGTCCCTGCTCGAACCGACCGCCCAGATGAACTCGTTGAACGACTTCATCGTCTTCGACGGCGAACTCTGCTACGAGACCGAGCCCGACATCCGCGTCATGCCGGCCAAGACGACCCTGAAGATGACCCGCGAACACGTGGAGGAACGGATCAACCGCTTCAACGTGCTGTGGGAGGCGACGGAACCGGAACCGCAACGGGATCCGGAACCGGAGCCGGACGGAGGAAGGGCGGTCACACATCCCGCCGGTCAACGGCAACAACCGTGACCACCGCAGCGACCGCGGCCCACACCGCGAACACGGTCCACGCGCCGGCGACGGTCGTCGGATACCGCTCGGCCAACGTGTAGGGCATGCGGCCGTAGTTGACCTGGACGAGTCGGCCCCAGGCGTTGAAGGGCAGGGCATTGCGGACGCAGGCCGTCCAGCGGTAGCGCTCGGTGACGAAGGTGGGCAGGAGGAGCAGGAGACCGGTCGCGAGGACCATCGTCGTGGCGCTGTGCCGGATCAGCGCGCCCATGGCCATGCCGACCAGCGCGGACACCGGGGCGAGCAGTGCCGACGCGACGACCACCCGCAGGGCGCCGGGGTAGCTGATCGACAGGCCCAGGCCGCGCCCGGACAGGATCGCCTGGGCCGCAGCGAAGGAGGCGGACGCGACGACCGCGCCGTACGCCGTCATGACCGCGGTCACCACGGCCGCCTTCGCCGACATCAGCGCCCGGCGGTCCGGCACGGCCGCGAAGGTCGTGCGGATCAGCCCCGTCGAGTATTCGCCGACGACCGTGACCGCGCCGACGCTCGCCGCCGTCAGGATCAGGATCAACGCGGCACCGTCGGTGAAGGCGTCGAACAGCGCGTTGTTGGCGAAGTGGGCGCGCATCACCGTGTTGTAGTGCGGATAGTCGACGTAGTCGGCGCGTGCCGCGTTGGCGTTGAAGGCGATCACGACGAGGGTGCTGACGCCGAGCGCCCAGTAAGTGGAGCGCAGGGAACGGAGTTTGAGCCACTCGGCGGCCAGCAGATCGCCGAAGCGCGGGACGGGCACGGTCACGGGAACGGTCGTCATCGGGAGTCTCCGGCCAGGTATTCGACGCTGTCGGCGGTCAGTTCCATGAAGGCCGCCTCCAGAGAGGCGTGCTCGGTGGTCAACTCCCGCAACAGGAAGCCGTGTTCGTGCGCCAGTTCACCGATACGACTGGCGCTGGCCCCGGTGACCTTCAGCGTCTCCTCGTCGCACGGAGCCACCACCGCACCCTCCGATGCCAGTACGGCGGCCAGCGCGCCCGCGTCCGGAGTCCGCACGGTCACCGTCGGCGCCGTACCGCGTGCGGCGAATTGTTCGAGGCTCTCGGCGGCGATCAGTTCGCCCCGGCCGATGACGATGAGCCGGTCGGCCGTGTTCTCCATCTCGGACATCAGATGGCTGGAGACGAAGACCGTACGACCCTCCGCCGCCAGTTTCCGGAACAGGCCCCGCACCCACAACACCCCTTCCGGATCAAGCCCGTTGAGAGGTTCGTCGAAGAGGAGGACGGGCGGGTCGCCGAGCAGGGCGGTCGCGATGCCGAGCCGCTGTTTCATACCGAGCGAGTAGCCGCCGACCCGGCGCCGGGCCGCCGCCCCGGTGAGCCCGACCTCGGTGAGCACCTCCTCCACCCGCCCCGCGGCGATCCGGTTGCTCAGGGCGAGTGCTCGCAGATGTGCCCGCGCGGACCGCCCACCGTGCACATCGCCCGCGTCGAGCAGCGCACCGACGTGGCGCAGCCCGCGCGGATGCCGGCGGAAGTCGTGACCGCTGATGGTGGCGGTGCCGGTGGTCGGCTCGACAAGTCCCAGCAGCATCCGCAGAGTTGTCGTCTTGCCGGCGCCGTTCGGGCCCAGGAAGCCGGTGACGTGCCCGGGCTGGACGGTGAAGGACAGTTCGCGTACGGCGGTGGTGGGGCCGTACCGCTTCGTGAGTTCGTTGACTTCGATCACGGGACCACGGTTTCGCGGGCGGCGGGTCCCCGGCATCGCCCCGGCGCTGACATTCCCACGGCGTCGATGTCGACCCCGGTCGTACGTCTCCGGGTCGATGACCGCACCCGCCCCGCGCCCCTACGATCACGGCATGCCCGCCACACCGACCCGGCCCCTATTCAAGCGCGTGCCGCCGGTTGCCTGGACGGCCGTGCCCTGGCTCTACGGCACCCTGTTCGCGATCCGGGCCTTCTTCCACCTCCCCCTCATGCCGACCGACCCCTTCCCGCCCACGCCCGACGGCTGGGTGCTCATCGCGTCGGGCAGCGTCCTCGCCCCGGCCGGGTGCGTGCTGCTGCGTCGCCGCCCGCTCTCGGGGCTCGGGCTGCTGCTGGCGGGGACGTACGCCGTGACGCTGGGTCTGAACGGGCTGACCGTGGGCCTGATCCACTACGCGGCGATCGACATCGCCGTGGGCTGGATCGCCACGAGTGCCGACCGCCGCCGCAGCCTCACCGCCCTCGCCCTCGCGATCGCGGTCCTGCCCGCCTACGAACTCTCCCGGACCGGACTCGGCCGCCCCCTCCTCTTCACCTACAGCACGGACCGGGGCGACTGGCAGAGCTGGTCGGTGCTCGCCCTCACGGCCGTCGTCGCCTGGCTGATCGGCAACTCGGTGCGGCAGAACCGCGCTTACGCCGAGCGGCTCACCACGCAGGCCGCGGCCCAGGCCGTCACCGCCGAACGTCTGCGTATCGCACGGGAGATGCACGACACCGTCGCCCACAGCATCGGCATCATCGCCCTTCAGGCGGGCGCGGCGGCCCGGGTCACCACGACCCAGCCGGAGGCCGCGCGGGAGGCGATGCGGGCGGTGGAGAACGAGGGGCGCGAGACCCTCGCCGGGCTGCGCCGCATGCTGGTCGCGCTGCGGGCGGCCGACAGCGGGGTTCCTGTCGTGGCCACCGGGCTCGGTGACGTCGACCGGCTCGCCGCCACGACCACGGCGGCCGGGGTACGGGTCGACGTGCGTCGGCGCGGTGAGCCGCGTCAACTGCCGCCCGACATCGACCTGTCGGCGTTCCGCATCATCCAGGAGTCCGTCACCAACGTCGTACGGCACGCGGGTACGCGCGCGTGCCGGGTCACCCTCGACTACCGCGACGACGAACTCGCCCTGGAGGTCACGGACGACGGGCGCGGCCACGGGACCGCCACCGACACCGGCTTCGGGCTGGCCGGTATGCGGGAGCGAGTCGCCTTGCTGCACGGGGAGTTCACGGCGGCACCGCGTCCCGAGGGCGGCTTCCGGGTCGCCGCGCGGTTGCCGGTACCGGCGGCGGTGGCTCGATGAGCGGCCCCGTCCGCGTGCTCCTCGCCGACGACCAGCAACTCATCCGTACCGCGCTGCGGATGGTGATGGCCGACATCGACGACATGGAGGTCGTCGGGGAGGCGAGCACTGGGGCGGAGGCGGTGCGGCTGACGGCCGAACTCGCCCCGGACGTAGTGGTGATGGACATCCGCATGCCGGGGATGGACGGCATCGAGGCCACACGCGGGATCACGGAGAGTTCGGCGTCGACCCGCGTCGTCGTCCTCACCACCTTCGACGACGACGATTACGTCTACGGCGCGTTGCGCGCGGGCGCGTCCGGGTTCCTGGTCAAGGACATGGCCCTGGACGACATCATCGGCGCGGTACGGGTGGTGGCCGCCGGAGACGCGCTGATCGCCCCGAGCGTGACCCGGCGGCTGATCCGCGACTTCGCGGCGTCCCGCCCCGAACTGGGCCGGACGCGCCGGGAGTTGGGGCGGATCACGTCGCGGGAACGCGAAGTGCTGACGCTGGTCGGCTCGGGGCTGTCCAACACGGAGATCGCGGCCGAACTGTGCATCAGCGTGGCCACGGCGAAGACCTACCTGACCCGCCTCTTCACCAAACTGGACGCGAGGGACCGGGTCCAACTGGTGATCCTGGCCTACGAGGCGGGACTGGTCTCGGTGGGGTAGGGGTCACGCGCCGGGCGGCGGCGGTACGACCTGCTCGTAGTCGCTGCTGGAGTAGTCCCCGTCCGCGACGAAGCCCGGGTCGGTGCCCTGTTCGATGTACGGGGGCGGGTCCGTGTTGACGGACATGTCACCGTTGGAGTTGATGCTGACGGTGACCTTCACCTCGCCGGCGGGCGGGCTGCCGGCGTAGCCGAGCTTCTCGGGGAGGTAGCCCTGGTACTGCTGTGGGGCGGAGTTGGTGATCTGGAAGGTGCCGTCGATCGTCTTGGCCTGGTTGATGCTGCCCCAGCCGGTCTCGGTGCTGGTGATCGCGGCCGTGGTGCCGCTGGTCAGGTTGCCCTGGCCGTCCCAGCAACGGGTGATGGTGATGGTCGAGTTGGCCATCGTGGTGTCGAAGAAGAGCGAGTCGTCGTGCCAGTGCCAGTGGAACTGGTAGCCGCCGTCGCAGGTGGTGGCCTGTGCCGTGCCCGGCGTCAGGAGCAGCGCGAGGGGGGCCAGGGCGAGGACGGAGAGTTGGACGGTGCGTTTGCGGAGTGCGGTCAGCATGGCCTCAGGGTCGCAACTGCCGTACGGAGGACGGAAAACCCTTCGACCGTGCTCGAATCGTCCAGTACGGTCGCGAGGTTGTTTTCACTGCTGGGAGTCCCTGAGAGCAGGTTTTTTCATGGCGTGTCGTATCGGTGAACTCGTGCTCGGTTGCCGTGACCCCGAGGTGCTGGCGCGGTTCTGGTGCGAGGTTCTGGGCTTCGTCGTGCTCGAACGCGAGGAAGGGCAGTGGGTGGAGATCGGCACGAGTGAAGGGTTCGGGGGGCCGCATCCGACGATCTTCTTCAGTCGGCGGGACGAGCCCGAGCCGGGGAAGTCCCGGCTGCACATCGACGTCAACCCCACCGACCGCGACCAGGAAGCCGAGCTCGAACGGCTGTTGGCGCTCGGTGCGCGGCGGGCCGACATCGGTCAGACGGGGGACGAGCAGTGGCATGTGCTGGCCGACCCCGAAGGCAATGAGTTCTGTCTGCTCAAGGCTCGTATCGACCCGCTAGCCGTCCAGTAGTGCCAGGCCCAGTGGTGTGAGCGTGTGCAGGACCGCCTGGCCCGCGCGGGAGGTGCTCAGCAGGCCCGCCTCGCGCAGTACTCCCGCGTGGTGGCTGGCCGTGGCCGGTGCGATGCCCACGCCCTGGGCGAGTTCCGTGGTCGTCATGCCGTGGTGCTCCGCCAGCGACTCCAGGACCTCCGTGCGGGTCTGGCCGAGCAGCGCGCCCAGGGAGGGGCGGGGGCGCGTCGTCCGGCCCACGGCGGTGTCGTGGGCCATCGGGTAGACCACGACCACAGGGAGGGTCGGGTCCCGGAGGAGCGTCGGGCGCCGCCAGCAGAAGTACGACGGCAGGACCAGCAACCCCCGGCCGTCGAGTCGGACGTCCCGGTCCACTCCGCCCAGGCCCCCGACTTCGAGAACCGGCGGTTTCCAGGAGAGGCCGGGGTGGAGCCTGCCCAGTAGGTCGTCCAGGTGACCCTTCGTCAGGAAGCGGTCGTGGAGCGAGCGTTCGGCGTCCAGGCGGGTCCGGATGCCGTTCCACCAGGGGGCGAGGGCGATCCGGATGTAGGTGCGTAGCGCTTGGGCGAGATGCGCTACGGCCTCCCCGTCGCCCTCGGCCAGTGACGGGGCCCAGGACGGTAACTTCCGCCCCGTGCGCGAGAGTTCGAGCAGATCGTGTCGGAGCCGTCCGCGCGGGGTGGAGAGCAGTGCGCCTATCCCCGCCTCCAGGCCGCCGGCCGCGCCCGCCGGGGTGAGGAAGTCCGGGGAGTAGCCGTGGGGTGGTGCGAGCCGGAGCAACTCGCGGACCGGGGCGGGCAGTTCGGGCCGTACCGCCCGCCGCCAGGGGCCGAAGACCGCCGACGCGGTGTTGGTCTGTAGTACGTGCATGCTCAGCAGCGCTTCCCATAAGGGGTCCGGTGTCTGCGCCAGCCTGATGTGTGCGAGGTCGTCGTCCGTGAAGTGGATGCGGACCGGCATGGATGGCCTCCCCCGTTCGAGCCTCGTTCCATACTCGGAAGAGGGGAGGGAACGCGCCTGACCGCAACGCCGACCTTCACGGAATCGGCGCCGAAAGCACCCTTTCTGTAGAGACGATGCCGTCGGTTCTCAGGATCTCGCCAAACCGGATGACCAGGTCCGTCTGCGGTTTCCGAATTGCCTGTTCGAATTGGCGGCCATAGCCAACCCCCTTGGTCCGCACCGCAGTTGCCGTCGACAGACTCCTGCCGAGTGTAGGGGGAGGAGGGGCGCTCCGGAGACGGGAAGCGTGAAAGTCGAAAAGGGAGGGGAGTCAGCTGTGGGCACACTGCTTGGAGGTGAAGGAAACCTTGATGGAATTCCGGATTCGGGTGCGAGGAGAGCGATGAAGCCGCCTGTCGGATCGGTCGCCGTGGACACCCGTAACGGGAGAGTGGGCATCGTCATGGGGCATGAGGGGCCTTATGTTCAGCTGCGCCCGTACGGCGGCGGGCGGGAGTGGGACGTCGAGCCGGCGGCCGTGCGGGACGCGACCCCGGCCGAGCGGCTGAGCGCGGCGACCGCGTACGCGAACGCCCGCAGCCGAGGCGAGGTGCCTTGAAGCGTCGTGGCGCCGCAGGGCCGTAGGGGACAATGGGCGGCATGAGTCTGTTCCGCGACGACGGCATCGTGCTGCGCACCCAGAAGCTGGGTGAGGCGGACCGGATCATCACGCTGCTCACGCGGGGTCACGGGCGGGTACGCGCGGTGGCGCGCGGGGTGCGGCGGACCAAGTCGAAGTTCGGCGCCCGGCTCGAACCCTTCTCCCATGTGGACGTGCAGTTCTTCGCGCGGGGGAGCGAACTGATCGGCCGCGGGCTGCCGTTGTGCACCCAGAGTGAGACCATCGCTCCGTACGGTGGCGGGATCGTCGCCGACTACGCGCGGTACACCGCCGGTACGGCCATGCTGGAGACGGCCGAGCGGTTCACCGATCACGAGGGTGAGCCCGCCGTACAGCAGTATCTGCTGCTCGTGGGCGGGCTGCGGACGCTGGCCGGCGGGGAGCATGCTCCGCATCTCATCCTCGACGCGTTCCTGCTGCGTTCCCTCGCCGTCAACGGCTATGCGCCAAGCTTCGGTGACTGCGCGAAGTGCGGGATGCCGGGACCGAACCGGTTCTTCTCCGTGGCGTCGGGCGGGGTCGTCTGCGTCGACTGCCGGGTGGCCGGGAGCGTCGTACCCTCACCGCAGGCCCTGGAACTCCTCGGTGCGCTGCTTACGGGAGACTGGGGGACGGCGGACGCGTGCGAGGCGCGGCACGTGCGGGAGGGCAGCGGGCTGGTGTCCGCCTATCTGCACTGGCATCTGGAACGCGGACTTCGTTCACTGCGGTACGTGGAGAAGTCGTAGCAGGGCGTAAGAGACAGCAAGAGGCAAGAGGAGACGAGAAGCACATGGCCGTACGCGGGATCCTGGGGCGCCAGCGGCGCGAGTACACGGCGCCGGAGCCGCACCCGTCGGGGGCCACCGCACCGAAGCTGCCGGGCGAGTTGATCCCGAAGCACGTGGCGATCGTCATGGACGGGAACGGACGGTGGGCGAAGGAGCGGGGGCTGCCGCGCACCGAGGGCCACAAGGTCGGCGCCGAGCGGGTGTTGGACGTGCTTCAGGGCGGTGTCGAGATGGGTGTCGGCGCGATCTCGCTGTACGCCTTCTCCACCGAGAACTGGAAGCGGTCGCCCGACGAGGTCCGCTTCCTCATGAACTTCAACCGCGACTTCATCCGCAAGACCCGCGACACCCTCGACGAACTCGGCATCCGGGTGCGGTGGGTGGGCCGTATGCCCAAGCTGTGGCGGTCGGTCGCCAAGGAGCTCCAGATCGCGCAGGAGCAGACCAAGAACAACGACGCGCTGACGCTGTACTTCTGCATGAACTACGGCGGCCAGGCCGAAATCGGCGATGCGGCGCGGGCGTTGGCGGAGGACGTGAAGGCCGGCAGGCTCGACCCGGCCAAGGTCAACGAGAAGACCCTCGCGAAGTACCTCTACTACCCGGACATGCCGGACGTGGACCTGTTCCTGCGCCCCAGCGGCGAGCAGCGCACCTCCAACTTCCTTCTCTGGCAGAGCGCTTACGCCGAGATGGTCTTCCAGGACGTGCTCTGGCCGGACTTCGACCGCCGTGACCTGTGGCGCGCGTGCGTCGAATTCGCCCAGCGGGACCGGCGGTTCGGCGGCGCGGTGCCGAACGAGAAGCTGCTCGCGATGGAGCGGGCGATGCGGGGGCGGCCCGAGGAGGGCTGACCACTACGGCTAGCATCCCGCCTCATGGACATGGGGCGGGATGATGTGACGGGGCGAGTGGTCGAGCTGGAGTACCGGCCGGTCGTCGAGGACTTCGCGGCGGCGCTGAGAGCGCGCAGGGGTCTCATCCCCTCGACGCGAAGACAACTCTGGCTGCTGGGGATCGGGGCTTTCCTCGCCGTGATGGCGATCGCGAGCTCGCTGGCCAAGGGCAGGTCGGTACCGATCCCGCTGATCATCGGTGTGTGCGCCGTGGTGGTGGCCCTGGTGTTCCTGCCGCGGATCCAGGCGCGCCAGTTCCAGCGCCTCGCGGAGCGGCGGGGGGTGCTCCGGGTGACCGTGACGGACGCCGGGGTGACCGTGGCCACCGACGACTCGTTCACCTCGCTCAACTGGACCGTGCAGCCTCGCTATCGGGAGACGGCGGACGGCTTCTACATGTTCAGCCCCGAGAAGAACGCCCTCAACTTCACGCTGCTGCCCAAGCGCGGCCTGCGGGACCCCGCCGACGTGGACCGGCTGCGGGCGATCCTCGACGCCCACCTGAGCCGGGTCTAGGGCCTCAGCCGGCCGCCGCCGCGCACTCCGCACACGTACCGAAGATCTCCACCGTGTGCGCCACGTTCACATACCCGTGCTCCGCCGCGATCGCCTCCGCCCACTTCTCCACGGCGGGCCCTTCCACCTCGACGGCCTTGCCGCACACGCGGCACACCAGGTGGTGGTGATGGTCGCCGGTGGAGCAGCGGCGGTAGACGGACTCGCCCTCGTCGGTGCGCAGGACGTCGACCTCGCCGGCGTCGGCGAGGTTCTGGAGGGTGCGGTAGACCGTGGTCAGGCCCACCGAGTCACCCTTGTGCTTGAGCATGTCGTGGAGTTCCTGGGCACTGCGGAACTCGTCGACCTCGTTGAGTGCCGCCGACACGGCGGCACGCTGGCGGGTGGATCGTCCCTTAACGGGCGGGCCGGCCGTCGTCACCGTTGCCTCCTCACGTCTGCACTTTGCCGAGCCATTGTGCCAGCCCGGGCTGTGCGTGGTCAGACGCCGACCTCGTCGGCGGCCCCCCGTGTGGCTGGAATCGCGCACTCCACCGGGTCCCCGGCGGGCTGTGCGGCGGCCGCGGCCCGGGCCCGGCGCCTCGCAAGTGGTGTCGCGAGCGCCGTCAGCGCGATGAACGCGGCGATCGTCAGGAGCACGATCGTCGCACCGGGCGGGACGTCCTGGTAGTACGAGGTGACGGTGCCGCTGACCGTCACGGTCACGCCGATCACGCCCGCGATCGCGAGGGTCGCCCCGAAACTGCGGGTGAGCTGCTGCGCGGCGGCGACCGGCACCACCATCAGGGCGGAGACCAGGATCAGGCCCACGACCCGCATCGCCACGGTGACCGTGACGGCCGCGGTGACCGCCGTCAGCAGGTTCAGGGCGCGCACGGGGAGGCCGGTGACCCGGGCGAACTCCTCGTCGTGGTTCACGGCGAACAGCTGCCGCCGTAGACCCAGCGTGACCACGATCACGAAGGCCGCCAGGATGCCGATCGCCGTCACGTCGGACTGCGAGACCGTCGAGAGCGAGCCGAAGAGATACGAGCTCAGGTTGGCGTTCGAGCCGCCCGGCGCGAGGTTGACGAACATCACGCCGCCCGCCATACCGCCGTAGAAGAGCATCGCGAGGGCGATGTCGCCGCGGGTCTTGCCGTACCAGCGGATCA
>Ga0307510_10006419_pt1 | contig 14024 bp, 15 predicted proteins | sample 12_EM_MG_FD_207224 | JGI IMG/M metagenome (GOLD analysis project Ga0307510, IMG submission 207224) | Populus trichocarpa ectomycorrhiza microbial communities from riparian zone in the Pacific Northwest, United States - 12_EM | ecosystem: Host-associated > Plants > Roots > Unclassified | place... | reverse complement strand
GACATACAAGGGTTCTTTGACAATATTCACCAAGGACGAGCGGCACAGGTTTTACGAAATCTCGGATTCCCCGGCTCTGTTTGCGATTGGGTGGCATCGTTCCTTCGGGATCGCCGAGTATTTCTGTCTTTTAATAAGAAAGAATCTGACCCTTTCGATGTGAACTTTGGCACCCCACAAGGCTCACCGCTTTCCCCCATATTATCGGCCCTATACACTTCCCCCCTCCTTCACAAGTTACAAGCGTGGAACAACCGGGATCTCTCGCTATATGTCGACGACGGTTCCATTATCGCCACTGGGCCCACATACCGGTCGACGGCACAATCAATCGCTAAAGGCTTTGAGGAAATTACAGGTTGGTTGAAACGGAATGGACTCCGGGCTGAGCCAGACAAAACAGAGCTGATGTTCTTCGCTCCAAAACACCCGAAACCATCCCCTATTTACGGCGCCCCGATAACCTCCCTGGCCTTACGTGACCCCTACAGAGGAACATACGTGGTCCGACCTCAGACGACGATGCGCTATCTAGGTATATTCCTGCACCATCGGCTCGACTGGTCTCACCACGCAAAGATCATGGCTATGAGAGCGCGATCGGTCGTCCGCTCACTACACATCCTGGGGAACTCTGTGCGCGGGCTCAGCTTCGCCAACTGGCGGAAAGTATACCACGCAATCGTCCTACCCGTCCTAACATACGGCACCCCGGTATGGTACACAGGCGTCCGACAAAAGAAGATCTGCCAGACGCTCCAAATCGCACAGAATGACGCCATTCGACGAATAACAGGTTGCTTCCGCACCACGCCAACCGAACCATTACACTCCCTCGTGTCCATCCCACCCATCAAATATACATTAGATAAAATCCGTAATAACTACAAAGACCGCCTCAAAAGACTTCCCCCGTACGTACTTCTTCGCACCCTCCCCCCTGCCACTCCTACATACACATCATCAACGCTATCGTTACTATACAAAGAGATCCCATTCTTTCTGCCTTTCGCACATCCAGCATACCCCTCTATAACATCTTGGACGCACCCCAGACTCTTCGACCTAACAAACAGTCTCTCAGGCGGCGGATCCGGATGCAGCGGCAAATAGCACTCGCTACAAGACAGACAGCGCACCGTCATTCTCCTTCATCACCACTGGCACGGCCTGCGCGGCGGCCTGCTTCGCGCGCGCTCTCGGTGTGCACGTCGGGAGGCGGTGAGACTCGCAGAGTGCTGGTACTGCACAGTACACAGGGAAACTTGAAACTGAAGGGACGATTGGTTTGCGGGACGTAGCCATTATTACTGTTCTTATGATAGGTAGCCGCGCTGCGAGGGCAAGGGCAAGGTGTAAGATCGTTGTTATCTTATCTACACCGCCTGCCGTAATCAGAGACTTCTACCACGTGCGTGCCACTGAAGTTTACGCTTGTTCAAGTTGATTCAAGCCAAGGGCCAACATCATAACCTGTTGCGACTCCAGATGAATACGGGTCGATAGAGGATAGAGTAGAGGATTCAATTAGTTCCAACACAGTTCCCTCAATATCGAATATCCCCGCGAGTTAAGTCACTGCATATGACAACAAAGTTTAAAAGATATTAGACAATTGATAGTATTGTGTTTAGTGCGAAGCTCTCGGAGAAAACGTGATCGTGTTGAGACCCGAAGGATATATAGGAACGACGGTATAAGGTTATAAGGTGACTTGGACATGACTCAGAAAGGGAGAGGAAGCAGTGAGATGGTATACATATTATACGTTACGTTTTCGTGACAGAACTAGGGGTACGGAACCAACGAGAAAGATATTACAATACCACGCGAGGAGATCAAGGGGTGTGGAGATTCGTGGATATAGGGCTCGGGAAGAGACACGAACTTTCGCAAGTCAAGTGTGCCCGTCCTCGCTAACATCCCATGACATCTGCAGCGAGCCCGCAGGGGGGGTGTAAAGCGGCAGGGGGATGGAATCATCATGCCTTGAATCTCCATTGGGGTAGAATAATTGGGAGTATGCCGGGAGCTTAGACATACCGTAAGGAATGGACAGCCGCGTGGTTGTGTGGAACAGCGCAGGAGCACCGGAAGAGAAACGGGTGCGCGCAATGCTTTGGAGGCGGACGAAGCTGAGAGGGAGGGTGAAAGCGAGGAACGACTTAGGCAGGTTTGCCTCGCCGCCGTTCTCAGGCCTACCATACGAGAGCACCACGACGGCGCGCAGCGAGTGTCTCACGCAGAAGAACGGACCCTGGGAGGTTGCTCGGAGGCAAGGCGTCCCCGTCCACTCCGAGGCGTCGTATCCCTTACGATGCCGCGAGGGTGACCGTGTGATTGGGACTTGAATTGCTATCGTGAACCATCGTCCGGGATGTATGCCCTTGGCGCAACTGCGTGCATGATCGCCCGAGTCGAACGGGATGTCGAACCGCTCGCGCCCTGGGAGGAGAGAGTGGGTGTCGTCGAAGCAAAAGGAGTGCGATGGGGCTAGGAAACCAATATCGTAGAGTTTGTGGAGCGGATGTGCGTCACGCAGGGCCTTATGTGGCGGTTGTTCCTTCGGGGAGGGAAGAGGATAGCGCGCCATATATGAACGCGCAGATGAGCTATAGCGGGAATCCAGGATTCAGTAAGCATTCAATCCCTGAAAATGATATACAGAAAGACGTACGTATACTCATCGACTTGCTGCAATTCAAGGGACATGTGCGAGACGCGAAGCTTGGCAGCTTCGCTCTTGGACAAAGAGGATGCCCGGATGCTCAGGGCGAAACGAAAGTTTTCATCGCCCAGACTGATGTGCTCTGGAACAGAGGCCAACAGCTCGATCTTGGAGACAATATGCACGGGGATCGGGTGGGGATTGTCTTCAAGACGCAGTGTTTCCACGGTTGGGGTGACCGAATAGAAAGCAGGCATTCGCAAAGCCAGGCTGGGCAGCGGGAACGCGAAGCGGTTCAGCGTGATCCCACACCGTTCCGCGTGGATGACTCGGACTTCGTTCCTGGACGAGAACGGGCTGTAGAGGGAGGAAACCCAAGATGGGCCGAACGTCGCCCCCGCGTTCTGGAACTTCCCCGTGGCGTAGAGATTGTACTGCGTTCCTGAGGAGCCCTGTCGACAGTCTCCATACTGATCACTCGCAGGAAGCCAGCCCGGGATGGCGAGATCGAACATGACGTGCCACGTGCAGGACTGCTCTCCATCCTCGCCGCCTTCGTTGCTGAGTTCGACGGTCGTTGTCAAAGCGAGTTCTTTGGAGATGGAGCAGAGACGGGCGGCGGCATAGCCAGTTTCGGGTGTGACAATCTCTGCCTGTCCTTCGAAAGTGATAACGAGTGATCGGAGAAGAATGCGGACGGCGCGTCGTCCTTCGAAGAGGGTGCGAGAAGAGGCCAAGGAAAGTGATATGTGACCAGAAAGGGAGTAAGCTGATCTACAACCGCACATGCATGTTGAGATAGCACCAAATAGAATGTGTGAAAACCACTTACGATGGATCAGGTGGACCGAGCATGTCCAACGACATGGATGAGGGATTGATTTCCAGCTTGATGACCATGACAAAAGATGACCCGGATACCTGTGTAGGTGGGTAATACAACCTTATGGCCGATGGACCGTGAGTTCAAGTGAATGTGGGAGGGAGGTCGCCAGTACAAGACGGGCAATATACTATCTTTAGTAGGTCGGACCAAGTGTTATCTAAAAGTGTGGGTAAACGTCTCACCCTGGCCTCAGTGCCCGCGTACAGCACGAGAGCTGGTGTCTTTATACAAAAATAAATCCGGCGACCCCAAGCCACAATCAGAACGTGATTGTAGGGGAGGGTCAGACGATCCGTAAGGAACTAGTGGCGCAGGGGCAAGCGCATGCCGCGCATCGCGTGAAGTGAGTGAGCTGTGCCATAGGCAGGTGGTAAGAGCTTGTCCGAGAGTACACTGAGACACGTCGGTATATCCGAATCCGTCACGGTAAGACCTGTGATGAGCAAATCTTGACATGGTATCTGCTGGGCTGGAATGGGGAAGCACGTAGAGCACACTGGTCAGTGGGCTCTGCGGATACTCGCAAATGGAGGTTGAACGTTGAGCAGTGAAACATGCAGTAACAGTAGCAGGTGCCGGTGGCGGCGTTTCACTAAATTTCACTACTGGCACTACCAGGTCCCCGTGCCACAGTGCCTGCCTTACCCACGCATCCACTGAGAGTGGTCACTCATGCGTGCCCTCGATCTCATGTCTATTGGCACTGCGCTTTCGCCTTTTGGGCCCCCTGCTGACCAGCACAGATGACAGATGAAAGGGACAGACCCTGTTATTACAGTTACTACCCTGTTTTTGTTTGAGTTTTTTTTTGTGGCTTTTTTTGGAAATTGCCGACTAGCGCCGCCTAGCGGCCCGCACCTGCCTTTGTGGGTGGAACCCACACAGCGTGCTAGACGTTGTGAGCCCGTCTTTGGAGATTCACCGTCACCCTGTTCAAGTTCATAACCCAGATAGTAGGTGTGTGAAACTTCGCACGACTATCTCGAATTGGGTTGCCTGTACAGTTTCTGAGTCCGGATCCCCCCCCTCGCATCAGCCTTCAATTGTATTTTCCCGATGTGAAACTAAACTTTGAATGAGGCTGAGACAATAGAGGGAGGGTCACACCCTCCACAGAACTCTCCTTTATAAACCCCAAATCGGTCTGAACCCCACCTCACTCAGGATCCCCACAGACGACTCTCATGATGAGCAACCCAACGACTTCGTCTACCGTATTCTACCTTGGCGCGACTGGCTATATCGGAGGTCCGTTGCGTACCCACGTTCACCTCTATGCTCTCTTTGTCTAACGATCTTTCCGTCTCCTTGTCTTTTAGGCGCGGTGCTTGCTGACCTCGTCAAAACCTACCCCGATCTCAAGATCACTGCGCTGGTGCGGAACCCCTTGCACGTCAAGCCTGTGCGCGACTTGGGCGTCGAGGTCGTCGAGGGCAGCTTCAGCGATACCGATCTCATTACTTCGCAAGCCCGTGCCGCAGAGATAACTATCAATTCGGCAGACAGCGACAACACAGCGGTCAATGAGGCAATTCTGGCCGGGCAGAAGGCTCGCGTGGTGGAAGACGGGAAGCCCACGCCCATCCTTCTCCACACGAGTGGGGTCGCTGTGTTCTCGGACGGTGGGAAAGAGGGAAAGCATGATGCTAAGAGCAAAGTTTGGGATGTACGCCTTTTCTCCGTTTGAAGTCTCTCTGTTTGCGCACCTGACGAGTTCACCTGCGCCTGATACTTAACAGGATAGTGTTGAGGCGGACATTCGTTCCATCACTACTCAGATGCTGCATGGTCAAGTCGATGTGCCGTAGGTCGTTCTTGTATTGTGTTTGCATGTGACACTTAACAGGGACTGCGACCCCCACTAGGATTTTCAAGGCATCGGAAGCAGGCCATACTGAGTCCTACATCATGTGTCCCGCCGCCGTCGTTGGGCCTCCAAGAGGACCGGTCCCTGCCAGCACCGTTTTCTTTTTCTTCAATTTGCAACTTATCCTCGCGTTGAAGAAGCCCGTTTATGTCGGTGAAGGGGAAAACCTCTTCTACGCGGTGCGCGTCCATTTCAAAACCCCCTATGGACATGCTCACAGTTTTGTCCTATTATACGTTAGGTTCTCCTGGACGACCTCGTCGATTTGTACAGGCGCGTCTTCGCGCGCATACTGAGCCGTGAAGATGCCCAAGCGAGTCCGTACTCGCGGTACTACATCGGCGTCAGCAACCCCCTCTCATGGAAGCACATCATGACCGTCTTTGGGTCCGTCCTTGCCCGGTTCGGAAAGTTGGAGGATGGAACACCGCAGAGCACTCCTTCCGCAGATACTCTTCCTCCCCCGTGCGTGCGCGATCCTTCGTCCTCGTCGCGATTTTCATTTCGGTCAACGATCGCCAGGCTGATGATGCGTCTCTTAATTCTCCTAGGGCATCCATGTTCCTCGGTGCCAGTCAGCACCTTCGCGGAACACGTGCGGAGAAAATGGGTTGGAAGCCACGCCCGGTGGTGCTAGAAGATTTCGCCGACGAAGGCACCACATCTGCGTTGGCTAAGATGGCTTCCTCGCAGACTTGATTTCGCTTTCAGACTAATTTCGAGTTGGATTTATGCTGGCTGTGTTTTGATTTGAAAACAAACTACCACGCTCGTGAGAATTGTATTAGCAGTAGTTTCCGGTTGTTGAAGTAATTCGTGGCATTCGCTCGAGGTTTGGCGTCGATAAGGTGTGCATGAGTCATGGGAGTCGACCGTAAATGTCTTTGATCCCTGGCAGTGACCGAGTACTAAAGATGACTATGGAGCCATCGACCAACGGACTCGGGACTTGGGAATTGGGTATCGAGCGCTCCCAATCTAGACTCCATTGCCAAATTTCTTTGATTCAAAACGACATATTGAGTTCGCTAGATCCTCGAGAAGATATTCCCTCTACACAGTCTACCACAGTCCTTTCCGAAGTCAAGGTATCATACAAGTATTCTCTTCCTCTCCCTTCCCCGTGCATACACGATACCCCCCCGGCTCTGTTCACCTTTTCCTTTCCGATGATTCAGACCTTGCTTCCTTCCATACTGGTTCCCCAGGGCATCGATCTTGCGAGCCAACACCTTCGCGGAGAACGCGCTGAAGATTTGGGGTGGGAACCGCAGCTGGTGGTGTTGGGAGAGGGGGCTGAACGAGGGCATCGCATCAGTTGGCACAGCTACAGACTTGTGTTTGCTTTCAGACAAATTTTGGGTTGCCTTCTCCCCGACCGTGTGGTTCGCAACTACTCTTTATGAGAATCGGATTAATCTGTTGAAGAAATTCGTGGCATTAACTCGGTTTTACCACCATCGAGGCGTCGTCACTGGTGGTGATCGCCCGTCCGCACAAAATGGGCTGTATCTTCCACCCCAAGTAGTGGTCGGAGTGCAATGAGACAGAGAGGAAGTCATCGGCACGGACCTGAGTGTCGGGTAGATGATGATGCTCCCGATTCCGAACACTAATCGTGAATTACTTTTGATTCAAAAGAATATGTTGAATATTGGCAAATCGTCGAGAAGACTGTCCTGCTGTACGGGATGCCACGGCCCATTCCGAAGTCAAGTTATCGTACAGGGAAGTGAGAGCGAAAGGACTGTAACTGGTGCTTCAGGTGTCAAACGATGGATGTAAAAGAAGGTGAAAGTCGGGAGGTAGACCTCATATCCAGTAGCCGACAGTCAATGGGTGATCGGAGAGCTGTCGCGCGGCGATGAACTGCCCAATGGCTTCGTGAACAGAACCGGTTAGCTGGAGCCCCTCTACAAAGATGTTTCGTAGTGAGGGTAACATGTCCGTTACTACTCCTTCCCTCGCCAGCCCTTGCAGGGCGCGCGCCACACGTAGCGCAACCCCATTGGACAGGTAGAGACCCTCCATAGCCGTGAATAGGCCTAAAAACTCCATCCATTGGGTGTTCTCCATGTCGCCTTGCCAATGTGTTCCCCAAAAAGGATGCTCGTGAATGTTGAGGCGTTCCAAAGTGGAGAGGAGAGGCAAGGCCGAGCTGCAAAGCTGCGCCAGTGACGAAAGCTGCCAATCCGACTCCCTAGACGAGACCCTGAGCACGAGCATCCCGCGATCGGCCACCGTCTGGGTTTGCGTGGAAAGCGTGATCTCGATGACGGTATTGTAAAAAGCTAAGGCTGCTTGGGTGAGCGCTTTGATCTTCTCGGTGCGACTGATGAACTGGGGAAGCTGTGAAAGGTCGAAGGCGAGTTGATTGAAAAATGTTATATGTAGGGAGTTGAGTAGAGGAGTATCGACCTGGGCCAGGAATTCCTCCAAATATTCACTTGCGCCGTGGAACCGGAAACGAGCGAGAGAAGGGAGGACAACGCGAGTCAATGGAGGCGGACGTCGGCTCGCTCGCTCGGGGCGAGATCGAGGGGAAGAGTATTCAAGTGTGAACGATTCGAGATTGTTCATCGTGAGCACACAAGCGACCATCGCATCAGGCGAAATGTACCCGGAATTCGGAATCCTGTTGAGATGAAGTTGGATGAGATTGCTGGCGGTCAAAAGTAGCTTTCGTAGACCAGGAAATGGGATCGAGTCCAACACAAGGCTTCGCAGACGCGGAGCAGATCCACCTAAGAAAGAATTGGGGAGCACCGGCGCCGACCCATCATTCGACCGAAGCTCCAGAGATGTCAGCTCCGGATATTGCTCCTGCGCCATCGTCACGGTCGACAGGCTTTCCAGTAACCAACCTGGAACATACCAGAGGTCGATTTCACATACGCGATCGTGGTGTTGGAGTGCGGCCATGATGTTACTCTCCGCACCTGGTGCCTTCACTGGCGCTAGCTTGCGTCTATTTGATACAATGAGAGGCAAGGCTGGCCAGACATCCAGCATCTCTCTCACGGGTGTACTTTCTGTGCAGTGAAGTTGCAGATGAAGACGATTTTGTGATGCAAAAACGATGTGTCGCCATCGTCGGCATACGCGCACCAGCTTCCGCCATCCGACCGACCGACCAGTTTCGTCTACATAGAAAATGAATATTTCCAGGAGAGCAACGTCCGGGAGCGTTCCGACAGTCACCTGTCGATAATGCGCGTCTATGTCTCCCGAATCAGTAATTTTCAAGATCGCAGGAAGGCCATGCGCATTTAAATACCCCTCACCTCGGCGGTCGTCTTCGTCTTGAACCCACGGGTCGAACTCTCTTCGCTGATGTACGACACCATCTCCCGCATCCGAGCTCTCAACGGCTAGCATCAAACGGGCGCTAGTGGGTGGATAGTTGGCGACACAGCTGCTTCGATCGCGGGGACGGACGACGGATAAGATTCTAGTTTACGGAGATTTGTCAGTTCTAAGGGTCTTCGTTTTCAAATTGCGCTGAGGGCCCTGAGAAGTCTGAGTCCGCAGGGTTCTAATGACAGCAGTCGTGGTAATGAGGCCAAGAGGCTTGAGTCACTTGTCACTTGAGGAATGGTCGCTTTATATTTCCCGCCCTGAGATTACGAAAGCTCTGGAGCCTGCACGGCCTGGGCCTTTCGAAATCGAATGAGTCGCACGAAAGGAGAAACGGTGACGAACACAAGTCATTCTGCCGATGGCCGATGGAAAATAGAAAATAACACAAACCTGGACCCTGTTGTTTCTGAGGACGCCGTCATTGAATATAGCTGGAGACTGACCTATCGCTACTCCCGACGTCGAACCATTTTCAGACGTGTTCCGAGGACGATGCCGAATCAGTGCTTTCTTTTGCCATGGTTGCCAGGACTTCGGGACGAGTGGGTACAGGACGTGGCACCGATTCAGGGGCGGAGGAGGGTGTTCCGATGCGACAGCAGACGTGGATGCAGTTGCGCGAGTCCGAATTAGAGCCTTGTGCCCGTGGATGGAAAGGAGGAAATACGGGATGCTGATGGTGACGTCGAGGAGAGCACCAGGAAGATATGCCACGATTGAGTTCATCACAGCTACGGAAAGAGGGGAGTACAGATATCAGCAAAGGTACGTCTCGCCCGGGGAAAGGAAAGTAACAATTACCTACAGATCCAACGGCAGAGGTCGCCACACGCCGACCAATCAAATTAATCAAAAGCCGACAGCCGCAGTACAGCCGCCAGACACAAAGCGACAAGGAACATACCAACCACCGTGACGACTGACAACTTGGACGAGGTTGCCCACTGGTTGCCCACGAAGACACCACTCCCTGATTCCGGGTCCCTCTAGAGTTCCTATTCTGGTCCGTATGCACGTCGAAAAGGTGAAGTTGGAGGAGAATGCGAGTCGCAGATACAATAAATTTGGGGAATGCCGGAAATGGGATGCGCTGTAAGATAGTTGTAAGATGAGTCTTTGGAGTCGATGTTAGGCAGATGCCGGAATCTCTCAAAACCGCGATTGTGTGGACACTGGGCTTGATAGACGAACTCGACTGCCATGCCGCGTGCTGAAGGTTTGCTCCTCTCTCTATAACCACGATTTCACGCTGATAAACTGTAGTTGGGGATGCACGTCTCCTCCGAGACACATTTACGACAGATAGTCGTCGTTGGTGGTGAACATTCGGGGATTGTCGGCACGGTTCCAGAGTGAGTTCATTACACTTCTCTCCCGTCGGTGCGTCCACTATCATTACATACCACGTATTTTATGACTTTTGATGTTAACTGTTTTTCACAATAGATTTGGCACAAAGCGTGTCAAGGCCAACACTGTCCATCAGGAATATATTCAAGACAAGCACCACTTGAACATGAACGCCACGCATTGGGTGACCCTCACCGAACTCATCAAACACCTCGGCCGCACCGGTATTGCGCACATCGACGGAACAGATGAGGGATGTTTTATATTGCCTGGATTGACCGTAGCCCAAAGGCTCTCGAGAAGCACGAAACATCGCTAAAAAAGGAGCGTGCGACGATGAACGATGAGCAGCACGAGCAACTCCTCATCGCAGAGCGGATCGAGCAGGCAGAGCAGGATGCTCGAGAAAAGGGCCGCACATCCGCCGCAGGTGCAACAGAGGAGGAGGGATTGCAACGCGAGGGGGGCTAGAAGGTCGTGCTTTCATTCGCTAAGTCTACCACTCCCTCATCTTCAATGACACTTCTGAGGGCCTCAAACTCAACGAGCTCAAGCCGGCCGTCAATCCTCTCAAGGCGAACCCGCTCAAACGACCAAATCACTTGAAGCAAGCGTCTTCTAACTCAAGGGCGGCAGACAAGTCTACTGGGAAGCGAAAGGAGACGTCTATCTCTGCTGCGGAGAACGTACTTGGCAGTGAAGGTGCCAAAGCGAGTCCGAACTCGAAATACCATATCGCCATAGGCCTTCCCGTCCCTTGGAAGCACACCATGACCGTGTCCGCCTGGTCCATCCTCACTGACCTCGGAAAGCTGGAGGATGGGACGCCGCAGAGGCATTTCCGCAGATTCTCTTCCTCTTTCACATTTTTTTTGTCGACGACCTTGCTTACTTCCATACTGGTGGCCCAGGACATCGAACTTGCGAGTCAACACCTTCGCAGAGAACGTGCTAAGAATTTGGGGTGGGAAACCGCACCCGGTGGTGTTGGAAGAGTGGGCCGACGAGGGAATCGTACCTGCGTTGGTCAAATTGGAGAATGGAGCTTGCTTTCAGACTAATTTGGGTTGCCTTTTTGGCCGTGTTTCGCAACGCTTACTCTTTGTGAGAATCGGATTGGTCTGTTGAAGTAATTCATGCGAGTTTTTCACCACCATCGAGAAGGTACCATGGGTGTTAATCGCTAGCTTGCAAGGCCGTCCGCACAAAATGGGCTCTACCTCCACCCCAAGCGGTGATCGGAGCGCAATGAGACAGACAGGAAGTCATCGGCGCCGTGACACGGACTTGGGTGTCGGGTAGATAGCGATGCTCCTGATTCCGACACGAGTCACACGACACTATCGCCGCAAAAATTGATTCAAAAAGGTATGGTGGATACTGGCAAATCGTTGAGAAGAGTACGCGTGCCGCGGCCCATACAAAAGTCAAGTTGTTATCGTACAGGGAAGTGAGAGCGAAAGGACTGTAACTGGTACTTCAGGTGTCACTGGCAAGTAATGGGTGTAAAGGAAGGTGAAACTCGGTAGGTAGACCTCATGGTACCCAGTCGTCGACAGTCAATGGGTGACCGGAGGGCTGTCGCGTAGCGACGAACCACCCAATGGCCCGATGAACAGAACGGGTTGGCTTGAGCCCCTCTACAAAGATGTTTCGTAGTGAGGGTAACACGTCCATTACTATGCTTTCCCTCGTCAGCCCTTGCAGGGTGCGTACCACACGTCGCGCAATCCCCTTGGACAGGTAGAGACTTTTCACAGCGGTGAATAGGCTTAAAAGCTCCATCCATTGCGAATATGTTCCCCCAAAAGGAAGCTTGTAAATCTCGAGGCTTTCCAAAGTGGAGGGGAGAGGCCACACCAAGTCGCAAAGCTGCGTCAGTGACGAAAGCTGCCAACCCGCGCCCAGAGACACGACCCTCAGCACGAGCGTCCTGTATTCGCCCGCCGTCCTTGTTTGCGTTGAAGGCGTGATCTCAATGACGCAATCATGATCATAAAGGTCTAAGGCTGCTTGGGTGAGCGCTTTGATCTTCTCGGTGCGACTGATGAACTGGGGAAGCTGTGAAAGGTCGAAGGCCGCGGGTCGATTGAAAAATGTTATATAGAAGGAGTAGAGTAGAGGAGCATCGACCTGGGCCAGGAATTCCTCCAAATATTCACTCGTGCCGTGGAACGAGAAATGAGTGAGAGAAGGGAGGACAACGCGAGTCGGCGGAGGCGGACGTCTGCTCGCTCGATAGGGGTGAGATAGAGGGGAAGAGTATTCAAGTATGAACGATTCGAGGTTGTTCATCGTGAGCACACAAGCGACCATCGCGTCGGGCGAAATGTACCCGGAATTCGGAATCCTGTGGAGATGAAGTTGGACGAGATTGCTGGCAGTCAAAAGTAGCTTTGGTAAACCATGAAATGAGACCGAGTCCAAGACAAGGGTTCGCAGACGCGGGACAGATCCACCTGAGAAAGAATTGTGGAGCACCGGCGAGGATTCACCATCCGACCGAAGTTCCAGAGATGTTAGCTCCGGATATGGCCCCTGCGCCATCGTCGCCAGGCTTCCCAGTAACCAACCTGGGAGATACCAGAAGGAGATTTCACATACGCGATCGTGGTGTTGGAGTGCGTCAACGATGTTATCCAGTATGTCTATTCGCTTTAGCCTGCATCGATTTGACACAACAAGAGGCAAGGCTGGCCAGACATCCAGCACCGCTCTCACAGGTGTATCTCCTGTGCAGCAAAGTTGCAGACGGAGACGTTTTTGTGATGCAAAAACGATGTATCGCCATCGTTGGCATACGTGCACCAGCTTCCACCATCCGACCGACCGACCAGTTTCGTCCACATAGAAATTGAATATTTCCAGGAGAGGAACGTCGGGGAGCGTTCCGACAGTAACCTGTCGGTAATGTGCGCCTATGCCGCCCGAATCAGTAAATTTCACAGGAAGACCACGCATTTAGATACCCCTCACCTCGGTGGCCGTCTTCGGCTTGGACCCACGGGTCGGACTCTCTTCGCTGACGCGCGACACCGTCTCCCGCATTCGAGCTCTCAATAACTAGCATCAAACAGGCGCTAGTAGGTGGATATTTAGCGACACAACCGCTTCTGTCGCGGGGACAGACGACTGATAAGATTCTAGTTAGTTTACGAGTAGAACATGTCAAAAAACGGCAAACAGAGATTTGTCAGTACTAGGGGTCATCATTTTCAAGCGCTGAGGGCCCCTGAGAAGTCTGGACGTACACAGAGCTCCTAATGACAGCACTCGCGGTACGCGGTGCGGTAATCCAAGAGAAGAGACTTGACCTCAACTCCTCAAACAGATTGGTCGCTTTTATATCTCCTGTCCCCTGAGCTTACGATAGCTCAGGAGTGTACATACTTACTTCACGTCCACTTTCACATGGTGCACGGCCTGGGCCAATTCGAATTTGAATGAGTCACAACAAAGGAGAGAAAAGGTGATGAACACAAGTCATTCTGCCGATCGATGGAAAATAATACAAACCTTGTCCCTGATTCGGCTGCTGCTGTTGCTGGGTGTGCCAGGTTGAATCTGGCTGGAGGCTGACCTAGCTTCACCAATGCCAGCCCCATCGCTACTCCCGACGTCGAACCATTTTCAGACGCCCCGCGTTCAGAATGTTCCGAGGACGATGCCGAATCAGTGCTTTCCTTTTGCCATGGTTGCTAGGACTTCGGGAATAGGGAGGGGTGGGTACAAGATGTGGCTGATGCAGGCAGGGTGTTCAGGCCAAGCAAGTGGGTGGTTAAAGCTGAATAGCAGTCAGATGTATGATAACACTTTATTGTAGATACATGGCGTAGACTCAAACTTGTTGTGACTCTGGTATATGTCACCATGCATCTACAATAACACTTTAT
>Ga0307510_10006418_pt1 | contig 14024 bp, 15 predicted proteins | sample 12_EM_MG_FD_207224 | JGI IMG/M metagenome (GOLD analysis project Ga0307510, IMG submission 207224) | Populus trichocarpa ectomycorrhiza microbial communities from riparian zone in the Pacific Northwest, United States - 12_EM | ecosystem: Host-associated > Plants > Roots > Unclassified | place... | reverse complement strand
GTCACAAACAAAAAATTAGAATAAACATAAAGTTTATGCAGAAGAATTTCAAGATATAAATTGTGAAAATTTTTTGAGTTTATGTTACGGTTTATTAGGTGAAAAAACCGAGGCATGTTGACAGTGTTCTCTCCCTCCGTATTCCTGTCACTTTTCCTGTCTCATAACCTCGTTCCGTAGTCCGCTTCAGCTGCTAATTTGCTATGCTCCTCTCACTGCCTCTACCTAGTACCTACAGACGCCGGTATGTGCTAGCGTGTGTATAAGCTCACCTTCTCACTGTAGACGACAACAACCGAACCGAAGAATCAGGAGTTTGAGTCTTTCGTCCGCAATCGTTCGTGTGCGCACTCATTCCTTCTTCTCTCCCCTTCTCCCATTTCTATCGCTCTTCTGTCTACTTTCCCCTCGAGTAGACACCATTCTTATCGCGTCCGTCGTACATACATTGGGATGAAGGTGTTCAGAATTGAGTCTCAATTGGGGCTCCAGACCGGTATTCCAGGATACGGGCTTTTGGGCGGATGTTTGCCATACATGGTGATGCTGAGCGGGAACGGATCTGTTGTAGAACTCATAATGATCCGCTGTCATCTTGGGTTGGAAAATTAATTTCCGATTGTGTCGCGTTTGCGCGTTTGTAAAGCTCTGTCAGAAATGGCAAGAGTGCTTCCATAACATCGAAACCAACGAACCACGTGTAATTTTCTGCTCTTCACAGTGGCTTTCCTCTTCAACCAAGTCACAGAATCCTTCCACCGAACCTGAAGAGAGCCCATTTGCGTATCTCGCCCAACCCTAACCCTACTTGCAGGGACCGTTTCTGTACAGGATGTAGAAAAGATTTGCACACACGTCCTGGGTACGGCCAATGGTAGGCCACAAGGTCCCCTTCTCACCGAGGAGCCCATCGTCCCCGATGGCAGCTTCCCTTCCTACAGCACCATCCACCCGTGGACTGGGAACGGTGTTGTGCCCATCTGTCCCTCTTTTGGGGTTTTTTTCTCGCCATCACTCGTTCTTTCCACAAGCGCTCCAGGCGCGATCTTGCACTATTGCGTGTTTTGAAAATCGTCAATGCCACGTCTGGTTGCCACCTTGCGTGTCAGTTGTGTCTCCCACTGAGCCTCGTGCTTTTACCCGACCACCCCCCCCGTCTTGGACACCCTCACCAACAATGGGGCGCTACAGGTCTCCGCCTACTGGAGCAAGGATATCGTTATTTCTCCCATTGCCACCATGACGGCCGGCTCACCTTCACCATCGGCGAGGCGCCCGGGGCCCATGGTCTCGCCATTACATTCCTCTTTTCTAGTCTCTCCCTCAACGTCAACTCCTGCGCTGGCCCCACCTCGTCCAGGCATTCCTCCATACATGTGTCTAGTCCCTACCCCGGAACCCACAGCACACATTGCAGCCCACTTCGCCTCCCCCGCAGAACTTGTCGCACGTCTTCAATCGGGCCCTCGTCCACGCCCTGCGCGTCTCTGGAGACTGATCGCATCCTCACAGAAACCTTCCCCTCTTTTGATTATAATCAATGTCATCCTTCTCCTCCCACGCGTCATCGTCAACTCCTAATCTTCAGGGCCCACCCCTCCAACGTTATCTCCCTTTTTAGACCTCCCTTTTCACATCGAACCCGCTGCGCCACCCTTCCGTCACTCCTATCCTAATTCTTTCGTGTTACTAAGAAGATGCGATTCCGGAGTAGGACAAAACTCGAGTAGGGCGAAGTAGAAGCGATGGTCTTCGGGAGGCAGGAATCGAGGGAGAAGAAATCGCAAGCTAACCTCGGGGAAAGTGTCCGGAGATGGTACGCCTCAGTTTCCGCTCCTCAATGTTGCTAATGTTCATCATGTCGTGTTTCAGTCGCTATCCGCAAAACGGGTGACGCTAATCTGGACAGAATTCTCGTCCACTGGGTTCTCTCGCACCGATGGCCACTCAGCGCGACACCGCGGTTCAGTACTCCCCTCATGGATTCTCTCTCATCTCAATCTCGGCCACATGCCGCTATCATCCGCAAGCTGAGAAACCTATCCCACCATCTGGATGGTACGAGCGATGGAAGCAAACTGCCACTCTCATACGTTGTCAGGCACGTCCCTCGGAGTCTGAACTCTCACAAGGCCGAGTTCGAGGGACTCCTTTGTGGCAACAACAGTTCGACGGAGGTGTTTTCACTCGGCCGTGATGGGCCCGTAAGGCGAGACAATACCCACCCCGGGAGCGGACCTCCTGGCTCTTCACAAGGTCCTTCATCGGGGCACACTCGACCAGACATCTCTGTTCCCTTGTTCGTAGCGCCGCGGGAGGACAATACACCTCGTCCGTCTACCCCGGTCATCCAAACAAGCATCCAAGCAGGCATCCAAGGCACCGGAAATGGAAATAATCGTCATTTCCGATTACCCACCGGCCTTCCACGCAGTCCGCACCCACGCACGTCTGGCCTGACCCCTTCGCAAGCAGAAGACGTCGAGTTCGAGATGCACCTCACAAGCTACGGTGATAACGAGTTGAATAGCATGAACACGAACTCACGGAAGATGATGAAGGAGGAACGCCGACGATCGAAGGATGATGCATAGGTCGACATACTGGTTCCGAGCCACCCGCGCCACGCAGGGAACCAAGACGCGGAGCATCGCCGCCCTGGAGGCCCTCGACCACGCGATGCTGGCCGTCAAGACCCAGAAGTCACCAGCCAAGAAGTGGCTCAGGTTTTTTGCAGGTATTCGTGACCCTTCACCTCCGTTCGATGGTGAAAGCGTCGACATCGAGCCAATGAATGTCCCACACTGTTCGAGGATGGCACGGCTCTGGATGAAATACATGCGCCAATGATCTGGCAGTGTCGACCTGGCAGAAGTTGCAGAACCGGAAGAGGTGCAAGACCCGGAACCGCAGCGCCCTCAACGGCAGATGGGCTATTTCGACTTGCATCCTGAACGCCGGCGCGTACAAGTGGGCGGGGATGGAGGAGACATGTTAGACCAATTCGCCCAGGCAGCAGGAGGTAAGTTATTGAGGCTCTCCCACGACGGAACGACATGACCGAGAGCGCCTATTCCTCCGGGCCGACGCCGCCAGCCTCGCCGAAGAAGGCCCTCACCCGACTTAATACTGAACACCTTCATCTCGGACCCCGCCGTTGGCTCCCTCTCCCCCCGTTCCCCTGTGCCGGCACCGACGCCGCGCCCACAGACATCGACGTGTACTCAACGTGACCTGCAACGACAGCAGGAGTGCGCGACAGATTGTCAGGCAAGCCCGGGCCGAAGGCGAGCTCGCTTATCGAGATATATCGCGAGAAGGAGGGGCAGGCAGCCGGCAGTAAAGGCTCTCCGGGCAAGTCTGTTGGTACTTCCTTACAAGAGCAGCCGCCTTAGCCGGCCGCGCGGGTGGTGAAATAATCTGCGGCGCTGCCACCCCCACCACCTCCGCAGCTCGGCCTGCCACTTGTCCCTTTCCGCTCTTGACTTCCCTGGGATGGAGCAACTTGAAGAAGAGGAGCTGGAGGGGGACGGAGAAGATTATGTGGAGCCACCGAACTTTGAATCAGATGATGGTCGGGACAAACCCATTCCGGTATATTCGCGGTGCGCCGTTACATAACGTGGTAGAGGAGGAAGAGGAAGAATGAAGTGCGTGACTCGCGCTTTCAGTGCGTGGTGTGTCATACCTGAAATGCGGATGATCGAAATTGCCCCCTTCATCCGCCCAACTTTTTGTGTCTTTTACTAAGATGTTATCAGATTCTCCGCTCCTGGCATGCCTTGTTGACGACCTCGACGATAACCGTTGACACCGAAAACCAATTATCGACACCCCGTCTCATATCCCCCACCACAAATGCCATTTTTTTCTTAATTTGAATACCCGCCCCACGCGGGCAAAGTACTCGCACAATGTAGTAGCAAGACATAGTCTATTTATCATCAGACGCTTGTTTCCCCGCCTCTTTTTCTCCAAGTTACTATCCTCCGCCTTTCACTATCTCTCCCCTCTCCTTTTTACCCTTCTGGTCCCTCCGGTTCCTTTCCCCCCGTTTTACCGATTACGAGCGCTCGTTGTTCGTGACGTTCTGCTATCCATCTATATGACCGACCCTGCTGCTATCTCTTTCCTTTCCTCCCATTTTTCCCTTCATTTTCTGTCGGGCGCTACCATATATTTACACCCCCGCCGAACGTGATGACGCTCTACGCTCGTGCTTCCTCCCCCACTTTGGTATTCTATTCTGTTAGTCGAAATAACACGATGCTGCAGTGAACCAACCGATCGTCCGTTCTGTGAAACGTGGTCCCTCTTTCTAACTTTGACTGAAGTCTATGGCGCCACTTGCCGTCCGCGGACTCGAATATGTTATAGATATGAGAATAGAATGCGCGCGTAAAAAGGAATTCGAACGCGAGGCCGTTGCCATTGTGAAGTCGTTGAGTAGCACCGTAATACCGTGTGAAAGGATGAGGTTCGTTTAATTGTTACATCTATGTGAACCGTACAACTTGAAATTGGCCATGCAAAACGCACGCAGAATTCAAGAGTATAACTATCGTTGCTTCCACCGAAACCCATACCCTTCCGGGTTAGTCCCATGATCCCAAACCCCACATTCTTTCGCTTGTGCACAACGATAACAATCGTATGATCTGCGCTTGGTCCTCCTTCGATACCCACGAGGGAGGTGCATTGGCCAACTGGATAGGTGTCTCGCCCTTATTGGTCTGGGCGTGCGGATCTGCGCCATGATTCAGTAAGGCCACCACGAGCTGCAAATTTAGAATGTATGCTGCCTCGTGCAACGGAGTCCGTCCCTCCTCGTCCCGGACATCCACATTCGCGCCATACCCGAGGAGTGCCTCGGCAACCGCAACATTTCCATACGATGATGCCACATGCAATGCAGTTCTGCAGAAGAGATCCGGTGCGTTAGGATTCACGCCGTGCTCCAATAACATTTTTGCAATTGGGGGTGTACCATCGCGTGACGCCACATGTAGTGGGGTCCACTTCACAATATACAACTCCCCATGCTCCTCGCACTCCGCATTTGGATCTGCGCCATGGCTGAGGAGCTGCCGCACAATGTCGGTGTATCCACGAGATGACGCCATGTAGAGTGTAGTCTGGTCCCAGCTGCTCCGAGTCTCCGTGTCTGCGCCACGCTCGATTAATAGAATCGCAATATCTCGACGGTTTTCTTGGATCGCTATATGTAGCGGGGTCCAGTCCACGTGGTCGCAGTACTCATCATAGTCTTGACAAATCGCGTTCAGATCTACACCACGATCGATCAGCGACCTTACGACGTCGGCGTATCCACGAGATGATGCGATGTACAACCAAGTCTGATTCACTTCGCCCCTATCATCCACGTCGGCACCACGATCCAGTAGGAACAGCGCAACATCCGGATGTCGTCTGCCTAAGGCCGCATTTAACGGAGCCCCCCAGTCGCCGCCCTTAGCATTGAGATCTTGTGGATGTGCAGCGAGGAGGCGCTCCATGAGACCACGGAAGCCACATAGAGCAGCATAATAAAGTGGGACTGCATCAGGTTGCTCTAGACGATCGGTGTAGAAGTATTGCTGGCAATACTCATCCATGTTGTATATCCAGACCCAGATGGCAAAGTGTGGCTTGTCCTCGTCAAAGAGAAGATCCATCCCATCCCGGATATACGATGATATGTCCTCGAATCGTGCGTGATCCACCCAATGCTTCGCCGCATACTTAGCCAGGAGGAAGGTTTGGATCTCGGCTTTGTCCATGCTGTAATCTAGCTGAAAGAGGACGCTGAGACACGATTTGGCAAGGAGGGTGTGAGCTGGTTTGGGGTGAATGTGGAAGTTGGAAACATGTCCCTCATTTGCGATGCGATCGGAGGCCAAATATTCTTTGACAGAGAAATGTGAGAATTGCACTATTTTTCCGCGCCACCTGTCGACAATAGTGACCAAGGCAGAACAAGCGGAGAGTACTGCCGTTTCGGCATTCGGGTCCCGCCAGCTCGGCTCAAACTTGGGAATTCCAGACACTTCCTCGTCGAAATTAATCGCAAACACCTCCGCAAGCTCCTCTACACGCAGCGGCCGTGAAGATACCATGATCCATTGGAAGATGCGATGGGCGTCTTTCTGCATCTTCTTGGGGATGCCTTGTAGGATCCGTTCGTACGTTCCATCAAGAGTCTCCGGCAACTCATCCAAAGTACTTGAAATATGGCGCAAGGGACACTGGCCTAGTGTTTCCAGCTGACAGTATGCCCACCGAAACCTGAAGTCCCCACATGAGAAAGGAATTCTTGGCATCAGAACCACGATCACGTACATTCTACCACCCTTTTTAGTGAGAGTATCGATGACCAATTCTTTCACCTTTGATGGCCAATCCCGCATCGTTGCGTCTGAGCCGACGACTGACCTGACATATTCGGCTAGGTCTTTGGTTTGTCCGTCTTGGTCATGAAGTGTCACACCATAGGGATTCAAGGGATTGAAAGCTCCTTGGATATCGATCTCGGGCCGGCTGGTGACACAGAAATGGAGATGCGGGTGTTTCGAGTCGATAAGCTCCTTCACAATCTTGAGGACCTCTTGGCGTTGTGATTGAAGCCTGGGATAATTTGGGCACTCATCGAGTGCATCCACAACAATGTAGAGCGGGGCCTGCCCTTGGAGTGCAAGAATGGCTTTCAAACACTCGAGAAGCGTGTCAATGCTGGGCTCTTGGGAGCCATTGCCGTGGGACGAATAGATGGATGAGAGAACTTGAGAGAATGTATCGGATTGGGAACAAAGCTGAATGAGAAGAGAAGATAGCAGGTTGCGGGCATCTTGTTTGGTGGTATCACCAAAATGAAAATAGAAGATCGCGAGGATGGCTAATCCAGTCGGACATATGTCCTGGATGTCTTTAATGATGCTAGAACTGTCGATGACATGAGTAAACAGAACGAAGAATGGATTTAGTGACATACGAAATGATAGTCTTTCCTGAACCGGCTATGAATCGGAAACCATCAGCGGTGTGGAAAGACAGGAGGGAGAGATGCGTACGCAGGCCATTCACCCATAAAAGCGAGCCAGTCGATTTCCATTTTCGGAACGTATCGCCTTGGATAAACCATGTGGCAGTGCCAGGGTGATGAGCTTTGCGAGCAGTATTGTAATTTGACCATGGGTCTGGTGGAGACAACCAAGATCGAATCTTGTCTCGCAATTGGTCACCTACAATATAGCTTCAGGTTATACACCCCAAATAGCAATTGTCTGTGAGCTACGAACGTTCGATCTTGTTTACTTTCATTGCTATTTCTTGCATGAGGACTAGCACACAACGTAAAAAAAACATAAGCTTTTATCGCGAAGGTCAGCTAGACGCACCAAGGGTCTCTTGAATATCATCTGTTGATGCCTTCCCATCTACCAGATTTGTGGGTCTTACCAGGCGGACATCAATACGAGCAGACGATGCGCACCTTCCATCACAACTTGCATGTTATTGACCAGACCATATACTACATCGAGCGTCTGGGTAGCAGTCATCCTGGACTCCTCGATGGTGAGTCGATCGAGACGATGAAGAACTGATTCGATGTCTCTCTCTCCCAGTAGCTTTCTTGCAAATTTCTCTGCGGCAAGTCAAACCATTCATTGCCATCAGGACAAATGGTGAAAGGCGTACTCAACCTTCCCTGGCTCATTTGTTTCGTCGCGAGAGCAAGCACAGCCAACATTTCAACCATAATTTTAATCATCGTTTCAATCATGGCGGGTGTGAGTTTGATCTCCATATAAACCTTTAGCCGACTTGTGAAGTTTTCTATGCATTCGAAGATATCGACAAGGGTATCATAGCTTTCCCTCACGTATTTGGCCGTCTGGCAGACGCACATATCGTTATTGTCTGGACAGAGAGATCGAGAAGCACACCCACGGAGAGAAGGACACCAATCCCAGAAAAAATAATATTTGCAGGGGCGGACGCCTAGAGGTTAGGGTCAAATTACTTCAGGAATGGAATGCGGAACTAGTTTGGACTCACAAGACTGGCGCCAGCACTGAGGACTGTGTTGGTTGAGATAGCGTGCAACCCATTGACAACAGGCCCGAGCCACTTGATCAACTTTGGATCGCCATTCCTGAATTCATCAAAGGCCTGGGATTGCGCTTGGAATATAGCCAGGATCGAATCCGGAGACCCACATCTATCGATGGCGGCAGCCAGTGGGTGGTTGCGAAGATTTTGTCCAGTGCGTTTGGCATACTTGTCCAAAGCTGTGTTCATGAGGGTTTCGAAGTTGGATAGCGGGGAGGATGTATTTGAAGCCAATGGCATAGTTCAGTGGGATGCGGGTTGGACGTTGAGGGCGGAAGGAAGAAGGCGAGGGAGGGGAGACAGCGAGGCGTGCCCCCGTGGTATCCTCACACACGCCTCGTGGCCATCCGGTGCCCACGTACGGGCAGTGCACTTGTTTGCCTGCCATACATAGTGGGCGGGAGCCGATTTCCTAAACGATCAACGTGACGTGATCACGATTACCCTGTCATCCGGCTTGGCTCGGAAAGCCAGTTTCCCATTCTGTCTTGTGTTAGAAAGGTGTTTAACTTTGCATGTTTGATGGCCCGAAGGATAGTAACCTTGGTATAGGGGGACACCTCCTTATAACTAGATGCTGGGGAGTGAACGTGGCCAGGTGCGCTTCCTTGATCCTCGATCAAACACGGGACATGCCATCGAAACCAACCGACCGTTGTTAGATGTTGTCGCTACGCGCCGCCACGCCTCAAACACCACCTTTTCTCTCTTCACAGTGGCTCAGCCATCTACTCCATGCCCTCTCGATTCTCTCTTCCCCGTACGACTTCCTCTTCATCCAGGTCACAGAAGCTGAGAGGCTATCCGCTGCGCATTATCTAGCCCAACCACAGCCCAACCTGCAGGGATCGTTCCTGTAAAGAACGAAAGGTATGTAGAAGGGACTTGCACACGCACCCTGGGTACGGCCAAGAGCAGGTCACCAGGTCCCCCTCTCGACGAGGGGCCTGTAACTCCCAATGGTAGCTCCCCCTCCTACAACACCATCCACCCTCAACGACCCTGCATGCCCGTCCGATCGTGAACGGTGTACGTGCTGTATCGCAGGTGGAAAGTACTAGCCGCTAGTGAGTTTGGGGAAAGGTCGGGTCCGAAGCGGGTCCGCGTCATCGAGAACGCGAGAGGGAAATCGTAATAGGCGGAACGAGAGTCTTAAGGTACGGGCACGCGAGCGAGAAGTGGGAAAGGAGAGTCTATTGCATTAGTTCCACGGCTCCCATGCTTGGCCTGGGCGGGAGGGTTTATATACACGTATGCTACGAGTAGAGGGGCATGGTATTGTCCCGAGTCCGTCCACTAAGTGGATCGACTAAGTGGAAAAGGAAACTAAAAGTGGGAGAGTGGGAGTTCTAAGCGAAGGAACAGTGCAGAAAACGTACGAAAGACGGAGGGTATGAGTAGAAACACCCTGCTGTGCATCCGGGGGTATGTGGTCCCAAGCGAGGGCCAAACTGGCGAGGCGTTGTGTACGCTGTCGACTTGACAGCTCGAGGCGGTGAGGGTGGGCGCACCAGCAGCAGGCGAGGTGCGACGAAAGGGGAATTTGAGGTGGAAAGGCGAGGGCAGCAAAGCGAGGAGGGAGAAAGCGATGAATGCGAGTGGTGGTTGAACGAGTCAGGCTTGGAGCCGCGCCGAGGCCGTCACGTGGTCGAAAGTGAACCGTTCCGTTTTACGATCCGAGGTTACAGCGCGTCCATAACCTTACAGTGTATATCTGCCCCTCTTTTTTTGTTTTTCTCTCCATCACTCGTCTTTTCCAGAAGCGCTCCAGGCGCAATCTCGCACTCTTACATGTTGGGAAATTGTCAATGCCGCCGCGTCCGGTCAAGACCTCGCAGTGACCTCGCGTGTCACATGTGTCTCCCGCTGAGCCTCGTGCTTTCGTCACCCCCCCCCCCCCCCATCTTGAATCCTTACCAACAATGAGCGCCGTAGGTCACCGCTAACATGAGATAAAATATAGTTGCCTCTCCCATCACCGACGTGTTGTCCTCGGCGTCGACGAGGTCGACTCAAGCTCACCAAGGCAGACAGAACTCTGTCTTCCTGTCACTTTTCCTGTCTTACAACCTCGTTCCGTAGTCCGCTTCAGTTGCTAACTTGCCATACTCCTCTCACTCCCTCTACTCAGTACTTACGGACGCCAGTAGGTGCTGACATGTGTATAAACTCACCTCCTCACTGTAGACGACAACAATCGAACGAAGAATCAGGAGGTGAGTCTTTCGTCCGGAATCGTTCCTGTGGGCCTTCAATCCTTCTCCTCTCCCCTTCTCCCATTTCTCTCGTTCTTCTGTTTATGTTCCCCTCGGGTAGACAGCATTCTTGTCGCGGCCGTCGTACATACATTGGGACGAAGGTGTTCAGAATTGGATCTCAATTGGGGCCCAGACCGGTATTCCAGGATACGGGCTTTTGGGTGGATGTTTGCCATACATGGTGATGCTGAGCGGGAACGGATCCGTTGTAGAACTCTGACGATCTATGCTGTCATCTTGCCTTGGAAACCCAATTTCCCAATCTGTCGCATTTGCGCGTTTGTAAAGTCCAGTCAGAAATGGCAAGTGCGCTTCTCGAAACCAACGAACCGTTGTCGGATCTAGTCGCTTCGCGCCGCCTCGCCTCAAACACGTCCTTTTCACTCTTCACGGTGACTTGGTCATCCATTCCATGCCCAGTTGATTCTTTACTCCTGTACGATTTCCTCTTCACCCAGGTTACAGAAGCTAAGAAGCCTTCCACCGAACCAGCAAAGAGCTCGGCTGCATATCTCGCCGAACCATAGCCCAACCTACAGGGACCGTTTCTGTGAGGAAGGAAAAGGATGTAGGAAAGATTTGCACACGCACTCTGGGTACGGCCAAGGGCAGGCCACCAAGTTACCTTCTCAACGAGGAGCCCGTCACCCCCGATAGCAACTCTCCCTCTCACAACGTCATCTACCCACAACAATGCATGTCCGTCCGACTGGGAGCCTTGTTTGTGCCCACCTGCCCCTCTTTGTGTTCTTCTCACCATCGCTCGTTCTTTCCAGAACCGCTCCAGGCGCGATCTCGCGCTCTTGCCTGTTTTTGAAACCGTCAATGCCGAGTCTGGTCACCACCTCCTGTGTCAGCCGTGTGTAGCCCACTGAGCCTCGTGCTTTCGCCCCACCCCCTCCCCCGTCTTGACTACCCTTACCAACGATAAGCGCCGCAGGTCTCCGCCTACGGGAGCAAAAATATAGCTACCTCTCCCATCACTACCACGTTGTCCTCGGCGTTGATGAGGTCGGCCGGCTTACCTACACTGTCAGCGAGGTACTCGACGCACATGGTCTCATCATTCCATTCCTCTTTCTTGCTTTCGTCCTCGACGTGACTCTTCCGACGCTCGTCATGCCTCATCCAAGCATTCATCTGTAGTATCGTGTATCGTCCCTTACGTAGGAAAGCCAGCACACAAGGCATGAGTTGGTCCGCTTTGCCTCACGCACAACGCACACAACTTATCGTGCGTTTTCAATCGGGTTCTCTCCCATATTACGTGTCTCCGGAGGCTCATCCTGCCCTCACAGCAACCTCGCCTTTCGATTATCATCAATGAGCTTCCTCTCCTCGCACGCTTCATAGCCAAGTCCCAATCCTCGGTGCCTACCCCTCCAATGCTCTCTCGTCTTTTCGGACCACCCTCCTTTCTGCCTCGGGCCCGCTGCGGCACCTTCCATCATACCTATTCCTAATTCTTTCGTGCAGCCAACGCATCGTGCCACGAACCTACCACCTTTGTTCATCAACAAGTCCGAGTCCTTTGGCCCGTCCGGTGGAGGCCATGGTAGCGCTCCGTCTCTTGGGGTGTCCCCGCCCACCAAAGGTTGTATCTGAAGTCGCCCTGCCATTCCGTGTAAGGCAGAACATCTGCATGTATGCGCTCAATCTCAAGACTGCCGCAAGTCGGGCAACCGGACCTCCGAGCGGAATGAATCGCTTCCTAAACATGCGGCATTAACATTAGGAGCGAGTGGCCCTACCAACCCTCACAGTCCCCCCAAATTTCCATCCTCCTACGGGCGTCAAATTACCGAATTTGTTGGTCGCTTCATCTAACATTGTATCTGCACTCGGACATAGCCACACCGCCTATTTTTGGTCTGGGAAAACATGCCTTTGCTGAGAAATGATTACAAGTTGACCTCACGGAAAGTGCCCAGAGACAGTACGCCTCAGTTTCCGCTCTTTTTTTTTGCAGTGTTCATCATGCCGTGTCGCAGTCCCGAGCCGCCAAGCGGATGGCGCTAACCTGGACGGATTTCTTGTCCACTGAGTTCACACGAACATATGCGCCCCTCAGTGCGACACCACAGTTCAGCGCTCCCATCGTATGTTCTATCTCGTCCCGGTCTCAGCCGCAGGCCGGTACCGTCCGCAAGCTGGTAAGCCTATCCTACCATTTGAATAGTACGAGCCTGTCATCGGCGCAGAGACGATGTTTGCGAGAAGCATGTATTGGTTTGTCTTCTACGACCTCATGTACGTGGCGGATGTATGTGTATCGAGCTAGAGTGGCTCTAGCAAGATGCAATTGGGTAATATATCTGCTTTCCGCACAATTTGGTTGTGTGGCCCCTACCAAACCCACACCTTCTGGGTTGATCTCGCATCTCTGAATCCTCCACACACTCTCCTGTCCACTCTGATAACAATTGCATGGTCTGCAGGTAGTCTCTCTCAGATGCCAACTGGAAGGGTGTCTTTCCCTGGTCGGTCCTGGAATGCGGATGTGCACCACGTTTCAGTAAGAAATCTACAATATGGAAGCACCCCTTGAATACTGCCTGGTGTAATACGGTCCAGCGATATTTGTTCTGTGTACTCGTATCCGCGCCGTGATCGAGCAGCAGCCGCACGAGTTCCACCTCGTCTCGCTGGGTCCTGCGACGGGGTGTGTCCCAAATTGCTCGGGACGTTTATGTTCGCGCCATACTTGAGGAGTACCTTGACGACTGCGACACGTTTGTGGTATGATGCTTCATGCGATGCAGTATTTCCCCAGAAATCCAATGCTACGAGATTCGCGCCGTTGTCGAGTAATAGCCGGACAAGGTCGTTTGACGGGTAACGATGCAAGGCGAGCAGAAGCCACTGCATTAATTCGAGATCGCCGTGTCTGAATTCGTGAAATGCTTTTGCTTGTTCTTGGAAATAGCGAAGATTGACTCTGCTGGATCGAATCCATCGATCTTCGAGGCGAGCGGGTGATGCGCGAGATCGTGGCCCGTCTGATTGGTGTCCCTGGCTAAGGCGGATTTGAAGATGCCTTCGAAGTTGACCGATTTAGGAGTTGAAGACATGGCGATTCACGAGATATGCTAGATGTCGTGAATGGAAGGTAGAAGGGATGTGAGCACCCTCAGCCAAAACCTGACCCATGCCAGTGCGAAACCCGTGACACAGCATCATACGCGGAATGGCTAAATAGGTCGCAGTCTTGTGATCGTGGGAAAGTGGTTGTTACCCGCCCTGGCTGCACAGCCTCATGTTTCCACGTGTTCCCAATTACAGCCGTCTGAAGTCTTCTGTCGGGCGGTCACTACTGGTCCCGTATACGCACTAGGCCACATAACAGTTTTTCAATGTCCCAACCCAGTCACCATGATATCGAGGAGGGGGACCAGACTGGTATGCAATATTCGACGTTCAACTGCCAGTGTCCCAGCTTTATTTTGATAAACATCTGCAGTGGATGGTGCCCCCGGAAATCCTCCGCAAGCACCGAAGCAACCTTATCATCCACAGAAACGAGAGTTGAACTTTGGTGATAGCTCTGGCCCAATATTTTCCATTTATTCAAAGATCGCAGAGGATGAAGACAACAAGAGGGCCGATCGCTGGCAAAGGGAGGCTGAAGGCATCCTCATTTTCGTGAGTCCTTGTGTC
>Ga0307510_10006417_pt1 | contig 14024 bp, 9 predicted proteins | sample 12_EM_MG_FD_207224 | JGI IMG/M metagenome (GOLD analysis project Ga0307510, IMG submission 207224) | Populus trichocarpa ectomycorrhiza microbial communities from riparian zone in the Pacific Northwest, United States - 12_EM | ecosystem: Host-associated > Plants > Roots > Unclassified | place... | reverse complement strand
TACTGGGCCCACTTGTAACACACGTCAGCTTTCATTCAGTTGGCCCATGTGGGCTTTTATGAAGGCATGGGCACAATTGCACATGGGCTTTTACGCATACATGGTCTATATATTACTGAATTATGTGGTGGTTGACCATGCTGGTCCATGCACGTTTCCCGGGAAAGGGCTTTCTCTGGTTCGTCCCCATCCGAATTTCTTTATTTCCTTCCTCGTAAAAAAGCTGGCAGTCGTATGTATTTATTTTTTCATTCTTATCAAGGGATACCAGTATATGAATCTTCGGTTTCGTGACCAACCTTTTGTCCGATCCTCATCATATCCCCATATACCTTTCTACTTACATTCTGCAGACCATCGTGGATCACGGTCTGGTGCACAGAAACCCTATGTTCGTAACATGTATCAGTTATGACGGCTGAATAAGTCGAGAAATGTAATTCCTTGGTGCATGACCTTACTCATACCATCGCGGATGCGTCCGTTAAGCGTCCATTGACCTCGGGAATCTCATCTCCACCGTGAAAACGAATCTCGAGGTCTAGTGCGGTACCCTTTGTAAAGGGTCAAATGGGTCTCGGCGGGGATGAAAATTGGCAGGGGCGTAGACAGAGCTAAGTTCTGTATGAGGAACTAAAGCATTCCGGATCGCGGTATATGGGGGTATGTTGGAAAGTCTTGTCTATGCGCCCGCTGCGCTTATTTGTACATTTTCACCGCCACCCGAGGTGCCGTGTTCAACGACGGACAAGTGTCACGGTGTGACCCACGTTCCGACGAGCATGCAAGAATGAGGAGAATGCATCGACAGTATGCACATCTGCTGGACATAAGATCTCCCTCAGCTCGGGAAACAGATCCGTGGGCGATTCTCCATCATAAACGTCTAGAGAAGAAGAGAGAACCAAAACCAGTTCCTTCGGAAGATTCAGGGTCTCCACGCTGCCGAACGGCCCAAAAAGTCCGCGCCACTGCGCGCGGTCGATCTGATGTTGCCACTGCAAAGAAGTCGAAGCCATCGTGTACTCGAGAGTAAGAGTCTCCACGTTGGAGAATAGTGTTCTGAGCGCATTCAAAACTAGTACCAGGGACGCCATGGTTGTGATTTGCGGTTCCGGGTTAAAGATTCCATAGTCAATTGACGATCGGAAGGGGGGTTCCATTCCAGCTTGGTCACTTGGATACGCCTGTACGGAAATGATCGCATCATCGAACTTGAGCGTAGCACAATCGAACCTGAATTTCTCCGTTGAATTGATATAATGCTGAACGTGTGAAATGGAGACGTCGGATTGGTCGAAAAACCCGATGTCGAACTTCTCGAGGCGAGGAGTCGTGATGCGGGGAAGAAGTTCTTCCAAGTAAGCATTGGTGCCACGGAATGTAAACCAGCGAAGATTAGCGAGTGTAACGTCTGTCATAATAGGTGTTTGCAAGGACTGCGTCTCAACCCAGTGGGACGAGGGAGGGCAGAGGAAGGTGATGGAGAGCATCTCTAGTCGAGGCAAATGTGATATGCATAGGATGAGATCATCTGGGGAGAAGTAGGCGGATCGTGGGATACGGCCGAGAATGAGTGTGACGAGGCCGACGGCAGTCGTAATTAACAGGGATCTAAGAGTGCAGACGACACCTATTAATCCGAGGTGCCGTAGATGTGGTGCTTGGAATGTTTTCGGAAGCATCAAACCGGAATAGTCACCGTCCGTGGTCCCGATAAAGAGATACTCCAGCATCGGAAATTCATTATCCATGGCGACGGTGGGATCCTGCAAATTGGGAATAGGCAGCGAAAGGCGGATGCGGCAAACACGTTCACGGTGCTGGAGTGCGACCAGTATGTCCACTTCATCTTCAGAAGTGATGTCATCTTCGAAAACAAAGTAATCGATAGCGATAGGAAGGAGGGGGGAATGTGCTAGCATGTCTGCCACCGGGGTTCCCTGTGTGCAGCGGAGGCAAAGACTTAAATGGGTTCGCGACCGAAGGATGAGGTGTCGCCATCTTCGGCAAACATGCACGAGGTCATACCACCAGTGTTCATGTTCCCATTCAAACCACCCGAAGATAGATACTTCATCTTCCGGTTTTGGATCATCGCAAAGATGGTGCCGATAGAGATAAAATATGTTGAGAAGTGAATTATCGTCGAGGATGTGGATGGATGTAGTACGTCGGGGTCTGGCACGAGTTAATTTCAGAGGCAAATAAACACAACAAAAGAAAGAGACATACTCGAGGTGGGGAAATTCGTGACTTGGTGAGCACTGTGATTCTTCGGTGGGAAGTGAAAGATGCCCGTGAGACATGCTGGAAAGGGACGTAGGGTTTGACGTTGGCGTTTGTTGATTGGTTGGCCTCGTGTGACTGCATACGTAAGCTTGACACCACTGTTCAGAAGGTCAGCAAATTGAATTCCTTTTTATGTGAAGAGGATCGACGAGTTAACGTGGCAATAAGTATTTCCTAAGAATCGCAGGTGGCGCGTGTATGCACGTCGGGTCGTCGACCACACCACGTGTCCCGCCGTGGCAGAACTCCAACCCTTTACGCCCTAGTAGACGCCTAGCCTCTCACCCACTCGCGCCCTCGGTTTGTTCCCCTCGCCTCCAACTCTTCGCCTTCCACCACCCTCGTTGCCACATGATCGACACCTTCCCTCTATCAGACAAGTCTCCCCTCCTCATCGCGTCTCAGGTCCCACGGCCAAAGGCACGCGCATCGCTCATCATCGTTGGCCGACGTCACAAGCACGCGCCGCCTCAAAAAGCCCGCTGCTCCACGTAACGTACGTCGATCCTGACTCGGAACTTGGTCTGGACTACGACATTATTAGGAAAGGATACTATTGTATGTTGGGATCGTTCAGGACCCTTTTTCGTACATTTTTTTTCAGAAACATTTGTACTTTTCGGACACCGCTGTTCAGCATATACGTCGCAGTGCGGGTCTGTCGCTGACGAGCATCTCATTTGTTCTCGCTTTCTTTCCATCTCTACCCGTCTAACTTGTAGGATACTTGTCTTATCGCTCGACTCTCGTATAAGAAAACCCCGCGCCTGGCCTTGTCGGAGGCAGGCAATAGCGGCCCCATTTTCCCTTTTCTTCTCGTTTTGTGCGCGACACCTTTATCCACTACGAAGGTTGGTGAGGGCTCACTTGGGGGGCGGGCGTTTGGTGCTCACGATGACACGGCCAGCCCGGGGATAGTGCGTCAGTACTACAGTAGTAGTATGGTCGTCACGCGTTTGCCTTCCAACAGTGTCATTCACGTGCGTGATCGTGCTGCGTCCCTCGAGCCGTCTTGTTTGTTTTTGCACGTTGTGATGATGTCAGGACGAGGTGGCCATTCCTTCTTCGGGGGTGTCTGATTCTCCATTCTCTCCTTATTCAACTTTCTGGCCCTATACGTCGACTTGCGATCCCACGCGATTATGAAGAGCGGAGACTTAGATTCTGTTGCGAGCCTTACAAACCCCGAATCCATGTCATTGTATGTCATTTTTCTTGTGGGTGTACTTGTACATTTTGTCCTCTAGACTCCGCGAGGAGGTGTTATCGATGGTCACCCCAAATTAGAATCTGGTCTACTCTTTGGCTACGGACCCCGGCTTCTCGTTGCAACTAACTTCGTCATCTTTGTCGGATACTCAGATCATAGACCGTGGGGATGGCAAGGGATTATGACCGCCCTCATAGCACGATGTCCTAGAAGGCCAATGCAAACTACTGCATGGTGAGACTCGGACGTGCCAGAACACTGCCAGAACTGGCAACGGATGTCGGAGTGTGAAGCGGACCTCTTTCGGGCCGTGCCACCGAGGTCAGGTGTTCCTCATCATTGTTTTCGCTGGCCTTTTCAACTTGAACGACAATGGGTAGAACTCAAATGGCATCCGTCCTGAAGCACCAGTCAACCTCTCAGGAACAAAGCTTCGAGATCACTCCGTACAACGGGTTTTCTTTCCACTGGCAGGAGAGATTAGAACTGCTGATTTTCAAGTGGTAGTCTATCCCTATATTTTGTGGACTCTCAGTGAGCATGCATGACCTCTCGTTTCCCTTTACGATGCCGTGATTCTGGAATCGACGCAGAGAATGCTTTTCCCTGAGCCTGGTAGCTCCGGGAAGAGCATCCTCTACTTCGTTTCCCCTCATCATCTCTTTCCCCTGGTCATACCTCGCGTGACGGCACTGACGGGGGTAAAGCCGCCATTCTTAGTGTATCTTGGATTCAGGCGTGCTGACGAGCAGAATTTTCAGTTTCTCCCTTCCTTCTATTTCCACGGTTCTGGACCTATGTCCCGAATCCGGGGATTGTGACGCGATCTGTTCCGATTTCCTCTGGGGTTTCGTCTCGGTGCGAGCAGGTGGTTGACAATGCTGGTCCATGCACGCTTCCCTGGAAAGGACATTCTCCGGTTCGTCCCTATCCGAACTTCTTTCCTCGTTAGTCGGTGTTGGTGTAACTTTAGAAAGCTGGCAGTCGTGTCGTTTTTCACTCTTATCAAGGGATACTGGTACGTCAATCTTCAGTTTCGTGTTCAGCCTTCAGTCCGATCCTACATCATATCCATATGCCTCTCTACTTATATTCTGCACCCCATCGTGGATCACGGTTCAGTGCACGGAGACCCTATATCCGTAACATGTATCAGTTATCACGGCCGAGTAGGTCGAAATTCCTTGTTGCATGACCTTACTCATATCATCGCGGATACCTCCGGTAAGTGTCCAGTGGCCTCGGGAATTTCCTCTCCACCGTGAAAATGAGTCTCAAAGTCTAGTGCAGGACTCTTTGTGAAGAAATATGATTCGTAATATTCGGTTTGGAACAATTTCGAATATCAATCTCCATCCTAACGTTCCGGATCTGGCAACAAAGAGATACCTTAATGAAGGAGCAGTTATATTGTACGTACATCAGGGTGAAATGTCACGGTATTTCGAGTAGAACGGAGTGTTCAATATCGCAGATAAGTGGTCTATGAAGACAAATACATCATATGATCGTCAAATGGATGGGGATTGTTACACCAAGGTGCGAGATAGAGAAAGCAGAAACTACCTCTGATCGCCCCACTGGTTAGGGCCATTGGGGTCTCGGCGGGGATGAGAGTTGGAAGGGATGTAGACAGAGGTAGGTACCATATGAGGACTGAGGGCACTCCGGTGGATCGCATTATACGAGGTTGTGCTGAAAGTTGGGGTCTTGTCTATGGACTCGGTGCGCGCATATGCTGCACACCGTTGTTCATCGTCACAGCAAACCGAGGTGCCATGTTCAACGATGAACAATTGTGACGGGGTGACCCACATTCCGACGAGCATGCAAGAATGAGGAGAATGCACCGCCATAATACCTATCTGCTGGATATAAGATCTCCCTCAGCTCGGGAAACAGGTCCGTGGGCGATTCTCCATCAAGTACTTGTAGAGAAGATGAGAGAACCAAAACCAGTCCTTTCGGAAGATTCAGGGTCTTCACGCCGCTGAACGGCCCAAGAAGTCCACGCCACTGCGCGCGGTCGATGAAATGTTGCCAATGCGAAGGAGTCGGGCCCATCGTATCCTCGAAAGTAAGAGTCTCCACGTTGGAGAATAGTGTTCTGAGCACATTTAAAACTTGTACCAGGGACGCCATGGTTGTAATTTGCGGTTCCGGGTGAAAGCTTCCGTAGTCAATTGACGCTTGGAAGGGGGGCTCCCTTCCAGCTTGGTCACTTGGATACGCTTCTACAGAAATGAGCTCGTCATCGAACTTGAGCGTAGCGCAATTGAACTTGAATTTCTCTGTTGTGCTCATAAAATGCTGAACGTGCGGAATGGAGATGTCGGATTGGTCGAAGAACCCGATTTCGAAATTCTCGAGGAGAGGAGTCGCGATACGAGGAAGGAGCTCTTCCAGGTAAGCACTGGTGCCCTTGAATCCAAACCAGTGAAGATTAGGGAGTGTAACGCATGTCATAATCGGTGTTTGCAAGGACCGCGTCCCAAGCCCGTGGTCCGGGAGAGGAGGGAGAAAGGTGATGGAGAACATCTCTAGCTGGGGTAAAAGTGATATGCATGAAATGAGATCATCCGGGGAGAAGTAGGCGGATGGTGGGATACGGCGAAGAATGAGTGTGACGAGGCCGACGGCACTCGTAAGTAACAGGGATCTAACACTGCAGACGACACCTATCAATGTGAGGTACCGTAGATGTGGTGCTTGGAAGGTTTTCGGAAGCATCCAGGCCGTAGGGTCATCAACCGTGTTCCCGATACAGAGATACTCCAGCATTGGAAATTCATTATCAATTGCGACGATGAGATCCTGCGAATCCGAAATAGGCACCAGAAGGCGGATGCGGCGCACACGATCGCGGTGCTGGAGTGCGAGCAGTGTGGCCCTTTCATCTTCAGAAGTGATGTCATCGTCGACAACAAGGTGATCGATTATGATGGGAAGGGGAGGAGAATGCGCCAACATGTCCGCCACCGGGGTGCCATGGGTGCAACGGAGACAAAGACTGAGATAACTTGCCGACCCAAGGATGAGGTGTCGCCATCTTCGGCAAACATGCACGAGTTCATACCACCAGTGTTCATGTTCCCATTCGTACCCACCGAAGATAGCTAATTCCTCCAATTTTAGACCATCGCAAAGAGGCTGCCGATAGAAATAAAATATGTTGAGAAGTGAATTATCGTCGAGGATGTGGATGGATGTACGACGGGGTCTGTCACAAGTTGGTTTCAGAGGCAAATAAACACAACAAAAGAACGAGACATACTCGACGTGAGGAAATTTGTGACTTGGTGAGCACTGTGATTCTTCGGAAGATTGAAGACGAGATGTGGGAAGTGAAGGATGCCCGTGAGACATGCTGGAAAGGGATGCAGTAGGGCATGATGCATGACGGTTGGCCATCATGATGTTTCGGCGACCATTGTTCAGGTGCAGACTTCCTCTCAGTCGAGAAGGTCAGCGAGTTGAATTCCTTTTTATGTGAAGAGGGTCAATCGACAAGTCAACGTGGAAATAAGTAATTTCTAAGAATCGCAGGTGGCGCGTGTATGCACTGTGTATGCACGTCGACCACACCACGTGACGTCCCTTCTGCCTACAGTCTAGCAGCCACAATAGCCCGACGCTTCTGAACTCCAATCTTTTGCGGCCTGCACGCCGCCTAGCCTCTCACCCACTCGCGCCCTCGTCTCGTTCGCCTCGCCTCCAACTCTTTGCCTTCCATCCTCGCTACTACACAACTGACGCTTTTCCTCTATCAGCCAAGTCTCCCCTTCTCGTCGCGTCTCAGGTCCCGCGGCCGAAGACACGCGCACTGCATCGCCCATCGTCGTTGGCCGACGTCACAAGCACGCGCCGCCTCGAAAAGCCCGCTGCTCCGCGTAACGTACGTCGATCCCGAATTGGAACTTGGTCTGGACCACGTCGTCATTGGGAAAGGATATCACTGTATATAGGATCGTTCAGGACCCTTTTTCGTACGTTTTTTTATTATCTCCTTTCGCCTTAGATTATCCTCCGAGTCTCTCCATTCCACTCCTTCCTATTTAACCTTAGCATTTCGCCATCGAGCGTCGACGCACCTCACTTGCCCTCGCTTTACATATGCTCCCTGTCGCATACTTCACGACCATTCGGTGAAATTTGTACTATCGCCTACGTCGCCGTGCGGGTCTGTTGCCGGCAAGCACCTCATTCGTTCTCGCTTCCTTTCCTTCTCCGCCCATCCAACCCGTAGGATGCTTGTCATATCGCTCGACGCTCGTATAAACAACCCCGGCGCCTGGCCTTGTCAAAGGCAGGCAATAGCAGCCCCACTTTCCCACTCTTCTTCTCATTTGCGTGCTTTCGGCTCTCGCCTGACCGATAGATGACAAACCGAGCCAACGCGCCGTCGTTCGTCCCTCCGTTTCGCGAACTCGCACGTTTCCTTTCTCTTGCTGTTCCCTCACCTTCCGCATATCGTATCTCACATCAACTTTGAAGCGTACCCACCAGCCGACTTGCGGTTTCCGCCTCTCCTCGTCAACCGTTCGAGCTTCCTCGCGCGTTCTCTAGTCTTCGGGATCGCAGCCTCGGCCCTCCTTTTTCCTTTTTCCTTCCGAACTCGAACTCGCATACACAGACCGACCCTCTACGTTACAATACCGACGGTACTCGCCTGCCATCCCGCTATGTCGTGGTCATGGTCGTGGCCATTCAGAACGCAACCTCTACCACTGTGGCAAACCCCCCTGGCTGCCTTTCCACTCGTTCGTGCTCACCACTGCCACTCACCGCTTTGGTCAACTTTGGCAGAGCGGCTATGCCTTTATCCACTACGAAGGTTGGAAAGGGCTCACTTGGAGGGCGGGCTTTTGATGCCCACGATGACACGGCCAGCCCGGGGGTAGCGCGTCAGTATGTGCGTCGCGCGTTTGCCATCCAAACAGTGTCAGTCACGTGCGTGTTTGAGCTGTGTCCCTGAGGCTGTTTGCTTTTACAAGTTGCGGTATCAGGACGAGATGGCCATTCCTTGTGGGCCAGGAGCCCATGCGGTACACGTCCCTCCTTCATCTTCTCTTATAACCTCACTCGAGACTGTCACTCGATCCCAACCAGGTATTACCTTTTCCGGTGCCCTGTAGCCCGACTGAAAAAAGGAAGTTTCTAGTTCGTCTTCCTTCACTGTCTATTTAATGTTTTTGCTGCAGGGATGCTGGTATGCGAAACCCTCCGAATATTCCGTTTTAAATTACTTAACTAGTGTTCCACCCGGTCGTGGTGCCATGGCAATATTCTCTCCTTCGCTCTGCCCACGATCGCGGGGCTACAACGACCACCTGCCATCTTGCCATGACCAAATACCTCTAGAAAATGGTAAATTTCCTAGAGCAATTTACGACTCACATTACTGTGATTGTCCAATTACCTGTAAATCTCATCTCAACCGCGAAATGTTGCTAAATCAAGCGCGGTACCTTTTATGTGTTGAACATAACTTTGATGACCGTGTTGGAGCGATTTCGTGTATCATCCTAGGCATCCTAGAATAATAGGTATCATACCTTCATGATATATTTGCATTCGTACAAACGCAGGCATAAAAATTCACGACTAACAGACTATAGTGGTGATCATTGTGGGGATGAGAGCTCGAGAATAAGGGAACTACTGGTGCATTGGTTCAGATGATAGAAGGATTTGGCGGATTGCAGTTGCGGTCGAGTCAGTTGCGGTCGAGTGACAAGGATGGAAGTAATAGCCAGTCCTGTCATCGGCATCCCGTGCTATCCCCAAACGAGGTGTTCAAAGAGGGACCAAACTGACAGGGCGGCCAGCTTTCTGGCGGGCATCAGCGAACGCGGGAAAAATGCCGCCAATATCCTCGCGTGATAAGAGCTCCCTCAGCTGTGGTAACAGGTCCATGGGTGGTTCTCCGTGGTCGAGTTGTAGAGAACGGGTCAAATCCCCGGTATGTCTGTCTTCTATGCGAAGTGACTTCACGTTGCGGAACGTCCGAAGAATTTTGCGCCACCTCGTGCGGTCGGCATCCGTGTCTTGATCCTCTAACCGAGTATTCCTCTCATATCCAAGAGTTAAAGACGCTACCGCGGAGAATAGTGTCCCCAGTGAATCGAAAATTCGCACTGCGGAGTTCATCTGGCGGTGAAAAGTTCGGCTGTCAAGATAGAGGATCGAGACATTCAGCCCGACGGCCCCTCTAGGATACGCCGTAACGGAAACAAACTCCTCATAGAATGTGAGATCGACGGAGCCAAAACTATGGCCCTCCGCGACGGTCAACAACTGCAGGAGATGCGGGACATGGAAGGTGGGTTCGCGGAAGAACACAATTTTCAGCTTCTCGAGGAGGGGCATTGTCATCCAAGGAAGGAGCGATTCAAAGTAGGCGTTATCACCCTCGAAGGCAAAGTGGCGAAGGTTAGGAAGTGTAACGTGCGTCATGACCGGTGCGTTCGACTTCTGCTTCTCAACGTTAGGGTTGAAAACAGAAAAGCCGAAGCTAATCTGGAGTATCTCCAGCCGAGGGACAAATGAAAGCCGCTGGAGTAATTCGTCAGCGAAGAGAAATGTAGATGGGTGGACCCAGCGAAGGGAGAGTGTGATGAGGCCAGTGGGGGTTGCAAGCGATGGGGATGCTGTGGGAAAGGTGGTATCCGATAGAATTAGGTGACGTAGATGTGGTGCATGAAAGGTTGATGGAAGCGTCAAATTCAAATAATGTAAAGTTGGAGGCGTGATGGCCAGGTATTCCAGCACCGGAAACTCCCCATCCATGGCTACGATAAACGTCTCCAGATCCGGAACAGGGGTTTGCAGGCGGATGCGCCGGACACGATCGCGGTACTGAAGTGCGAGTAGTATATCTTCGTTGTCTTTGGGAGTGGTATTGTGGTGATGGAGGCGATCGATACTGAGGTGAAGGGGGGGTTTATGAGCCAGCATATCTGCCACTGGTGTCCCATGAGTGCAGAGAAGGCTAATACCAAGGTGGGATGAAGATCCGATGATCAGATATCGCCATCTTCTGCAAACCTGCACGAGGTTATACCACCACCGTTCATCCTCCCACTTCCACTGCTGGAATGTGTAGAAGTCAGGAAAGTCGCCTTCATTTGAAAGAACCGGACGACATTGTTGAAATATTTCAAGAAGGGAATCATCGTGGATGAATGAACTCCGCCGTCTGTGTCGTGCGATTTGGTCATGAGTCCGATAAACATGATATAACGATACCAAGCTTACCTTCGACTTCGCTTCCCGGAAGTACATAGACCCCATATTAATAGAAGGAAGGTGGCCGTAGAGGGGCAGTATGGCATAGCAGGGAGGTAGCAGGTCGAGTATTCGTCTGATGTCTGGGGCCAAGACTCGTGCTCTGAAGAAGTGCGGCGCTGAGCCCGTATCAGAGCGCCAAGCTATTCTTCTCACCTCTCTACAGACAAAGAAACCCAGCTCTAGTCTACCTGTATGTAAACGGTATAATTTTTCACGTCGGATGGCACGCGATGAGGCAAAGCATTGTATACAGCGAGGGACGACGAGAAGGCCAATCAACGGTTGTCGGAGTATCAAGCGGACTTTATCCTGGCCGTTACCTCCTGAGAAGGGTCGTGTTTTTTTTCAACTGTCTATTTTGGTCAAGCTTCATTCTCTATCGATGAGGAGGCTGTCGTACAAGCCATCTACGAACCGTAGACCAGGGTGACTGGTTCGTCATCCCTCTCACCTGAATGAGTCTGTTCTGATGCCTGCTGGGATAACCCCATACGAAGCAGCCCCAAAAATCGTCTTTTGCTGGGCTTTCTCAAGGTGATTTCTTGAAAAAATCACATTCGATATTCAGCATGCTGGAGAGGCGTGATCAAGGGCGTGATGGGAGGAAGAGACCTTCATTCATCATTGGTACTGACCTTCGACGAGTAACACTCGATTGGTTACTTCCTATGGACTCACAAGGGAGATTTATAATCGCCTGATTTCCCTTGACTCCAGAAGTGAAGTAGAGGACGCTTTTCCCTGCACCCGGTGGCGCCGGGAAGAGCGCCCTCTATTTCGTCCTCCCTTGTCATATCTTTTATCCTGGTAGCGCGTTGCGTGACACAAGTGAATCTATTAAAAACGTGGAAGTTTCGCCCTTCCCACATCTAATACGGCATGATCAACGCCTCAAGGTGATACCCATTCTCATAACCGACAGAAAAGCTGACAGAAGCAGGATACAGCTGATGGTGCCAATTGTTGTACAAATACGGCGGCACCTCAGCGCCGGGATGAGGCCCGAGACCTGAGGAGACGAGCTCACAAATGCGACGTTCGGTGTAAATCTGGGAAACCCGAAAAATCTTCCTGTAAGGGCCATACATTTACTCTTGGACCACCGACTGGTTGGCAGCACGTTGGCAGTGTAAGGTGCTTAGTCGGGGCGACCTAGCGATGAGTTCTGAAGTAGGTCTTGAGGACGAGGAGCCGCGATCTTGAACAAGCGAGAACGGGCGAGAGAAGGTGTTGACCGATGCAAGGCAAGGTATTGGGAGAGGCGCGAGACGATAGTGAGCAGCCTTGAGGCAGCGGCGAGGCGTAAGAGGCAGTCGGCAGTGGTGATGACGGGACGTAAAGTGGTGGGCGAAGGCGATGTAACTTACTACGCCTGCTTCCCCCGGGGCCACCAGAGATGCTTGATAATGACCTTTTGTAGTTGCACCATGTGCTTCTCGAAGTCAGACAATATACCTTATTCTCCTTCACGACGTCCTTCGTATATCCACGTAGACGAAGGTTCGATGACGTGTCCAAACTGCGGTCCGCCCTGATCCTTCCGCCATTTCCTCCTTCATCCGCACAACTGCAATAACGTGCCCTCTTCTCCATTAGCGGAGACATTCATCCGTGGCCAACTTGGTCCGCAATTCTTTCCCCTTCCTTTCGCCGACCACGTGTTCGACACCTACTGCTGAGCTCCGTCATGTTCTCGGACTCCCGGCGCTGTTTGTCTCCTTTCTCCTTTTGAGCTGCTTGAGCTGGAAAGCTGCCCCTCAGTTGTATTCTCGTACAGATTGTCGGTACGGTGCTAGCACTGCCATCTGTCTGGTGACACCTTCGCAGATGATGGGCGTAGATTTTCCAGCCCTTTAATGAGTTCTGCCAGAAATTCGATAGAAGGAATGCGGTCTGGAAATGTGCTGGCTCACCCGCCCTTCCGTCCCTACACTCTTGTACAATAGTACACTAACAGACTCTGCCTTACAGGTAGAAGTATTACGCACCTATTGAAACACCCCTCGACCTCCTGGTAGGTCAGTCATCGATGGCCTGTGTTCTCCTTATTTCTCGCTGGGCGATTCACGCGTAGTTCGCCCCCTTAGTCACTATTGTCGACAACTCTGCCTCTATGCAACAATCCGAGCCACCGAACCACCACCCATCCTTAGCTCTCATCGTTGATATCCTTCGTTCACACGCTGTTCGAATCTTTATCAGTATTGTCTCCCATCGACGCACTTGCATTATGTAGCCTAGATCCTCGCACCTTTCTTTCTCTCTCTAATCCACTCTTTTGTCGCCCTTTTCTCTCCCCTCCATTCTCCCCCCTATATCGTGGACCCATGGGCGTGCGGACCTTCGCGCCTTCAACGCCGCCCGCCACCCATATACTCGAATCTGTTTGGTGAATGAGAATGTAAAATACACCGACCAAGCAAACTGACTCGGAGCACAACGCCGCACCAACTTGACTTATGAGGTTTGCTGAACAGTACTATGACATTGTACAGAGGGACTCGGACGCCGTTCACTTCATTGTGTGTGTACCTAGCCTTGTATCATACAAAATGGACATGCGATGCACCTACAGAAGCCAAAAGCATAGTTAAAGTGGTCTCCCCTGAAACACACACAGAGCCTGCCAGGTTAGGCCTATGATCATGAGTCATACCTGTCGTGGAAATGGCGGTCGGCCCCGACACCATCATGTGGCATAGGACTGATACCATACCATACAGAATATAGTACAGCGCGCGCAAGTGCACCATTCACCGTAGACAGCCTGCATGGACTAATTTAGTTGACACCCTTATTTTGCTTCCGTCGAGTACCCTTCTTTTCACATCCCAGACCCACTCTTTTATACCTGTAGTAACCGCTCATCGCCCCCTCAGTTGTTGTGCGCTGTTCGTGCCATACTGGGGTGGAACTTTAGTTACTTTCCCTGCATCTTTACCTGTGCTTATTGTAGATAGCCCATTGCATTCGTTACACAGGTGAATACATAGTTGTTGTGCACTGTCGCTGTCCCGCTCCAACTCACACCCGCTCCTTTCCGCGCTCGCTTGCTTTCCCTACCACTCCTCGTCATCCCCTTTCCAACCTTTCGATTCACGATAGTACCCACTCTCGCCGGTGTGATCCGAAAATGGTTGCATGATCTGCGGGTAGTGTAGACTTGATTTTGAAAAGTGCCAATTCTTGATAAACTCGAATGGCGTCTGGCCCCCAGTGGTCCGGGCATGAA
>Ga0307510_10006416_pt1 | contig 14025 bp, 19 predicted proteins | sample 12_EM_MG_FD_207224 | JGI IMG/M metagenome (GOLD analysis project Ga0307510, IMG submission 207224) | Populus trichocarpa ectomycorrhiza microbial communities from riparian zone in the Pacific Northwest, United States - 12_EM | ecosystem: Host-associated > Plants > Roots > Unclassified | place... | reverse complement strand
GAAGCCGAGCTTTTATGCGGTGTCGACCGAGGATCGCACGATCGACCCCAGCCTTGAGCGTTTCATGGCCAAACGGATGGGGGCGACGACGATCGAAGTGAAAGCGAGCCATTTGTCGCTGATCTCGCACCCGCGGGAGATCGCCGGCCTGATCCTGACCGCGGCGGGGAGACCCGCCTAGGCGATCACCGGTATCGCCGGTGCGCCGCGTCGCAGGGCGAACATCAGCGCGAGCCCGGCGAGCGCCATCACGGCGCCGGCAAGCGACACCGCCGGGTAGCCCAGTCCGGCGCTGATCACCGCGCCGCCCAGCGCCGCGCCGATCGCATTGCCGAGATTGAACGCGCCGATGTTCATCGCCGAGGCCAGGTTGGGCGCTGCCGCCGCCTCGTTCATCACGCGCATCTGCAGCGGCGGGACGAGCGCGAAGCTGGCCACGCCCCACAGGAAGATCAGCGGCGCGGCGATCAGCGGCCAGTGCATCGTCGCGGCGAACAGCACGAGCAATGCGGCGAGACCGGCCAGCGTGACGATCAACGTCGCGTCGATCGAGCGATCGGCATAGCGTCCGCCGAGCCAGTTGCCGACGGTCAGGCCGAGGCCATAAAGCACCAGCATCGCCGTCACGAACAGGGTCGAGGCGTGCGCCTCGCTGCGCAGGATCGGCGCGATATAGGTGAAGACGGTGAACATCGCGCTTGAGCCGATCACGGTCAGCGCCATCGCCGCGAGCACCGGGCCGCGCGCCAGCACGCGCAGTTCCGCGCCCATGTCGGTGTCGCGCTCGGCCGGCAGCGCGGGCAAAGCGAGGCGCAGCGCGACCATCGCCGCCGCGCCGAGGCCGGTGATGCCCCAGAAAGCGGCGCGCCAGCCGAGCAGGTCGCCGGCCCAGGCGGCGAGTGGCACGCCGCCGACATTGGCGATCGTCAACCCCATGAACATCGCCGCGACCGCGCCGGCGCGCTTGTCGGCAGGCACGACGCTTGCCGCGACGACCGAGCCGACGCCGAAGAACGCGCCATGGTTGAACGAGGTGATGATGCGCGCAACGAGCAGCATGGCATAGCCGCCCGACACGGCGGACAGCAGGTTGCCGAGCGTGAAGATGCCCATCAACGCGATCAGGAGGGTGCGGCGCGGGACGCGCCCGGTGGTCAGCGTCATCAGCGGCGCGCCGATCAACACGCCGAGCGCATAGGCGCTGACCAAAAGCCCGGCTGTCGGGATCGACACCCCGAGATCGGTGGCGATCACCGGCAACAGGCCCATCGGCGCGAATTCGGTCACGCCGATGCCGAAGGCGCCGATCGCCAGGGCCAGCAGGGGTGGGTTGAGCTTCATCGCGTCTTTGCCTCAATTGTGATGCGGGGCAAATGATGCCTCGTCCCGCGCGGCGGTAGTGGCTATGCACGGCAAGCATCTGTGCGTAGAGATCACAAATGGCGCGCGACATGATCGACCGTTCGGGCGATATGGAGGTGATGGTCGCGGTGATGCGCGAGGGCAGCCTGTCGGCCGGTGGCCGCCTGCTCGGGCTATCGCCCTCGGCGGTCAGCCGGATCATCGGGCGGATCGAGGCGCGGCTTGGCGTGAGGCTGCTGGTGCGCACGACAAGGCGTCTGGCGCTGACGCCGGAGGGCGAGGCCTATCATCTCGCCGCGCAGCGCATCCTCGCCGATCTCGCCGAAGCCGAGGAGGCGATCGCCGACCAGGCCGCGCCGCGCGGGCGGCTGCGGGTCAGCGCGGCGCTGGCGCATGGGCGGCTGTCGGTGGTGCCGTTGCTCGGCGATTTCGTCGCGCGTTATCCCGGCATCCTGCTCGACATCAGCCTGAGCGATACGTTGGCCGATGTCGCCGGCGGCCGGGCCGATGTCGCGATCCGCTTTGGTCCCTTGCCGGACAGCCTTCTGACCGCGCGCCGGATCGGCGTGACTGGCCGTACGATCGTCGCGTCACCGGCCTATCTCGAACGCGCCGGCGTGCCGCGCGTGCCGGAGGATCTGTTCCGGCACAATTGCCTCAACTTCAATTTCGCCCGCGCCGAGCCGGTGTGGCCGTTCCGCCGCGACGGGGTCGATTTCGCGCTGACGGTGACCGGCAATATCGAGGCGAATAATGGCGAGACGCTGGTGCAACTGGCACGGCAGGGCGTCGGCATCGCGCGGGTCGGCAGCTTCCACATTGCCGACGATGTCGCGACGGGGCCGCTGGTGCCGCTGCTCGAGGATTTCAACCCGGGCGACCGCGAGGACATCAACGCGCTGTTCGTCGGCGGCGCCAACATGCCGGCGCGGGTACGGGTGTTCGTCGACTTCCTGGTCGAGCGGTTCGGGCGAAGTTAGCCCTTTGCGGGTGCCTCGAATTGCTCGATCACCCATTCCTCTTCCTGCGCACCGGCGATCCAGTCCTGCATGAAGGGGTGGTGGAGCACCGCGTCCATATAACCCGTGGCGAAGCGCGCGACCGGCAGGCTGTAGGTGACGATGCGCGTCACCACCGGCGCGTACATGATGTCGGCGGCGCCGAAATCGCCGAACAGGAACTGCCCCTCGCCGCCGAAGCGCGCACGCGCCTGGGCCCATAGCTCCATGATCCGCGTCAGGTCGGCGAGAACATCGTCGTCGGGCGCCTTGGGCGGGAAGACCTGGCGGACATTCATGCTGTGCTTGCGGCGCAGCGCGGCGAAGCCCGAATGCATCTCGGCGGCCATCGACCGCGCCATGGCGCGCGCCGCGTCGTCGGCCGGCCAGAAACGCGTGCCGCCCGATTTCTCGTTGAGATATTCGACGATCGCCAGGCTGTCCCACACCACGACATCGCCGTCCCACAGGATCGGCACCTTGCCGGAGGAGGGCGCGAATTCGTCGCCCTCGCGGCGCTTGTCCCAGTCGGCGTCGTACAGCGGGACGACCATTTCCTCGAACGGGAGACCCGACTGTTTCGCCGCGAGCCAGCCGCGCAGCGACCAGGAGCTATAGGCCTTGTTGCCGATGATGAGCTTGAGCATGCCGCCCGCTTAGCGGCGCGGCGGTCAAAGTCGCAAATGGATTCCGCGACGGTGCAGCGGCACGAGCAGCCCGATAACCAGCGCCAGCACGGCCAGCGAACAGAGGAACGAGGCGAGATAGGGATCGGGTGCGATGATCTGCACGGCGGCGAAGGCGTGCGCATTGAGCGTCGTGGCGCCGAGATAGAATTGCGTACCGGCAAGGGCGAGCAGCAGCGACACCATATAACCGAGGATTGCGTTCATGCCCAACAGGTAGAGCGGGGCGAACCAGCGGTTCAGCGCCGCGCGGCCGCTGGCCAGCATCGCCAGCGCGAGCAGCAGGGCGGACAGGCCGGAGGAGAACAGCGCATAGCTGCTGCTCCACAGCCGCTTGTTGATCGGAAAGACCGGGTCGAGGAGCAGGCCGGCCACCGTCAACGCCACGCCGCCCAGCGCGATCCACACGATGGCGCGGTCGGGTGCGCGCTGCCAGGCGATCGCGGCGAGCATCCCGAACAGGACATTGGCGAGCGAGGGCAGGGTGGAGAACAGCCCTTCCGGGTCATAGACGACATGCCCGGCGGCATCGGTACCGTAGCGCCACATATGCGCCGGGGTCAGGATCACCCGGTCGATATAGCCGGCAAGATTGCCTTCGGGCGTCAGTTGTCCGGCGCCATAGCCCGGCACCGGCACGGACAGCATCAGCACGGCATAAACGAGCAGCAACAACAGCGCGGTCCCGCCTATCAACCACGGGTTGAGCCGCGCCCGGCCATCGGCATCACGCCGCGCGGTGAGCATCACGAAAGCCGCGGCGATGCCGTAACACAGGCCGATACGCGGCAGCACGCCCATCAGCCGGAAGGTCGCGAGGCCTGGCCGCGCCAGCATCTGCCACGCCCAGCCGAGCGCGATCAGGCTCGCCGTGCGGCGCGCGACGCGGCGCCACATCGCACTATCGACGGCGCGCGGAAATGACAGCGCCAGCGCGACGCCGACCGCAAAGAGGAAAGCGGGAAAGACGAGGTCTGTCGGGGTGAAACCGTCCCAAGGCGCATGATCGAGCGGCGGCCAGACATAAAGGCCCGAGCCCGGGGTGTTGACGATGATCATCCCCGCTACAGCGATGCCGCGAAACAGGTCGAGCCCGGTCAGTCGTGTCGGCGGGGCGGTACCCATTCGCCGGGGATAGACCCAGTGGGCAACCTCGGCAACGCCGGCTTAGGACTCGTCGTTGGTCCGGTCGGTAAAGTCGTCGCCACCGACGCTGTGCGCCGCCGCCTGGCTGAAATGGTCGACTGCGGCGCTGTCCCCGACGCTGCCGGAAAGGGCGGTCGATTCGTCGCTATAGGCGGAGGCATAATGCGACTGCGTGTAGAGCGGGTTCATCCCCGTCGCCGTGTAGTTCCCCAGCCCGATCCCCGTCGCCGCGCTGACGCACAATCCTGCTATCCCGGCGACGATGATCGCCGGCCTGTTGAGCCCTGCCATGTCCATTCCTCCTGTTCGACGCGTAACGCGCGAGGAGTCGGGACCGTTCCGGCCTGTTTCGGGGGAGATAAGCTTGCACCCGGGCAAGAAGCGCGACGCTGGCATGGTGCCGGCAGCGGCCTATGATCGCCGCCTATCAATATGGAGGCCCGCATGTCGGACAGCGACGTTACCAGCGCGATCGAAACCATTCCCCTCAAGACGATCAACGGCGAGCCCGCGACGCTGGCGGATTTCGCCGGCAAGGTGCGCCTCATCGTCAATGTGGCATCCAAATGCGGCCTCACGCCGCAATATGCCGGGCTGGAAAGTCTTTACCGCGCTCGCCGCGATGCCGGGTTGGTCGTGCTGGGCTTTCCAGCCAATGATTTCGCGGGGCAGGAGCCGGGCTCGGACGAGGACATTCAGACCTTCTGTTCGACGCAATATGACGTCACCTTCCCGATGTTCGCCAAACTGGTCGCGACCGGCCCCGACAAGCACCCGCTTTATGCCGCCCTGACCAGCGCCGCGCCGGCGCCGGTGAAGTCGGACGAGGGGATGCGGGAGCGGCTCGCGAAACATGGCATCGCGCCCAATGCGCGGCCCGATCTGCTGTGGAATTTCGAAAAGTTCGTCATCGGCCGCGATGGAGCGGTCGTCGCCCGTTTCTCGCCCGACACCGCGGCCGACGACCCCGCCCTGATCGAGGTGATCGAGGCGGCGCTGGCGGACTGACTCAGAGCGGCTTGCGGTAAACGACGAAGCCGGAGCGTTCGGCGATGCGGTCGTAAAGCTGCATCGCGGTCTTGTTGGTTTCGTGCGTCTGCCAATAGACGCGCGATGCGCCGGCTGCCCGGGCGCGGGCATAGACGCCCTCGATCAGCGCGCGGCCGACGCCATGTCCGCGTGCGGCTTCGCTGGTGAACAGGTCCTGGAGATAGCAGATCGGCGCGATCGCGGTGGTGCTACGATGGAAGAGATAGTGGGTCAGGCCGACCAGCGCGCCGCCCTGTTCGGCGACCAGCGCGTGCACCGGTTCGCCGTGGTTGAAGAAGCGTTCCCAGGTCGTGGCGGTAATCGCGGGATCGAGCGCGGTCGCGCCGTGGCGGTCGTAAAAGGCGTTATAGCCGTCCCATAAAGGCAGCCACTGGTCGTAATCCGCGCGAATGACGGGCCGGACCAACGCGCTCATCTCAGCCCAGCGCCTCGATCACCGCCGCACGCAGTTCGGCGATACCGAGACCGGTCTCGCTCGAGGTGGCGAGTACCTGCGGATGCGCGGCGGCGCGCTTGCGGGCTTCCTCGATCGTCGCCTGCGTCACGTCGGCAAGGTCGGTGGCCTTGATCTTGTCGGCCTTGGTCAGGACGATGCGATAGCTCACCGCCGCCTTGTCGAGCATTTCGAGGATGTCGCGATCGACTTCCTTGATGCCGTGCCGCGCGTCGATCAACACCAGCGCGCGCTTGAGCACCTGGCGCCCGCGCAGGAAGTCGTTGATCAGGTAACGCCACTTCTTGACCACCGTCGGCGGCGCCTTGGCGAAACCGTATCCGGGCATATCGACCAGCCGCATGACCAGCGGGCTGCCGACGTCGAAGAAGTTCAGCTCCTGCGTCCGCCCCGGCGTGTTCGAGGTACGCGCCAGCGCGTTGCGCCCGGTCAGCGCGTTGAGCAGCGACGATTTGCCGACGTTGGACCGCCCGGCAAAGGCGACCTCCGGCACGCTCGGGTCCGGAATGAACTCGAGCGTCGGCGCCGATTTCAGGAACGCGATCGGCCCGGCAAAGGTCTTGCGCGCGTGTTCGAGTTGTTCTGGGTCGAACATTATAGTTCCTCCCCCGCAGGGGGAGGGGGACCGCCGGCGAAGCCGGTGGTGGAGGGGCTTGGAGCGCGGCGACGTGGCCTCGCTCCAAGCCCCTCCACCACTTCGTGGTCCCCCTCCCCGTTCCGGGGAGGATTTAGAAAAACCCTCATTTGACCGGTGCCGTCTTCAGGCCCGGATGCCGTGCATAGAGCAACCGCTGCTGCAGGATGGTGATGCAGTTCGAGGTGATCCAGTAGACCTGCAGGCCGACCGCGAACGGCGCCATCACGAACATCAGCACCCAGGGCATGATCGCAAAGACCTGCTTCTGTGCCTCGTCCATCGGTGCCGGGTTGAGCTTGAACTGGAAGTACATCGACACGCCGAGCAGGATCGGAATCACGCCGATCGCGATCATGTGCGGCGGGGTGAACTGCAGATAGCCGAACAGGTTGAGCGGTGTCAGCGGATCGGGCGCGGACAGATCGTGGATCCAAAGCACGAACGGCTGGTGACGCATTTCGATCGTCAGCAGCAGCACCTTGTAGAGCGAATACATGATCGGGATCTGCAGGAAGGTCGGCAGGCAGCCGGCGAGCGGGTTGACGCCTTCGGCCTTGTACAGCGCCATCACTTCCTGCTGCTGGCGCGCCTTGTCGTCCTTGTAGCGTTCCTGCAGCGCCTTCATCTTGGGCTGGATTGCCTTCATCGCCGCCATCGAGGCGAACTGGCGCTGCGCGATCGGGAAGATCAGCGCGCGGATCGTGATCGTCAGCAGGATGATCGCCACGCCGAAATTGCCGACCATGCGGAACAGCCAGTCGAGATAGGTGAAGATCGGCTTCTCGACGATGCGGAACCAGCCCCAGTCGATGGCATTGTCGAAATGCGCGATGCCGGTCTTGGGGTCGTCGGTATAGCCGTTGAGGGTGGCGACTTCCTTGGCGCCGCCGAACAGGCGGGTGGTGGTGGTCAGGGCCTTGCCGGGGGCGACGACGGTCTGTGCGCGCGCGACATCGGCCTGGTACTGGCCGTCCTTGGCCGGCGGGAAGCCGAGATGCACGCCGGCCGTCTGGTCGGGGATCAGCGCGGCAAGCCAGTATTTGTCGCCAAAGCCGACCCAGCCGCCGGTAGTGTCGAAGCGGTTCTCGCCGGGCTTGCCGCTGTTGCCGAACATTCTGGGGAAGAAGCTTGGCTCGTTGCCATCGAGATTCTTGTAGGTGATGTCATATTCGGCGCCGTTGCCGAACACGCCGATCGGGCCGACATGGTTGGTCCAGGTGTCGAGATCGGCACCCGGGCCGTGGCGCGAGACCAGCGCATAGGGGCGTACCGACACCGGTGCCGCGGCGCCGTTGCTGACCGTCTGGGTGACGGTGAACATGAACTTGGTGTCGACCGCGATGGTAATGTCGAAACGCTGGCCGGTCGGGTTGGTCCAGCTCAGCGTCACCGGCTTGCCTGGGCTAAGCTCGGTCGCGTTGGCGGTGAACACGGTGTTCTGGTCGGGCGTCTGCACGCCGCTGCCGGTCCAGCCGAAATTGGCGAAATAGGCGTTCTCGGTGCCCGAGGGCGAGAATAGCCGGATCGGCGCCGAATTCTTGTCGATTGTTTCCTTGTAGGTCGGCAGCACCAGATCGTCGATCCGCGCGCCCTTCAGGTTTATCGAGCCGTTGAGCGACGGGGTGACGATCTTCACGCGCCGGGTTTCGCCCAGCACCTGGTTGCGATCGCGCACCTTGGCCGGCGTCGTGACCGGGGCAGTGGAGACGGCCACGCTCTTGCCATCGTCGATCTTGCTCACCGGCGGGTTGGCCGTCGGGAAGAATTTGGACGTCAGATACTGGCCGCCGAACAGGATCAGCGCGGCGAGCACCGCGAACAGCACCCAGTTCCTGTGTTCTTCGTTCACCTGGAAATTCCCGCTTTCGTTGGGCGCCGTGTGTCAGGGGACAGGGTCATGCCCGAACCCGCCCCAGGGATGACAGCGTGCGATTCGTCTCGCCGCCAGCCACCCACCCTTGAGCGCGCCATAGCGGCGAAGCGCCACGATTGCATAGCTCGAACAGGTCGGGTCGTAGCGACAGGAGGGCGGCAGCACGGCCGAGGGGCCGATTTGCCAGAAGCGTACCAGCGCGATGAGCAGCCGGGTCAGCATGGATCAGGCTTGCGGGCGATCGCGCTGCGGGCGGTTGAGCTTGCCCAGGGCCTTGACCAGTTCGGCGCGCAGCACGGCGAAATCGCGTTCGATCCCGCCGGCGCGGCCGATCAGCACATGGTCGGCGCCGCGCACGCCCGATTCGGGCAGCAGTTCGCGCGCCAACGCACGAAGCCGACGCTTCATCCGGTTGCGCACCACCGCGCCGCCGATCTTCTTTGTAACTGTATAGCCGATCCGCATCGCCGGATCGCCGTCTTCCCGCTCGCGCACCAGCAGGACAAAGCCCGGCATCGGCGCGCGCTTGCCACCATTCGCCGCGAGGAAATCCGCGCGGCGCGTGAGGGTGATCAGGCCGACAGCTTCTTGCGGCCGCGGTTGCGGCGGGCGCGAATCACGTTGCGGCCGCCCGGCGTCGCCATGCGCGAGCGGAAGCCGTGGCGGCGTGCACGCACGAGGTTGCTCGGTTGAAAGGTCCGCTTCATCGCTCATCACCTGGTCGTCAGAATGGAAAAGGGCCGCCCAAAGGACGGCCTCGTTGGGCTGCCGCATAGTTGCGACTCTCGCCAAAGTCAATTCGCGGACTCGGTGCTGGCCTCTCCCTTTGAGCGTGCGCGGCGACGGATCGCGCTGCCGCGCCGCATCGTCAGGTCGACGACATGGCCGGTCTTGGGCCAGCGCCGCTTCCACCGCGCGAACTGGCGCTGCGCCCAGCGCGAATTGCGCAGGATCAGGATCATGCCGCCGGCGAACAGGAAGATGCCGCCGGGGCCGGGGATCGGGCCGATCAGACCCGCGCCGATGATCAGGATGACGCCGAGCACGAGCTGGGCGACACGCAAGGCTGGATGGCGGCGTTCGATCTCCATGAAGGTGATGTGGGAGCGGTGTGTTGGATTGACAAGACGGTGCGCGAAATGTTCGGCGAAGCGCCCGCGTTGACCGACGGGCGCAGGCGACATAGCCTCTCCCGCGCCGCGCGATGCGGCCTGGAAACACGCCTCTGTTTTGACGATGCCGCCCGGCGACGCCGGTTCGAAAACTTCGCGGGCGGCCCGCCCGGCCGCCGGTTTGCGCATGCCAGGAACGAGGCTTCCATGACATCGACTTCTCACGACGACGCGCCGTCCTTCGCGCTAATCCCCGCCACGATGGCGGATATCACGCAGCCGTCACCGCGCCTGCTCATGGGCCTCGACCTCGGCTTCCCCGACCGCAGGGGCGGTACAGAGGCATTGCGCGATGTGATGACGCAGTTCGCGGCGATCCCGCGACCTGCCCGCTGGGGTCCCTATTGGAGTATCGATCTCGCCGCCGATGCCGTTGTCGGGCTGTCTGGCTATAAGGACGTACCGACCGGTGGCTGCGTCGAGATCGCCTATTTCACCTTTCCGCGCTTCGAAGGACGCGGTTACGCCACGCGCACCATCGGGCAGTTGGTCGCGCTGGCATGGAGCGAGGCGACGCTGGTCGTCGCGCATACCTTGCCGGCCCCGAACGCCTCCAATACCGCACTCGCCCGGCACGGCTTCGTCCATGTCGGCGAGATGATCGACCCGGATGACGGCCTTGTCTGGCGCTGGGAAAAATCCCGACCGGGGTGAACTTCCCCTCGCGCAGATTCTCGCTATGTTCGCGTCGCATCCGGGGGGCAGGTGAATGGTCGCGAGCGTATCGACGGTGGCATATCTCGGGCTTGAGGCCCGTGCCGTCGAGGTGCAGGTGCAGCTGATTCCCGGCCTGCCGGCGTTCAACGTCGTCGGCCTCGCCGATAAGGCGGTGGCGGAAAGCCGTGAGCGGGTGCGCGGGGCGATCTCCGCGCTCGGCCTCGCGCTGCCGCCCAAGCGCATCGTCGTCAACCTGTCGCCGGCCGATCTTCCCAAGGAGGGCACGCATCTCGATCTGCCGATCGCGATGGGGCTGCTCGCGGCGATGGGTGTGGTCGACGCCGAGGCGCTGGCCGATTTCGTCGTGGTCGGGGAACTCGGCCTGGACGCACGGATCGCACCGTCGCCCGGCGTGCTGCTCGCCGCGCTGCATGCCTCGGAAATCGGCAAGGGGCTGGTGTGCCCGGCGGCGCAAGGCGCCGAAGCGGCCTGGGCCGGATCGATCCAGATCGTCGCAGCGCCCGATATCCTCTCGCTGCTCAATCACTTCAAGGGACACGGACTGCTCGGCGCGCCTTTGCCCGGCGAGGCCGACGATGTGGTGATCGGGCCCGACCTCAATCAGGTCAAAGGCCAGGAGACCGCCAAGCGCGCGCTGGAAATCGCCGCGGCGGGCGGTCACAATCTGGTGATGGTCGGGCCGCCGGGTGCGGGCAAGTCGCTGATGGCCGCCTGCCTCCCCGGAATTTTGCCGCCGCTCGACCCGAGTGAGGCGCTCGAAGTGTCGATGGTGGCGAGTGTTGCCGGCACGATGACCAATGGCCGGCTGACGCGTAACCGGCCATTCCGCGCGCCGCATCATTCGGCGTCGATGGCGGCGCTGGTTGGCGGTGGGCTCAAGGTGCGGCCGGGCGAAGTCAGCCTCGCGCATCTCGGCGTGCTGTTCCTCGACGAACTGCCCGAATTCCAGCGCGCGGTGCTCGATTCGCTGCGCCAGCCGCTCGAGACCGGCACGGTCAGCGTCGCGCGCGCCAATGCCCATGTCACCTTCCCGAGCCGTATCCAGCTCGTGGCCGCGATGAACCCCTGCAAATGCGGCCATCTCGGCGATGCCTCGCTCGCCTGCTCACGCGCACCGCGCTGCGCGGCGGACTATCAGGCCAAGGTCTCCGGCCCGCTGCTCGACCGCATCGATCTGCATGTCGACGTCAACGCGGTCAGCGCCGCCGACCTCGTCCTGCCGCCGCCGACCGAAGGCTCGGCTGAAGTCGGCGCTCGCGTCGCGGCGGCGCGCCGCATCCAGACGACGCGCTATGCCGACCACCCGATCCGCACCAATGCCGAGGCCGATGGCGCGCTGCTCGAAGCGGTAGCGACGCCGGATGAGCCGGGGCGGATGCTGCTGGCGCAGGCGTCGGAGGCGATGCGGCTTTCGGCGCGAGGGTACACCCGCATCCTGCGCGTGGCGCGGACCATTGCCGATCTGTCGGGGAGCGAGGGGGTAGGGCGCATCCATATCGCCGAGGCGCTGAGTTATCGGCGGCAGGCGCCGCGGAGTTGAGGTCGCGACGCTGATGGGTGGCGAGTGAGTATTGCCACCCTGTTCACCGACTCCGTTGTCAAAACTAAGGTAACTGCAAAACTATCTTGACGGCATCGTGCGAGTGGAATAGTTAGGTATATGCCTAACCGAGATCAGCTGGCCCAACGATTTTCTGCCTTGGCAGACCCTACGAGGTTATCGATCGTGGAGACGCTGGCGGGAGGGCCGAAAACGGTGAGCGATCTGGCGGCACCGGTCGCCATGAAACTCCCGTCGTTCATGCAGCATTTGCGCCTGCTGGAAGCGAGCGGGATTGTTGTAACGTCCAAATCCGGACGGATCAGAACCTGTTGGCTCGATCCGACCGCACTCGACGAGGTCGAGCGCTGGGTCGGCCAGCGCCGGCGTAGCTGGGTCGATAGACTCGACGGGCTCGAAACGTTTCTCAGCCAGGCAAATGAAGGCGCAAAAAGGAAACCCAAATGACGGACTATCGCGCGGCCCCCTCCCTGATCCAACTGGAACGCACCTACGAGGCGACGCCGGAACAAGTTTTTTTCGCTTGGGCGGATCGCGATGCGCTTCTTGATTGGGGCAGCCCGGGGCCTGGCTGGAATATCACGATGGAGGCCTTCGAATTCGAAGTCGGTGGACGGCAGGTCACCCGATTTTCGCCCGGCAACGACAGCGAGATATTCCTCAATGAGTCGCGCTTCCATGACATCGTCCCGTTCGAGCGCATCGTGTCGAGCGGTTCGATGTCGCGAGACGGCTACCCCTTGTTCGTGGGTGTATTGACGATCGAGTTCGCCGATAACGGCACCGGCTGCGCGCTCCGCCTGACCGAACAGGGCGTTTTCCTCGACGGCCGCGATCAGCGTGAGAATCATGAGCATGGCTGGAAGCTCATGCTCGACAAGCTCGGATCGGTAGCCGCCGTTTCCGTCGATTCCTGACGCCATGATCAAACTCTATTACGCCGAAACCATCAATCCCCGCAAAGCCTGTGCTGCCGCCAAATTCCTCAAGGCCCCAGTCGAATTCGTGCTGGTTGATCTCGGCAAGGGCGAGCAGCACACCGATCGGTTCCGGAAGTTGAATCCGAATGCCGCCGTTCCGGTCCTGGTCGAGAAGAACAAGGCACTATGGGAAGCGAACGCCATAATGTGCCGTTTGTCGCAGATTATGGAAGCCGATCTGTGGCCCGCCGACGAGCGTCAGATCGACGTGTTGAAGTGGTTGAGTTGGGATGCTGTCCACTTCACCCGGTTCGGCGGCACCCTTTATTTCGAGAATATCGTGCGGCCCGCAATCGGCCTCGGCGCGCCCAATGCTGAAATAGTGGCTGAAGCGACGACCGCTTTCCGGCGATCGGCGCGACTCCTTGACGATCACCTTCGGCACACGCGCTGGGTGGCCGGCAAGTCGCCGACGGTGGCCGATTTCGCATTGGGTGCCGCCTTGCCGTTCGCCGCGCCCGCACAAATCCCGGTGACGGACTTTCACAACGTTCATCGCTGGTATGCAGATCTTTGCGGGTTGGACGGCTGGTCAGAGCCGTTTCCGACACTTGACCGCAATAAGATTAATTAGTGTTGGAAATCATCACCAGAGGCGGTTGCCATGCTCGACTAGGCGGGGATGTCTAATAGCGTCACTTGCCGCCCCCACACCTCCTCGCCATGATATCACCAAGCGGCCCGGGCCACCGCTTCGCACAGGGGGCACAACAATGCGCTGGATGATCATGCCGCTGCGTCGCTACGCCGATTTTCGCGGGCGTTCGCAGCGTATCGAACTCTGGATGTGGATCCTGTTCCAGATCGTGCTCTTCGCCATATTGGTCACGCTCGACAATGTGCTCGGGCTCGGTGGGCATCATCGGGCGGGCGCGGCTCCGGGCAGCACGGTGCTAAGCTACACTTACGGATTCTATGTCAGTGGCGGGTTGCTGACCTGGGTGTTTTTCCTGCTCGCACTGATTCCCAACCTCGCGGTGCATGTACGACGATTGCACGACAGCGATCGCACCGGCTGGTGGGTCGTGATGCCGATCGCGCCCTTTGTCTTCACGCTGGCGCTCGGCGTGATCGCCGTTGCGTCGCGCAGCCTGACCATGTTGCTGGTCACGGCGCTGTTCTGGCTGCTGAGCTTTGGCGGCATCATCTGGCTGATCGTACTGCAATGCCTCGACGGCACGCGCGGCGAGAACCGCTTCGGCCCAGACCCGCGCGATCCCGACGCCGGCCGCGACCTGTCGGAGGTATTCGGTTGAGGCAGTGACTTGCGGGGTCGCGCCGCTTGGGCTAGCGACGGCGCCGCTGCGGGCGTGGTGGAATTGGTAGACGCGCCGGACTCAAAATCCGGTTCCGCAAGGAGTGTGGGTTCGATTCCCACCGCCCGCACCACCTTCTGATCGAACGAGCCTTACTGGCGGATCGCTCCGG
>Ga0307510_10006415_pt1 | contig 14025 bp, 17 predicted proteins | sample 12_EM_MG_FD_207224 | JGI IMG/M metagenome (GOLD analysis project Ga0307510, IMG submission 207224) | Populus trichocarpa ectomycorrhiza microbial communities from riparian zone in the Pacific Northwest, United States - 12_EM | ecosystem: Host-associated > Plants > Roots > Unclassified | place... | reverse complement strand
AAGTCCACGAAGTTTTCAGTGGCTCCGCTGTCTAGTAGTGCTGTTTCTTCTGCCTGTCCTCGATAGTGTTTGAAATGGAATGGAATTCGTATCGCATTCGCTCGTGATATAAGTACACTTTTGAGGTGTATGGTCCTGGCTAAGGCAGTAAGCCGGGACCTCTTTAAAAACCCGAAGGCGCGATTTGCTCAATGAATTTGAGCTTCTCATCGTCTTCCTTCTCCAGGAAGACTGGGCTTTGGATGTAGTCGATGACTTTGTTATCCATGTAGGTGCGTTGGTCTGTTGTCATGGTGGAAAAATCAATAAGGTCGGCTGTTTTGACCTTTGAGTCACGTTGGTTTCTTCCACTGTCTCCTGCTTGGGCGCGGTTGCGTTTCTTTTTGTAGCAATCGTTAGCACGATGCCTGGTTTTTTGGCAATAGAAGCAGGTGTTCTTGGCCCTGAGTTTGGCTTCTTCTTCTTTAGTAAGTTGGTTAAATCCTATACCGTCGATGTCTGTGGTTTCCATGGTGTCAACATCCATGGCGTCGCCTCCTTGTGAAGTGGTGAGGCGGCGTCCTCCTTTGAATGGTTGTTTTCCGTTCCGAGGTTGTCCTTGGGGTTTTACCCCGAGCACGGTGAAGGAGCGCTGTCTCTGGTCTGTCTTCCTATAGGCCAAGGAGTTGATCCAGCGAAGGTGTGAATCACAGATGCGTTTCTCCATGTCGGCGAAAGTGTAGGTGGCATTAGGATCGTAGTCCTGAGCAGTGAGGACATTCTGGATGAGGGCCTTTTTTAGCCCTTGTTTGAGGAGTTCTATGACTCCGTGGCTGTCGATGTCTAGCTCTGCGGCTGTGACGAGTTGTTTGAACCTGGCGATGAACGTGTCCAGGTCATCCTTGTGCTCCAATTTCTGAAGCTCTCGGTAGGCATCATTCTTTTTGTTCGTGTTAGTGAACGCATTTGTGAAGTTGGTCAGAAAGGTGATCCAGTGGGCTTCGTCTCCTTTTGGTACATTTGCGGCAATGTTGCGCTCAAGTAGCATCAACTATTCTTCCTTCCATGCTTCGACCAGTGGTCCTGCAATGTAGGAGAGTGCTGTGGTGGTGCAGGTGGCAGGGTTAATCATAGCCTCATGCCCTCTGTTGGTGAATTTGTATAGGCAGAATGCCAGGAGAAAGCCCGCGCTTTGGGTGCGATCTCCGTCGAAGATGGGTGGGGGGAGGCCTCGCAAGGCTCCATTTGCTGCTGCTGGTGCGGCCATTTGTACTGGTGGGGGTGGTGCTGGTGCGATAAATGCTGGCGCAGGTGCTACTGCTGCCGCGATGATGACTGGGGGGGTGTAGTTTGTGTGTTGGGGGTCGTCAATGTTCCACCAACCAAGGTCTGGTTCGCTTGTTGGGATGAGATCTGCTTCGGTGATGTACCAATGTTGGTTGTGGGACTGTAAGGTTGCCCACTGATCTCCGTGTTCGTCTGTGCTGACGAATTCAAGTGGTAGTTCTCCTGCAATTTGTCCGTTAGGTCCTAGAATGTTAAGCCAATACCCGGTATTAGGGTGTGGGTGTCCTCCTGGTGATTGAGGATGTTCCTGGAAGTGTACGACTCCTTTAACGTGTGGAGGAAGGTTGTCTGTTTGTCTTCTGTAGACTTGTACAGGCCTGTTAGCTAGGCTGCCGTTAACTTGTATACCCGCCAGGGTACCAATGTGAATGTCTGGGTTGGTAAGCCTGACTTGTGTTAAGGTCCAATGGCCTTAATGGTGCGACGTGCACAGTATAAGAGTTTGTAAGTGGCGGGTGTCGTCTCTAAGCAAGGCCGTTGCCTATGTCGAAGAGTGTCTGTCCTAGGTGAGGCCGATGCCTACGTCGAAGGTGGATCGAGGAGTAGTGTGTCATCGATGAAGGGCTGGTTCCCTATAGAGTCTGAGGGCTGGTTCCCTTACAGACGATGACCGTGGTCGAAGTGGTAGATGATAGAGTCAAAGGGGTAGCACCCTTATGATGACAGCACGCGTGCCAAGGTTGTGATGGTTAATGAGTAGAGGGTTTATGCTGAGCTTCAGGTAATCCTCCTGAAGCGACTTTGCAAGGGAAAGGGAAAAGAGCTTTGGAAGCAACTTGAATTGGAGGTAAAACCAAGTCAGGCTTAGGGCCCAACTGTAGAGATAGGGAGTCCTTATATACAAAAGGGAGGTGCTATTCTTAGGACCAAATACTACTAGTACTTGTACTAGTAACGAGTCATATGGAGTCAGGATGAGTCGTAGGTAATAGGAACGAGTCAGAGAGAACAATAGGGTCCTAGGAATGAGTCAAAGGGAGTCAAAGGTAAGTAAGGTTCCAGGACGTGTTCCCAGTATTAAGGCTGAGTAAGCAGTGGTTATAGATGCCTCGTAAGCATGATGGTTGTGTCATCAAGAAAGGGTAAGAGGTCACGTGATGGGAAAAGATGGGTAAGCAGCCCAACTCATGGGAAAGTTAGGGGGAAAGAAAAAGTGGTGCCCCAGAACGTAACAGCTGGAGTGTGGTGGACAAAATGGCATTGATATGGGGGGCGGCAGAGAGGAGTGAAACTGGAGTGCTGGAGGGACCAGCGGTAATAATGAGGTTACCCTTAGCTGTCCACCTTGTGGCAGCCAGCTGGACCTGTGGTGGAGAGACCTCCCCTAATTTCTTGTTGAGCGTCTCGCAGATAAGTTCCGGCCGAGGCTGGCTCTCTCCTGGGAGACACAAGTGTGCCAGATCCACCACAAGGCTGGGGTTGGGTGGCCTGGACCCAGCAACTGCTGAGTATGTGTGCTGGGGTTGTTTTGTATTTTCCCCCTTCTTTTGCTTTTGGCGGGAGCTAGTGGCAGGGCTCTTGGAGGATGAGTTGCCTTTGCTAAGGCGTTCAACTGCTTTGGAGAGCAGGCTGAGGGTGTCCTGGATTTGCTTGAGCTCCAGATTTTGTGGCGGTTTGGACTCGGCTGGGGCTGGGGTTTTGCTTTGGCTGAGTAGCTCTTTGATAACAGGGTGGGCGATGAAGGAAAGGAGGTGGGGCTTGATTATAACCTCCCTCTAAGAGGGATCGGTAGAGATGATGGCACTGAGGATGTTGTCAAAGCTATCTTTAGGAGATCTGAGCGGTTGAGGGACCGTGGGAACTTTCAACATGTTGGTAGTACGAGTTTAAAATGTGTCTCCGCCCTCACATAGAAGGCGACCACTCCATACTGGATGACATTAAAAGCGGTTATGCGGAGGACCCGTTGTGTTCGAAGGTGCTCGACAACATCGGACACCACTGCAACTTTGAGGCAGTGGATGGCCTCCTATACACCCGGAATTGTGCGGATATATCTGTGCTCTGCATCCCATCAGTCGTTCAGTGCAAGCGTCGATTGACTGAAGTAATTATAGCCCAAGCGCATGCAACTCTGGGACACTTTGGACCGCAAAAAATGGCAGACTACATACGCTGCCATTATTGGTGGCCCCGTATCGGCCAAGACATCGAGAAGTACTACAAGATGTGCCCAATCTGTCAGACAACGAAGTCCAGCACTCAGCGGGTGCCAGGACTTCTTCACAGCCTGCCAATCCCTATGCGGCCCTGGGGTTCCATTGGAATGGACTCCGTTGGCCCATTCCCAGAGTCAAACAGATACGACTACCTTTGGGTCATTATCGATGACCTCCTGCGCCGAAACCATCCATGCGACGCTATGCGATCTGTCGGGCAACGCACCCCGACTGATCAAAGGATCTGATATGCGAAGGCATCACGAGATACACTAGCACAATCGATGAATAAATCGTGCCACATATCATATAACTTTTCTTTTCTTTTATCTGCCTCTCATCAGGTTTAAAAAACAAGCCTGCGCACACGTCACCTTCACTGCAGTTTCCCACCCACATGTCTGAATCTCCACACCACACCCACCCCTCGTCTGCTGGTACAGCGGGTGAACCCGACTTTGGGCCTTGGGCGTTCAATGCCAAGGCCAACATAATCATCCATGAGGCCCGTGCATGCACTAAATGCTCGGCGTGGGCCCTGCATCATATGCAGGCGGTCGTTCACTGCTGCGTCTCACTCGACAAAGCGACAGCTGAGTGTAATGTGACCATCAGTGGGCCTCTGAATGCTGAGTCGCCTCGACGAGGCCAAGGATACGATCAGTCATCAGCGCAAGGAACTCGACGGTGTGCATGAGACTACTGACGACCTGAAACTCCAGGTCGAAGAACTCCACATTGAGATCGGTGACCCCGAATGTGGCCACGCCTCCCAGCAACGGAAAGTGCCCCGTCGACATTACCGATCAACCTTCCCGTCCGCCTCCTGGAGATCTGCTATGACTCCTCTCATCATCGATGACGATGTACCCTTGCCCACGGCACCCGCTGAGGGCGCCGATCTAGCCTCGCATCTATCCGATACCTTGCCTGAGGCCATGACGCTTGCCGATCCCGCCCCTGCCCCCATCGCAGCACCTTCATCGACTTTTGTTGAGGTGCTCGGATTCCATTCCCTCCTGCCCATGCTATATTTCATCAACAATGTCCTCACCACGCCGCCACCACATATGACTGGCTCAGCGGCTGTGCGCCATAATGGGTCATCAACGATCCTCGCCAATGGCAACATTGATTTATCCGCCCATCTGCACTATGTTCTTGCATTGAGCAAAAGGACTCAGGAGGGCGACCTTGTCTGGACAACCACCCTCATCACGTGCTCGTACATCACCAGCTTGCTGGTAATGCAGTGCATCGACGCAGAGATGCCTATTCCCCTGGGAAATCTTATATTAGGGGGGAGGAATGGGGTCCTGACATCGCCACAGAGGGACCCGACCAACGACGCAATGTTGGACTCCCTCCTGGAGAACCCAGAAAAACAAGTACACGCTAAGGCATATATTAAACGAAATGGGGTCCTGACATCGCCACAGAGGGACCCGACCAATGACACGATGTTGGACTCCCTCCTGGAGAACCCAGAAAAACAAGTACATGCCAAGGCATATATTAAATGAATCTGGTTCACACCACTGGAGGTCCGCACCGACCTCCACAGACGAGCCCTCCAGCATTGGGAGGAGATTGAACCTGAGCTGCGCCGCACGCAGGACAACAAATTAGTAGAGCCATCTCCCCATGCAGACATTCCAGCCTGGAAGAAATGGCTCAAGACAATGCAAGAACACCCTAAGTCTGAGGGCAAGTTCAAATACATTGGTATCCCCCAAGTAGGCCCAGGATACATTAAAGCACACATCGAGGGTGCGCAGGCCACGACATTATTCATCCCCACAAATAACAAGGGAATCTGCAATCATAGACCCCTGCAGGATGCAATCCTACACGCTGCAGCTGCACTGCTTAGCGTGCCGCAACAGTACTCGCGCATCCTAGGCCGACTAGGACTACAGATCGCAGAGGTATGGCGCATGCAGCAATATGATGCAGCACGTTTTGGCCACGAAAACCGGCTAGGCCTCGTCCAGATCGCACATTACTTAGCGTCTATTGGGTTCACCAAGGACGAGGCGGAGCAACTACACCCATGGGCAGCAGCATTCCTCGAGATGGATCTTGAGGAGCACCCGCACAGCTGTCTAGCTGAGGAACTACAAACAGCGAAAGTCCACATGCATGAAGTCATAGATAGTGTTGCAGTGGCTCTGGCTAATTGTCGGCTAGAGCCGGAGCTGGAGCTGGCTCCAATTCGAGCCAAGCTGGGCTGCATTTGGTCGAGCCACCATTTTAGCTGGCTCCCACTGAGCCAGCTTACAGCCTGCTGAGCCAGCTTGGGCCGGCTGAGCTGGCTAAGCTGTCATTTTTTTGTTTGTCTCATCCTCCCTGCACTCATCCTCCCCTTTGTCTTGAATTGATAGCGGCCTCTCCTCATGCAGTTTATGTCGTCGCAACGCCTAAATTCATCTGGTCATGTCACAATGCCTGATCCTACACAAGCCCTGGTGCTGGCAACTGGATGACGACATGTCCTCAGTGCTCTTCCAGTGTCTGGTCGACATCTTTAAGAGCCACAAATTCGCCAACCTGCAGGGCGAGATTGCTGGCTTCGCAGCATTTGTGCAGGAGAGTGACGCTCGCCTCCTCATGGAGGACGTGAACATGGACAGCGCCTTCACGATCTTCCTCAAACTCATCTTTGCCTCTGCTGAGCAGATGTGGCCCACCCTGCACAAGGACAAGTATCTTGGGCATAATATCAACATGCCTATTTGATTATCTCACTTGGGCCTGTAAGTTTCACCTTTTCCATTCTCCAACGTCTGTTCACTGACTTTCCACTAGATTTACATTGATCAAAGTCACTCCTGAATAGGCCTGAATTGTCACCCACCTGCTTCCTCCCTGCTTCCATGTGCAGTCACAGGACGATACCCCCACCCTCTCCCACCGCGTGGCCCTGACAAATCTCTCTTGCAAGCCACAATAACACAAGCAAAATGGCTGTTCAAAAACAAAAACGACGTCTTTGCGAAGGACATGTGCGTGCTCTGTAGTGCCACACTTCAGATTGGCAAGTTCCTCTCGCTCGCCGCACCCGAGCAGGCTTCCACCTACTTCATCCTCCTCTGCGAACGGTTCGGCTTCTCTGGGAATTGCACCACGGCGTTTGGTGTGAGGATGTTTGGCCCCGTGCTCGTGCAGGTATTGGCAAATGCAGACGTGGCAGGATATGATGGCCAGGTGCGTCGCGCATGCGTGCACTTTCTTTTGCAGGGTGCTAGAATGCCCCTCCGTCGTTACTGATATTTGACCAAGAAATGGGCTGGGTGTGCGTTCGCTCTAGATGCTGTGCCAGAACCTTCCATCGACTTCATGCTCATTCCCGCCTATGCCTCCCCTAAACCTCACAAACTGGTTTTCCAAGCCAAAACCTGATCCACTGCCCCCTTGAAAGAAGCTGAGCAGGAAGCATCTCAAAGTGCTGCACTTGTCAGACTTCCACATCGATCTGCATGCATCTCGAATTTCTTCATTCTTTCTCGATTCCATCCTATTCTCTCGTTCCTGCACAACTTCCTCTCCTTTCAAGTCACAGAAGCCTTCCACAGAACTTTCAGATGAGTTTTGCCGTGTTTCCAGCCGAAATTCTACCTGCAGTGTGGTCACTGTTCCCATAAAGAAGGACAGGAATGTCGAAAAGACCCACACCCTGAGCGGTGTCAAGGGCAGGGCACCCTGGGCACCCAGTGCTGTCATCAACGAAGAAGAGATCATCATTCCTGACAGTAGCTTTTTCCCTCTCAACCTCGACCCACACAGCAGCAAACCCGCAAGTCCGTCAGATTCAGAATGGGGTCCGTACCTTCTTCACCTCTCTTCTCTCATTATCTTTCTCCCCCATCATCATCGTCATCACTCTTTGTGCCGGGCACGATCTCATGCAGTTTTGGAGGTCGTCAGTGCTGTGCCCTGGCGTGGTGCCACCATTGCATGTCGCTGATGTGCCCTCATTGGACTTGTGCTTTTGCCCAACACCCAACCTTGGATACTGTTACTAACAATGAGCATCACAGGTCACCACTAGTGGGAGCAGGTTTCCTCTCCTACTTCCACCACGTCGTCCTCGGCCTCGATGAGGTCGACTGTCATAGTCCTCGCTGTCACCGAAGAGCTTGGCACACGTGCTCTCACAAACCTTTTCCTTTTTCCAGTCATGACCTCGACATTAACTTGTCTGGAGTTTGTCACCTCATCCAACTTCCCTCTGTACTTGTGTGTCATTCCCTGTGCTGGATGCTGAGTGCACATGGCACAAGGGGACCTGCTTTGCTGCACCCACAGAACTTGCCCTGTGCCTGTGATGGGGTCTCGCACGAGTCTTGTGTGTCTCTGGGGGCAATGCCGTGCGAGGCATCCTCTCTTGGGACACATACGTTGAGTGCAGTAAGGCTGAACTTGGTAAGTGACTTTCTCTGCCACATCTTATATGCGCAATGTTGATTCCCGTTTATAATCCAAGATTATCCAGCAACCCATTTTGGAGCCCTCATTGCATATTTACAACAACCACTCCCTTTAATCATAATCAATGTTCACATCTCACTGCCCACTCGTCATCTTCAGGGCATGCCCCTCCAACCCTTTCTCCACTTTTTGGACCCCTCCTTTTCAGCCTCAGTCCCGCTGTATTACCTTGTTGGCAAGACACACCAAGTAACGAGTCATCTGGTTCATTTGGCGGTGGACCCACACGACTCGATGACTGGTTCGGGGGTACCCAGCCATGCTCCTGGAACCAGCCACTTGATCAAGGAGGTACGACAGGCTCCAACCTTGCTGTGGAGCCCGCACCGTGAGCGTTGTCAGCATAAGGCAGAATGTCCGCATATATATGGCAGATCTTGTCAAGACAGCTGCAAGTTGGGCTACTTGACCTCCAAGCAGGGTAACTCACACCCCAAATGTATTCGCACAATCTCACGATTGGGAGCGAGTGGCTCCACCAATGCTTAAGCTGACACTGGGATATGCAGACAGTTTCAAGAAGCGCATGGACCTTCCCCCTGATTTCCATCCACATATGGGTGCCGTATCGTCCAATGCGTCGATTGCTTCCTCTACCACAGTATGAACACTCGGAGATAGCCCTACTGACTACTTTGGTCTGGGAAAACCAGCTGTCATGGAAGAAGAGCAATTCCGGAGTTTGACAGAACTTAAGTGGGGCAAATTTGAAGCGATGGGCTTCGGGGGCCTGGATCCAGCTGAGAAGAAATTACTGTTTGACCTCACAGAAAGTGCCAGGATGGTACGCCTCGATCTCAGCTCTGTCATGTTACGAATGTTCATGTACCGTGTTGCAGTTGCGAGCAGCAAAACAAATGATGCTCACTTGGATGGACTTCTCATCCACTGGATTCACTTGCACCGATGTGCCACTGAGCGCGACCCTACAGTTCAGCACCCCCCTTGTGAACTCGAACTCGTCTTTGCCAGAGCAACAAGCTGATATCACACACAAGTTGAAAAAGACTCAGAAGTCTCTCCCACCCATTTGGATGGGGCATCGGGCCTGTGATGGGCACAGAGGTGATCATTGAGGAGGTGTTCATGGATGTATTCTGTGACCTGATGTATGGCAGTGGATGGAGATCAAATGCAAAGGTGACAGGGAATGCAATTGGGCTCTGGTGAGAGTCACTGTCTAGGTCCTCCGTGATTACCATCTTAACATCCTTTGTCCTTGCAGATCGAGTTCAAATCTCTTCCATTATCCAGGTCGACTGTTTCTGGCGGTTCCGACCCATGGACTTCCTCCACAGTGTCCCTTTTCGAGGAGTTTGTGCCACTCGAATACCACCAACAATTATCTGTAGGATACAAAACAAAAGAACGTTGGGTTCCTTCTTCTCACCTGCAAGACAAAGCAATGGAAGCAAGCTGCCACTGTTAATGGATGCCCTTACATTGTCGGACATGTTCCTCGAAGCCTGAACTCTCACGAGGCTGAGTTTGAGGGCCTCCTTCGTGTCAACAACAGTCCGATGAAGGTCATTTCATTTGGCCATGATGGGCCCATAAAGCAAGACGTTACTCACCCCGAGAGCGGACTTAGTGGGCCCTTTGCAGAGTTCTCCATCGAGACATACTCAACCAGACATCTCTTCTCCCTTGTTTGTGGCGCTGCAGGAGGAAACTACACCTTGTCCGTCTACCCCAGTCATCCAAATAGGCACCCAACTCACCGTCCAAGGCACCAGAAACACAAATAAGCGATGTTTCTGACTACCCACTGGCATTCCACGCAGTCCACACCTGTGCACGTCTGGCCTGACTCCTTCACAGGTGGAAGATGTCGAGTTTGAGATGCATCTCGCAAGCTACAGTAATGACGAGTTGAATAGCATCAATGCAAATTCAAGGAAGATGATGAAGGAGGAACGGTGACGATCAAAGGATGATGCTTGGGTCGACATTCTAGTTGCGAGCCACTCACACCGTGCAGGAAACCAAGATGCAGAGGTTCGCCATCCCAGGGGCCCTCAACCACCCAACACTAGTCGTCAAGACCCAGAAGTCGTGAGCCAAGAAGTGGCTCAGGTTCTCACAGGAATCCATGGCCCTTCACCCCCATTCAATGGGGATAGTGTCGACATTGAGCCAATGAATGTCCCACACCGTTTGAGGATGGACAGTACTGGAATGGATGCAAGGGAGCGAGCTGGGCATCGAGTACGATCAGGTGTATGAGATCCCCACGGAGGGGCTGCATGAGGTGAAGGGCTACAAGACAATGTAGCACATGTTAAATGTCCAACTGTTGTAGTTTGCTATATGAGGCCCTTGTCTAGCTCGGAAACTGTGTAGTGACTGGGTGTTCCAGTTGGACTAAGGCATTTTTTGGAGGTTTTGTCTGGTTATGAAGGGATGCCACAGTGGCCGCACACAGCTGAACTGATAAATTAGTGAAAATAATAATAATAAGATCTGAGAGAGATGATGCTTGGGAAGCTTTCAAGCAGTCTCACTGCACTAGGCAAGCATAGCCCCACAAATAATGAGGACAGAGGTACAGGCCAGCTGCCAGCGAGCAGTCTGCAGCAGCTCAGCTACTTTGAGCTGGCTGGCTTAGCTTGGCTTGGCTCAATGCACCAGTCCCCATGGCTCAGCTTGGCTCAACGAGCTGCCCGGGCCAGCTCGTGCCAGCTCAGCTCCGGCTGGCTCTGGCTCGTAGAGCTGCTGCAACACTAGTCATAGATGCGGACCCTGACCAGGTCCTCAAAAACATTCCAGCAGACACCCCGGGGTACTACAACCCAAGGCTCAAGCAGAATCGTGCCGCGCGTAGAGCATGCCATGTGGACCACCAAGCCAAGATGAATGTGTCTGGCAATGCAACCACAGGTCCCTCGTCTGTCACTTTGGATGAGGATGCCCGAATGAATACCATCCAACTCAACTACAAGAGCAACAATAGTGAGGATGAACGGATGGGCCCTGCCTAGAGCAGGCCCAGAAATTCACTCGACCAGCTCTCATCCAACCTGCATGTGTCATTAGTTCCGGACGCATCCCCTGTAGTGTTGCAGCGGCTCCGGCTAATCGTTGGCTAGAGCCGGAGCTGGAGCCAGCTCCAATTCGAGCCGAGCTGAGCCCCATTTGGTCGAGCCGCCATTTTAGCCAGCTCAGTGGGAGCCGGCTAAGCCGCCGTTTTTTTGTTCCTGTCCCAGTCCCCATCCTCCTATACCCAGCCTATTCTCTCGTTCCTGCACAACTTCCTCTCCTCTCAAGTTACAGAAGCCTTCCACAGAACTTTCAAATGAGTTTTGCCGCATTTCCAGCCGAAGTTCTACAGTTAAATTTACAGTATGATCCCAACTCTCCTTGCCAGATGTAGGATGGCCCCAATTGCAGCACTTGGCCCAAGTCCTTCACATAGTCTATCAGAGTCACAGTTGACATCAACGACAATGCCACAACCGTGTCTTCTATCCATCGACTCACTCCTCGAGGAGTCATCCTTGCTAGCACTGGCAGAGGCCATCGCTCAGAAGATATCACATGATTGAGCGACCATCAGACAGGATAGGCTTCTAGATGCCATCGTCTCCCAAGAAGTGTGTCATTTCATAATCTTTGAAACTTCTGAACTCCGCAACTTAAAGTGACCCCGCACAAGTTGCTGGCCACCAACACTATAAAAGAAAAAGGTGCTGACTTTCAGTAGATAAAACACATGAAATTCAAGAGTTTTTCTACTGAAATTCCAGGAATCTGCACCATTTCAGCACTTTAACCATATACTGGTCTGACCTTTGCGACTTTTTTCAGCATGCTAAATGCTGAAATTAATGTGATTCTGCACCATTCAGCATGTCAAACTACTGAAAGTCAGCACCTTTTTCTTTTATAGTGCAAGGTGGTGCTTTTGCCAGCGTTTCACGCCTTCTCAGAGATCCTGTCGCTGTTACTGCCTGTGAATGGCATTCCCCAAGAAGTTCTATGTAGGATCTTTGCCCTTGTCAGGTTGGGGGCAGATGTTGTCCCTCTGTTGCATGTGTGTCGCCAGTGGAGATACATCGTGCTGCGCCCCCCTTTGATACTATTAGTATCGATGAAATCACCGTGCTCCCAGGTAGAGCAGAAGACCTATCCCCCGGAGCTATGGACACCCTTCAGGAATCGCGATCTCACGCGTATGCTCCCCGCGTTCATCGAAAGATCTCAGAGAGCCCCCCTTGATATCTCCATGTGCATCGATTCTAATAATATTCAATGTCTAGAGCACCTCGCGGATCTTCAATCCATCTCTTTGCGCCTGCGATCATTCAACATGACAATATCAGGTATTACGATGCGGTCACCATTCCCATCAAGAAGGACAGGAATGTTGAAAAGACCCACACCCACACCCTGAGCAGCGTCAAGGGCTGGGCACCCTGGGCACCTGGTGCTGTCGTCAATGAAGAAGAGATCGTCATCCCCAATGGTAGCTTTTTCCCTCTCAACCTCAACCTACATGGTGGCAAATCTGCAAGTCCATCAGATTCAGAATGGGGTCCATCCCTTCTTCACCTCTCTTCTTGTCGCGAACTTACTACTTTAATGAAGTAGGTGGGTGGCAACGAGGGCTTGTAGTTGAAGGTGACTGTAATAAAGACAGAGGTGGGACAGGAGTAGGCAGAAGAGGGCAAAGGCAAGGGGCAAGGTAGACAGCTCAATGATTGTCAAGTGGGGGTTGACAAGAGAACAGTCTAAGGACTGTTTGCTATATTTCGTGAGTCTTATATACTAATACAGGGTGGTCTGTGCGCAGCCCTTTAGGGCTGGCATTACAATCGAGACAGGTGCAATCTATACATATATGGTACAAGGGGAATGAGTCAGCTGTATGTCGGAGTTCCAATGGACTGTGCCGCAGTGCTGTGCAGTTAGTCATCTCTCTTTATCCAATGGCATTAGGCCCTCAGACCGATAAGGGTATTACCGGTTCCAGTATCCATTGGGGAGAGGCTATGGGGAATCTCCTGGGGAATCCCCTGAGATCTTGTTTGATTGTTGACTAGTTCCCACAGTCTTCCACGTGTTAGTCAATGGACATGTGGCTCGTCCAAAGCGTGCTTGGTCACGTGGTCGTGTAGGGTCACGTGATCATGTTAGGTCATGTGATTGGTCACGTGGTGCTGAAGCTAGTAAGGGATCACGTGATGAGACACGTGATAGGTTCCCAGGGTCATGTGCCCGTTTCTCCAGGTTATGTGGAGGAATCTTCGTCTTCACTATTTGGCTATAGCTGGGCTTTAGGGGTGGGGTGGGTGGACTTGGGGGTTTCGCGTGTGATCCCCTCTTGAAGTCGGGTGGTGCGGGTGAAGCCCGTGACACTTCTCTCATTATCTTTCTCCCCATCACCCCGGCGATGGAGTACTGCTACAACAAGCATGCATAGGATGACTCACTCACTGAAGACCCTTATGCCCGCCAATGGTAATGTAGATCCTGCAGCCTCATATTCGATGATCTCACGCACAAATTCCTTGGGCGAAGCATGACAGTATGACTGTGTCACTGAGATCTGGCAGTCAGGAGCTTGAGATGCAAATACAGCCACCCTGGCATCCTCCAGGGGTTGTCACAGACCCTGGGGTCATCCATTCTTCCCCCCATGCCATGCCCTTGATCGATTCTCACAGTCAAAGCATATGCCAGTGAGTTGCCCGGTGACGAAGGTAGAACAAGAATTCGGCAGCTTCCGATGCCCGAACGGCGGGCAGCATTCAGATTGGCAGATTGGATTTGAGTCCGCACCATACTATCGCACCTGAAGCACCACCAGCAGTGCTCTTCGAAGAGGTACGAGTTAGTTCCGAGAGCCTGCCGGCATTGTTTCCCTCCTGCACTTACTAGTGTTGCTGCAACTCAGCTGGTCACGAGTCGACTTACTAAGCCGTGACTTTTTCCGGTTATGGCTTGACTAGTCACGACTTTTCACTCTTTAGCCGCGACTCGACTCTGGTCGTGACTCATAGTCGACTTGAGCCGTTTTTTTTAAAACTTTTTTTTTAATTCTGTTATT
>Ga0307510_10006414_pt1 | contig 14027 bp, 13 predicted proteins | sample 12_EM_MG_FD_207224 | JGI IMG/M metagenome (GOLD analysis project Ga0307510, IMG submission 207224) | Populus trichocarpa ectomycorrhiza microbial communities from riparian zone in the Pacific Northwest, United States - 12_EM | ecosystem: Host-associated > Plants > Roots > Unclassified | place... | reverse complement strand
GATCGCCGACCTTGAGCTTGAGCCCCGGCTTGTCATCAACCACCAAGGCGCTTTCGGTGTCGATCTCGGCCACGTAAATGCCTTCGGCGTTCTGCTCGGTGATGTAAACAAAACGCGACTGGAACAGCTTGACCAGCTTTGCACGCAAATCACCCAGCACGAACAAAGCATGCATATCGAGATTACTGACTGCCAAAGAAACATCCCCACATCTGAAAAAACCGCACACGGAAAACGCGCACGGCAAAAAAACGGCCAGGCCGATGTCACTGCCAAATAAATCAATAAAGCCCGAATCGAGCAGAGTGCTCATTCAACACGAGGCTGGTAAGACTACCGGATTGTCACTCGCGAAACTCATCCCGAAGTCGCCAAAGCTTGAAGGAAAAATCCTCACCGTTGGCAAGAGCAGTCTGACTACGAACTTTAGGGAAAATTCTCACGAAAAAAAGCACTTTTCCGACATATCGCTGGCGAAAAATTGCTTTAGATAAGCCCTGTCGCCAACGGGTACTGGCGATTCTAGAGCAGCGATGCTCATTCCGACTACCCGCAACGGCCTGTAAATATCGGCCAACTGATGAAAAGGACTTCATATGTGCACTCGGACTCACTTTGCCATGACCACAGACGCCCGGATCGAATCACCGCTGATCCTGCGTGCCACTGATATGAGCGACCATTGCCCACGTTTTCAAGTCGTACCGGCCGGCAACGCCTTCTTCCACATAAAGGAAACATCGACCGGCCGTGTAAGAGGTTTCCGTGAAGATCACAACGAAGCCTGCGCCCTCGCCCGCTCACTGGAATCAAAGATCGAACTCCTGGCGAGTGGCTGCCTCAGATAAAGAGAGCGATCCACCGCGCCGTAACGGCGCCCATTGAAGGAGTACACGATGGAACTGCCAGCATACGATCTGAAAACCCTGTTCGATCAACTGGGGTTGCCTTCAGAAGGTAACGCAATCGACGATTTCATCGAGGCGCATCCATTGGATGCAAACACCAAACTGATCGACGCTGATTTCTGGTCACCGCAACAGGCACAACTACTCAAGGAATGGCTAAGGGCCGATGGCGAAGAAGCGGTGATGGTCGATGAACTGAATGTGCGCTTGCACCGCGGCAAGTAATTCTGGATCAGTGAAGGCTGTCACATGGTTCGGCTTGCAACTGCGCGAGCCATGCAGCCTTGCACTCCTCGGCCTCGTCGCGACTGGCAAACGCGGTGCCGCGACGCTCACCATTGAGCAATACCACCCAGCAAATGCTGCGCCCCATTGCGCGCAGTCCGGCCGGTACGCCACTGCCGATCATCACCGCGACATCAACTCTGCACTGCATGCAGCCCTCCCGAAATCATTAGCAACCTAACTAAGTCGTCAGATTAATGGTTTCCTTCGAGCGGAAACAGCAAGCTCCGTGCACAGATTCATTGCATCAGAAGTAACAATCGCTCAACGCGGTTTTTCCGGCTTATAGCCCAGACGCAATCCACCCCAGTGCCGGCCCTTGATCATGATCGGCACCGACAAATCATGCATCAGCTCACCGGTGTCGCGGGTGTAAGTCTGCAACAACACCGGTTGTTGATGGCTGCCGCAGCGAATACCGGTGCGGTCAGCAAACTTGCGTTTGGTGCGATTGTTCACTGCGTCGACCTGCGCATCGCCGGTTAACGGCTGACTGAACAGCTGATTGTGCGTCGGCACATAACCCTGTTGCGTACAGGCAATGGCGAATACCAACCCCTCGTGACGCGGCAACAATGGCTCCTGAATCGCCGGCAGCACCTGATCGGTGTAGCGGTCGAAACGGGTTTGAAATTTCGCCGGTTGTGTATTCGGGATCGGCTGATACTGACGATCAAACAGGTCTTCAAGGCTGATCCGGCCCTGCTCGACATCCGCCTCGAAACGCGCAGCAATCTGGCTCGCGCCCTCGCGGGCCAGATCGTAGATGCGCTGGTGATAGTCATCCAGCCCGACTTCGGCAAGACGCTCACTGATGGTTTCCGCCTGCCCTTCCATCTGCACCGCCGCTTCAGCGAGGCGGCGAGTCTGTTGATCGCTGATCGCCAAATCGCTGCGCATCTGTTCGATGGCCTTGAACAGGCTGTCGAGTTGCTCACGATTGGTTTCCGCGCCCTGAGCAATTTCACCGACCTGACTTTCCACCCCGGCTGCCAGTCGCGCGATGTTCTCCAGATGCTGACCGGTGTGCTCGACCTGCTCGACACCGGTCTGCAGATCACTCGACAGCTGGCGAATCTGCTCCACCACCTGCGCCGTGCGTTGTTGAATGTCAGCGACCATCTCACCCACTTCACCGGTGGCCGACGCCGTGCGCGCCGCCAATCCACGAACCTCATCCGCCACCACGGCAAACCCGCGACCATGCTCACCGGCTCGCGCCGCTTCGATCGCCGCGTTCAATGCGAGCAGATTGGTCTGGCTGGCGATCGACTGAATCACCAGCGTCACGCGCTGAATATCATCGCTGCGCAGACTCAAGGCTTCGATCAGTTCACGGCTGGCATTGGCGCGCTGACTGAGTTGATGCATGCGCGAGATCGAATCCACCAGCTCGGTGCGCCCCGCTGCGCTGCTGTGATGCGCCTGACTGGCCGCCTCAAGCGCGGCACGGCTGAGTTGTGAAGTGGCGTGTTCGGTCGCGATCATCACCTCGGCATTGCTGACAATCTGCGCCGCCGCATCGAGTTGCGATTCGAGTTTGCTCGCCAGTTCCTTGACCGAGAATGCCACGCCAGCCGCCGACAAAGCGTTATGACTGGTGGTGTAGGAAAGGTCGCGGGTCAGTTCGGAAATTGCGCTGCCACTGTCGGCAGGCTGTACATCGGGGATAGCGCGAGAACGCAGGCGCGGCAGCCAGACGATCAGCACCGCCAGCGGCATGCCAATGTACAGCGACCATCCACCCAGCGTCATGCCGGCCAGCAACAGCATCAGGGCGATGCTTTGCAGGGTCGGTGCGATCCAGCGGTTTTTCGGCAAAAGCACTGGTGCAGGCAAAGCCCCAACCAGAGATCCGTCTCTCGTCATATCAACACCCCACGCTTGTTCTCGTTATTGTGACTGCATTAAACGCCACTACAACGCCATTATCCATGGTCCGTTAGTCGTGGGGTCTGTGGCAGGTCAATGGAACGGCGCGGGCTTATTGCAGACGAGCAAAAACAAAGATCGCAGCCTTCAGCAACGCCCATGTAGGAGCTGCCGAAGGCTGCGATCTTTTCAAGGTGCCCTGTTGAAAGGGTCACCCCACAGAATCAGGCCTGACGCTGGTGCTTGTCGATCTGCTCGTGACGCTCTTGAGCTTCGATGCAGTACTTGGTGGTCGGGCTGATCAGCAGGCGCTTCAGGCCAATGGCCTCGCCGCTGTCATCGCACCAGCCAAAACTGTCTTCCTTGATGCGCTCAAGGGCTTGTTCCAGTTGCGGCAGCATGCGCTGGTCGCGATCGATCGCGTTTACCAGCCAAGTGCGCTCTTCTTCAACCGAAGCCGCGTCCGCCGGGTCAGCCGGGGTGTCCAGGCTTTCGATGGCGATACGATTTTGCTCAATGCGCTCGTGGGTTTCGACTTTCATGTTCTGCAGCAGCTCAGTGAAGAAAGCGTGCTGCTCTTCATTCATGTAGTCATCTGCCGGCATGGCCAGCAACTTGTCCTTTGTCATTGATATCTCTATAAAAAAACGTGCATTAAGGCGAATTAGGGAGCGTTTCGGCGAACCGCGAGCGGTCGGCGAAAAGGCATCGTTTATTGCAAATGCCACCCGGCACTCAATTTACGAGGGGCGGCAGTCTAAGGCCCGAATGAGGCCTCAGCAACTGTAAATACAGGGAATTTGTCCGACAACGTCCGGAAAGTGCTCTGACACAGCGTTCACACGGCCATCGGAGTGCGTTTATAGCAAGAAATTCAGTCGAGCGGCTGTATATAGAAGACAAACGGCTAACCACACAGCGCCCAGACGCAATTTTTTACCACGCACTGCATCGTTTCAGCAAAGCAGAACCGCAAAAGCCCCCCTACTATCAGGCCCACCGAGTGATCAACCAGCCTGAAGGATGACCTATGCCCCGCCCCGATCTGCCGGCCACCGACGAGGTTTCACTCGCCAGCCCCCCGATCAATGCCGAGCGCCTGCTGCAACTGATCACCGACGAATACGACGCCCTGCCGCGCCAGCTCAAACGCATCGCCAGCTACATCAGCCAGCAGAGCGACCGGATCATGGTCGACCGCATCAGCGACATCGCCCGCGAGTGCGAAGTCCACCCGTCCGCCATCGTCCGCTTCTCGCAACGCTTTGGTTTTAGCGGCTTCAGCGAAATGCAGGCACTGTTCCGCAGCGCCTACACCCACAAAGCCTCACCGGTGCAAAACTACCAGCAACGCATCCGCAGCATGATCGCCAACCAGTCGCAGCAAGCCAGCGCCGGCGACCTCGCCCGCGAATGCATCGACGCCACCCGCTCCGGCATCGAACGCCTGGGCCGCGAACTCGACGACGCCGCGTTCGAAAAAGCCGTCGACCTGATCGTCAACGCCGACAACATTTATGTCGTCGGGGTGCGCCGCTCCTTCGCCGTCGCCGACTACCTCGTTTACAACTTGCAACACACTCAGAAGCGCATTCACCTGGTTTCGGGGCTGGGCGGTAGCTATCGCGAGCAAATGCGCAGCGTGCGCGCGAACGATCTGGTCATCGCCATCAGCTTCGTGCCCTACGCCAAAGAAACCCAACACTGCCTGCGCTTCGCCCGCCAGCAACAGGCCAACACCCTGATCCTCACCGACAGCCACCTCTCGCCCCTGGCGAAACTCGCCGACAGCGTATTGCTGATAAACGAAGGCAGCGCCCTCGCCTTTCGTTCGCTGAGCGCGACGCTGTGTTTGTGTCAGGCGCTGTTTGTGGCGGTGGCGTATCGGCTGGAACTGAATGTTGATGAGATCCACGAACAGGCGGGGTTTGATGACTGACAACCCAATACAGCGACGACCTGCCCGAGCAGATCGACGCTGTGATTTGCTGCCACCTACTCGAGATTGACCTTGATGATCTGTTTCAACGGAAAGGTATCAATATTCGACGCTTCGACGACTTTGCGATCCTTGATCAACGTGTCGATATCAATGTTGATGCCCGAATAACCGATAGCCACCGGTGTATCGAAAACTTGACGCAACGTCAGACTCGTCGCGGAGGACTTCACCACTGAACCGGTCACACCCGGCATCGCAGGCGTTACGGACTCCACGCGTTTACGGATATCAGCGTTGACCTGTGCCAGTTCCGCCTCTTTCTGTTTAACAAGCGCCTGATTGGTCGCCGGCACGACGGCCGCTGGCTTGTCGGCAGCCGCCTTGGTATCGCCTGCCTTGGCCACTGCGGACTTCCCGTCTGCCGCGCCATCCCCCTTGTCAGTTGGCTTTAGCGCGCGAAGCTGGTTCTCAATAGCCGTTTTGCGCTCATCCAGATCTGTCAGTGCCCGTGTAACCGCAGCCAATTGCGCACCGTTGCTTTCGGTCGAGGAAACCACCACATCCAACGAGCGCGCCAGATAGACCTGGGTTACCAGTACAAGCACAGACGTCGTGTCATTCTTGTCGTTGACCTTCGCATCGTTTTTCAGCGAAACCACCGCATTTGTCAGCTTGTTGCGTTGAGCGTCGGTGTATTTGCTTAAATATTTGTCGGCCGCAAGATGGGCATCGCTATACAGCACCCCATATGTTTCCGCCAATGGCACCGAGTACGCCACCGAATATCCCGACTTGCGCGCGCCCCCAAAAAATGCGCCGATCGCGCTATTGCTGACCCCTAGCCCGATATCACTCTCAGCCAGTGAGGCAAAGGTGAAACCGGGAAAGGCCACCAGTGCATTCATTTTCACGTTGGTGTTCGGTACAAAAAGGTCCGGAACACTGGTCGCCGTCACAAGTCCGGATTTGTCCACCGGAGTTTTCTGCGCGGTGATGTAAGGCGCGGCCTTCTTCAGTTCCTCATCCAGCCTCATCCGATCAAACCAGACCGAACTCATGTAGTAATCAGCGGTTTTCATTTTGTTACCGGCCTTCGCGGCTCTTACCACATAAAAATCGCCTACTTCAAAGTTGCCACGCGGCGGAAATATCGGTTTGAAGTTCAACTGCTCCGTATTCGCCGACCACTGCTGCACGACCGCCCCGCGCTCCGGGCGGCTACTGCAAGCGACCAACCCAATACACAACGCACAAATCGTCAAACGATGAAAATTGTTCATGACATGCCCCTCGGACCCTTTTATGTGACCGACGGCGCGCACTCTTACTGCGCGCACGGCAGTGCCTCATCGCTCGAGGGTTGATGGACTGCAAGGGAGTAATACAAACGAGTACTGAATCAGAGGGCCTGAGCTCGCTTAACTTTTCCATCCCTGGACGGTGCTGGCACTTTGACTATAGATCCGCCAAAACACCTCGCAAGGTCAATGAAAGCCTTTATTTTCGGATGTTTCAGCGATGTAACAGTTTCTGTTTCACGGCTATTACAGAAGGCCAAAACTTTTTTCCCGGTAGTCAACCAACAGCTTTTCCCGCTACATTCGATCCCCATCGTCAGGTCGTGATTTGCCAAAGGAGTTGCACATGAAACTGATCGGAATGCTCGACTCACCCTACGTGCGCCGCGTAGCCATCTCCGCCAAACGCCTTGGCATCGACCTCGAACACGAGTCGGTCTCGGTGTTCCGCCACTTCGAGCAATTCCAGCAGATCAACCCGGTGGTCAAAGCCCCCACGCTGCTCCTCGACGACGGCGTAGTCCTGATGGACTCGACCCTCATCCTCGACTACCTCGAAGCCAGTTCCGGCAAAAGTCTGCTGCCGAGCGACCTGAAACAACGCGCCCACGCCCTGCGCCTGATCGGCCTCAGCCTCGCCGCCTGCGAAAAAGCCGTGCAGCTCTACTACGAACGCAACCTGCGCCCGGCCGACATTCAATACCAGCCGTGGGTCGAACGCGTCGAAGGCCAACTCGCCGCCGCCTTCACCGCCCTCGAGCAAGAACTGGAAAAAACCGGCCTGCCCACCGACGGCACCCTCACCCAGGCCGGCATCAGCCTCGCCGTCGCCTGGAGCTTCACCGACCTCGTCGTCCCCGACCAGATCGACACCCGCCGCTACCCCCACATCGCCCAATACACCGCCTACGCCGAAACCCTCGAAGCGTTCGTCAGCACCCCGATGACCTGACCATGAGCACCACCGACACCGCCGCCCCGGCGTTAAAGGAAATCTTCAACGCCGAGCGCTTGCAGCACATCGCCAGCGAAATGAGCGCCGTGTACCCGGCGTTCAAGGCCAAGGCGTTTCTCAAGCATGCACAGGATGGACTCGCTGAATTATCAGTGATGCAACGTATGGCGCGTGTCAGCGAAAGCCTGCATGCCGTGTTGCCGCTGGATTACCAAGATTCCCTAGAAGTGCTTTTCGAACTCGCACCAAGGCTGAACAGCGGATTCGTCAGCATGTGCCTGCCGCACTATGTCGCGAGCTACGGCGGACATGCGTTCGAGACCTCCATGGACGCCCTGAAGTACTTCACCACCTTCGGCTCCTCCGAATTCGCCATCCGCCACTTTCTGCGCAGCGACCTGGAACGCTCGCTGGAACGGATGCACGACTGGACCCGAGACGAAAACCACCACGTTCGACGCCTCGCCAGCGAAGGCAGCCGCCCTCGCCTGCCTTGGTCGTTTCGGTTAGACGCGGTGCAGGCGGATCCGCAGTTGGCCGCCGGGATACTGGATAGGTTGAAGGCCGATGAGAGTTTGTATGTACGCAAGTCCGTGGCGAATCATTTGAATGATGTGACGAAGGTGCATCCGGAGTGGGTGTTGGACACGATCGAAGGTTGGTCGTTGGAGAACAAGCACACGGCGTGGATTGCCAAGCATGCGTTGCGGAGTTTGATCAAGCAGGGGGACTTTCGGGCGCTGACGGTGATTGGTGCGGGGGCGAAGGCTGAGGTTGAGTTGTTGGATGTGCGGGTTGAACCGGCGGTGGTGCGGTTGGGGGAAGCGATTACGTTGTCGTTTGTGGTGAAGTCGACTGTGGAGCATGAGCAGAGGTTGGTGATTGATTATGCGATTGACTATGTGAAGGCGAATGGTGGGGTTTCGGGGAAGGTTTTTAAGTTGAAGACGGTGGTTTTGGCGGGGTTTGAGAGTGTGGTTGTGGGGAGGCGGCAGGTGATTAAGGATTTTACGACGCGGAGGCATTTTGTGGGGCGGCATGGGGTGAGGGTTATGGTTAATGGGGAGGTTTTGGGTAGCGCTGAATTCGACATTGTTGCTGGGTGACGTGACGGGTGGTTTCTGTCGATGTGATATTACTTGGATGGATGTGGAATTGAGAATTGGGCTTTTTTCGACCAGAAGGAGCCCGTCAGCACCGACGGATAAGCCCGCTAACCAAAAAATTTTGCTAGTAAGTACTAGACTGTGCATAACGGCGAAGAAGGTTACATATTAGCGATCATTAGACAGCTACCAATACGTAGTGCCGATTTGATAATTTTGGGAAGCGGGCATAACGTACTGCCAGTCAATCCAACGCTGGAATAAGGAATAAAACATGAGTGACACCCGATCACCGAAGCTATTCATTTCATACAGTTGGTCTACACCGGATCACGAACAGTGGGTGATGACATTAGCAACCGAACTCAGGGAGTCGGGTGTTGATGTGATACTCGATAAATGGGATCTTAAAGACGGGCATGATTCGATCCAATTTATGGAATCAATGGTGACTGACGAGAGCGTCACAAAAGTTATTATGGTTTCTGACAAAATATACGCACAGAAAGCCGATGGTCGTGCAGGAGGGGTGGGCACGGAAACTCAGATCATATCTGCAAAGGTTTATGAGAAGGCGAAGCAAGATAAGTTTGTAGCCGTGGTTGCTGAAAAAGAGGACGGTAAAGCCTGTTTGCCAACGTTCTATGGAAAGCGTAAATATATAGATCTGAGCGAAGCCGAAGACTACGCGAAAAATTTTGAAATGCTGCTTAGATGGATTTTCGATAAGCCGCTCCATGTCAAACCAGAAATTGGCATGCTTCCAGCATTTTTGTCAGAATCAACCGCTGTCAACCTTGGGGCGAGCGCCGCTTTTAGGCGAGCACTGGACGCCGTTAAGCAAGGTAAGCCGTTTGCCGCAGGCGCTGTTGAAGAATACTTCCGGGCGGTCTCACATGGATTTGAAAAAATTAGGATTGAGAAGGAAAACGGAAAAGAATTTGATGATCAACTTGTTGAGAACATTGAAGCCTTCATTCCTTATCGCAACGAAGTAGTTTCATTGATTGTCGCAATTGCACAATATGATTTACTGCCCAGCCTGGATCAAAAAATACATCGTTTTTTGGAGTCATTGCTCCCCTATGTAGATAGGCCTGCACATATTACCCAGTATAGGGAAAGTGACTTCGATAATTTTAGATTTTTGATCAATGAAATATTTTTATATGTCATTGCAATTTTTTTGAAATATGAAAAGTTTGAATTAGTACAGACATTGCTTTCTACGCCTTATTATATTCATGAGCGAAGTAAGAATGGCCAAATAGGGGCGTTTGGATATCAAGCATTTCACGAGTACGTCCGGACCCTCGATTATCGTAACCAACGTTTACGCCTCGGGCGACTTTCACTCGTAGCAGACCTTATGAAGGATCGCTCACAATCATCGGATCTGGACTTCAATCAGCTAATGCAGGCTGACTTCGTGCTTTTCATGAGGGGAGCCCAAGATGGTGAGCGTTGGTTCCCTAATACATTGCTTTACGCAGGTAGATCGTATAGTCCTTTCGAAATATTCGCACGATCGATGTCCCAGAAATATTTTGATTCTGTGAAAAACCTAATAGGAGTTGCGGATAAGGGAGAGCTCGGTGCGTTGCTGCAAAATTTTAAGGGTTCACAGTCGCAACTGCCTCGTTGGCAGTTTGACACCTTCAATCCTGAAGTACTGGTGGGCTACGATATGCTCGGCACACGCCCATAAAAATCGCCTGTCGGGGAGCTTCAGCCCGCCAATGGGGTGTGTAGAGGTACCTCAATAGGAATGAGCGTTTGCTTCTGGTCGTTCTCTGCCCGTCGCGAGAGGCAGAGATGACCCATAGTTGCCGGTGATGAGTGGAAGCAACCAGCCAGGAAGCCTCTGCAATGCTTATAGTGACGAAGCAGCTGGTTGCGCAACTCGTTTAGCTTTATGATCGCGGATTTCGGAAGGCGTCTGTTCACCTACTTGGACGAGTAATCGAAGCTGTCCATTCACTCTGTGCACCTCTGTATATGTTTTATCAGAACACAGGAAGTATCTACCTAGAAAGAGATGAAGAGGCAAGCAAGAGTTTTATTCACAGAAGCCGTTCGGGCAGCTGTGCATTATTTGGTGTTTATTTATAGTTACACCTCGCTAAGGAGTGGCAATGTCAAAAATCAAAATAACCGTGGCAACTATTGGGCATATGCCGGCGGAGCTCCAAAAGAAAAAGCTGAAGGAATGGAAGTCTTCGATATTTGAAGTAGTTGACGATATCGAGAACTACTCCCTGAGTTGTCAATCTGACGGTCACGGGTGGGAGTTTACGGATGCCGCACTAGAGAACGTATTACCTACAAGTTTCAATGGAGACTTTTTAGTGTCCATAGTTAACGTGCCGATTGAGGGGAACTGGTACACGCGGCGCCTGACATCCAACAGGGTGGTGTTCTCGCTTCATGAAATCAAAGATATACTTAGATTCTCGAACATTCCACTAGAAAATGCTGTCTATCGTCTTTTTTACGCATATTTGTTGCTATACAAAAGAAGCGGGAACCGCATACCCACAAATACAGAGCATACTAACTTCACCCACGACGAGACGCGCGGGTGTATTTTTGATATGAATGGTATAAAAACAGACATTATACATTCATGCCACAAACCAATTCTCTGTTCAAGCTGTGTTGAACGGAGCCGCCAAGAAAAAGTATCAAGCGAAACTATCGAAAAATGTCAGTCCGAGATATATAAAATACAAAAAGATCTTTTTTATAAAATGACTGACTTTATAAAGCAGCACCCTATATGGTCGCTCGCAATCTCTGGACTAACAGCCATAGTACTAGGCGCGGCAGGATCTGTTGTTGGCTCTTACGTATATGAGGCAATAAAACACTGAATTGCGCAAAAATTTGCAGTAACTCAATGAACGTTTCTGCGCCGAAAGCGGTCCTTCGTTGAATCCAGCATTGGCGCGACAGCTTCCAAAAATAGTTACTCAAAGTAATGGTGCTGAAAGACAGGCAGGAAAAGTGTCTCCTGCCTGTCTCCTACCAACTTCCGTAAGGAATGCCGTACTTTTCCACATATCGCTTAGCCTTCTCACTTACCGGATAGGCATAACGACCACCGTGCTTCCCTTGTTCCGGCCCCAAAACTTCTATCCCACCTTGACCTCGGGCAACCGCAACCGGATTTCGACATGAGTCTCTAACCCATGCTTGAAGTACGCCGCCTGGAGCGAGCCCCACGTAAAGTGACGCCATAAAGCGAGCAGTTTTCTCCGGTGTTTCCGGGCAACGCTGGTGTGTTGACTTCACCATCAGTTGCCTGCCCTCTTCCGGAATCTCGATGAAACCTTGATAGGTTTTTTGCTCTGTTATGGATTGCCAGCGGACAAAGATCTGTTTTGGAAGATCAGCGCCCGTCACAGGTCTCCCGGTCCCCGATACCGCCCCCCAACCACGAGCAGACTCTGTGCGGATATCGGGCTCACCGCTAGCAGCAGTGCTCTTACCTGCACGAAAGAAAATTCTGTTGTTGATGTCTTGGACGGAGCTGTCCTCTACCCAGACCTTCATGTAATTCGGCTGAACGAACACTAACTCCCACCATGGATATTTAGGGTCATTTTCGCCGGTTTCTGGGCCTCCGATTTTGCAGCCAGATATCAATAAAGCGCCCAGCAGCGCAATCCTTGCGTTCATTACAAAAGATCCATTCAGTTAAGTGTCACGACTACCAACTTCCGTATGGAATGCCATATTTATCAATGTACCGCTTAGCCTTTTCACTCACCGGATAAGCGTAACGCCCTTCGTTCTTACCTTGGCTCGGCCCCAGTGGCTCAATTTCAGCCTGCGCTCGAGCGACTTTGACCGGGTGGTGGCAAGAGTCTCTTACCCAAACCTGCACAACACCACCGGGGGCCAACCCTAAATAAACCGACGCCATAAATCTCGCTTCCTGATCAGGCGTCTGCGGGCAACGTTGATTGACGGACGCCACCATCAACTGCCTGGCTTCCTCTGGGATTTCTACCCATGCCTGCCACGTTTTCTGTTCGACAATCGATTGCCAACGGACCCAGATGCGAACAGGCAAATCTGCTCCCACCACTCTCCTTCCGCTGCCGCCTACCCCACCTGTCCAACCTCGGGCGGACTCCGTGCCATCTTCAGGCTCTCCCCCCGCTGCGGTGCCGCCGCCGGTTTTGTAGAAAATCCTGCCGTTAATGTCTTGAACAGAACTGTTCTCTACCCAGACCTTCATGTAGTCCGGCTCGGTAAACGCCAACTCCCACCACTCGGATTTCGGGTCATTTTTTGCTGAAAGTGGATCCGCAGACTGGCACCCAGTAATGAACAGCGCGCATAGCAGGGTAAAAAGTACTTTCATCACCAAAGTTTCCAGTCAGCTACATGGGGGTGTTGTACACGTATCGAGTCCGGCGTCGGGGCATTGATGTAAACGGCGCGGACGCCACTGCCATCTCTGCGCCCGAGAGGATGGTTCCAATTTGCAGACATGTGAATGTACTTCAGCTTCAGCAATTGGTCTTCTTGGATTGAGGTGTCGTAACTACCCGCCAAAAATCGATCACACAGCGCTTGAAGCTCTGCGGGCACTGCCAACTCAGGCGTATCGGGAATGTCTTGAAACCGAACGCCCTTCTCTTTTGCCAATCGGTGCATCACTCGTAGATATACCCTGGAGAGCAAGCCACTCACAGGACGTTTGAGTTGCACTGCGGCATATACGCGCTTCATGCGTGGGCTGAGCCGATCTTGCTGATCAATTGGCAGAAGAAGGTCATCGGGCGTGACGATCTCCAGCATCTCTTCTGGCCATCCTTTGGCAAGCCACTGCCCCTTCACCGTCACGGCATCACGGTAGATCGACGTAGTGGAGACATCGATAAATTGGGACACTTCAAGCGTTTGCATCGGACTGACGAGCACGCACTCTTCGACCTCATCGCGGTAGCCACCGCCGATGTCGGAATGAACCCCGGGCAGAGTTATTTCCAAGTGATCCGCTTTAACGCGGCTCAGAGCGAAGTTAGCCCGATATTCGTCACGCGCGGATAACTGCACGACATCAGTGAAGAAGCGGCGGTCGAGGTAAAGTTTGATTCCTGTTGCGATGGGACTTTTGATATCCCCCAGATTCGACCAGCCAGCGATGGATGGCACCGTATCAAAAAGGCCAATAAAACCCATGTTGATGCTGCTTTTGTACTCTTCGATGAAGGTCCGGCTGAGGGCATTGGCGTTGCTTCGCAAAACCTCCCCAAGTGGCCCCTGCTTTCCACGTACGACCTCGTTGGCAAAGTGTCTTGCTGCAGCAGCACCACGGCTGAAGCCGAACGCATCAAAGGTCAGGGACGTAATTTCACTATTGGGATTGTTGTCCAACACGTCCTTGATACGCGTTTTGATCTCTGCGAACGACAACTGAACACGGCCCGCCACGCCTGTTTCGCCTCGGCCAGTACCACCACCTAACGTACTGTCCTTCTTGCCTGACTGAGTTCCTATTCCCTCGATGTAAATCATCCGGAACGCTTGCTTTTGCGAACTATCCCCTTCGGCCTTTTGAGGTGCGAAGTACAGTTCGCTCAGTTTCTGAACATTGGTGGTGTCGTTGGCGTAGCTGCTGTCCGGATCCCTCATGTAGGGCTGACA
>Ga0307510_10006412_pt1 | contig 14029 bp, 14 predicted proteins | sample 12_EM_MG_FD_207224 | JGI IMG/M metagenome (GOLD analysis project Ga0307510, IMG submission 207224) | Populus trichocarpa ectomycorrhiza microbial communities from riparian zone in the Pacific Northwest, United States - 12_EM | ecosystem: Host-associated > Plants > Roots > Unclassified | place... | reverse complement strand
AAGGATAGGATATTATTTTTTATTATTTTTTCCCCGCGATCAAGTTCGCATGGCGGGCGGTACTAGTTTCGTGCAGTGCAGTGCAGTGATCCTAGGCTAAACAGGTGAATCCTCCTCCTGTGTGTGGGTGTTGTGACCGGGGATATGCGGTGTATGCTATATCTATCCAGATACATGTATGTATCGATATAATCGGACATCTTTGCAATAACAGCCCTTGAAAGAAAAAAATATATTTGACCTCTGCACCTTTATGGTAACTTCTAATACATGATGGCTGAGCTGAACTGAACTGAACGGCAATGCGGAGGCGAGAAGAGAGGATAAAATACTGTAACCACGTCTACGGAGCTTAGCCAGCTATCTTTGAAACAAAACCTCAGCTACGGTTATCAATTGAAAAATTCAAGCTTCCTTAATCAATCAATCAATTAATCAATCTAAGCCTCCTTACCGGCAGTGGCGTTTTTTTTCTTTATTTTTTCCTCTTTTTCCTCTTTTTTCCTCCCCGCGACTCCCCGATATAAATTATTTTCATTTATCCTCTTCCTCCCTCAAAAACCTAAGCCTTACCGAAACTGACAGCCGAGGCAAGTAAGGAAGTGGGCAGGCAAGCAGGCAAGCAAGCAACCATCACGGATATCGGACGTCACCCAAAACAAAGGATCAAGATCCCATCCACACATGCCAAAAGGAAAAAAGGAAAAAAAGAGAGACACTTGACAAATTTCCCCCATTCCTTCACCGGTGGTGATCCTCACATTTTGGTGCGGACGCCCGAAGTGTTTGCCCCGTTGCGTGTTGGTACAGTACTAATAACGCTATCGTACTTGTACCCTTCAAGGATAAAGTTTTAAAGTGTAGGTGTGAGGTAAAAAAGTCGAAAGGAAAAATAAATAATACCACGTTAAAAGCTTTAGTGAGACATTAGACTTTTTCTTTTTTTTCTTTAAAAAAAATAAATTCATGGCACATCTCTAGCCCTTCCCGAGGCATTGCGGTTCGGTTGGCTGTTCCCGTCCAATCAGTTGGAAGTTACCCTGTGTCGATCATATTCCGCAAACGAGTTCCCAACGTCGGGGAAGAAGGGAAGGGGATGGCGGGATAATTACTTTATCTCTTTTTTCCCTTTTCCTTTTTTATCCAACAGTGCTGGTCAGGTTTGTCTAGTAGCGTCCGTGTGTCTAGACTTTTTGATTTCCTCCTTCCAATTTGATTCGGATCCCTTCGAGCCAGGCCGGACCCCCGTTGATTGATTGACTGATTGATATTCACCCATCCTGGCCTAGCCTTAATTCCACTGCACCGTATTCCACCCCACCCCAGCAATTTCGTTAAAAGCGGTTAGATCTCTCTCGCCTCTCCGGGCCGGGGGTGCAGCGCGCGTGGGGGTGGGGGGAGAGAGACAGGCAGGAATGGCAATTAATTTTAATTCTTCAGATATACGAGTAAGATAGATGGACTATTTCACTTGACTTCGCATATAAGAGGTTCCCAAATTTCGGGCGGAGAGATGCCCCTGCAAATCTTGTGATAATGGTGGGGCGGCGCTAGGGAAGAGATGCAAAATTGAAGATCAGAGGTTCCTGAGTAAATCGATCGAAATTTGCAAAAGAGCATTAAAGATAATCCGGAACCCCGTCGTCGAGCTGGCTGGATGTGAAGGCGGGAAGGGAGCTGCCTTGCCAAGATGCTAGAAGGTACGGTAGCCTGAAGGAAGCTCCCATCAGGAGTACCGCAGGTCCGCAGATAGAATATGTCTGAATATATCTGACACAGTAGTGGTGTCGACGCTTGTGGGTTGCAGTCTTTCTTCCCCTTTCTCATTTCTTTTTTCTGCCCTAAGAAAGAGATATCATATTCGCTATCAACTGCAATTATTAAAGGACCGTTCACAGCTGCCAAAATTATTCCAGTCCAGTCCAGTGCACGCGTGTGTTGACTGAAAACACCGGTTTCCGTCTCGGAATCTTCAGTTTTCCATGCCATGCAAAGACACGAAGTACTTGTAAAGACGCAACAACAACAACAACAGCAGCAACAACAGCAACAACAACAGAAGGGCCGAAAAAAGAAACAAAAGGGAGAGTTGGAAGGGTTCCAGTCGAGATAGAAATTAGGACCACAGCGATCATCAATATGAAACACAATTGATGGACAGACTTTGTGTAAATTGCTGAATATCACACCTGGCCGACATATGTAGTGCAATGCATCAGGCAAGCGTAACAAGTCCGCTAGGTACTCGAGTACTGTACCGTATCGGAGAAGCCATCCATGATACATGGACGGCCAAGTATCCCGGTAGTTTCCCGACGCCGAAGGAGGGGGTAGGAGTAGTACTAGCCTGTCTCGAACACGTTCCCGCATATTTCAATATCGACTGACCCTGAGATAGGATGGATAGGCGGACAGACTGTCCAGAGAGAACAGCAAGTCGAGACATGTTTCCTCAACCCATACCGTTATTCAACGAAAAGTTCCGTCCTGTACCGTGCCCGATGATAAAGTGTAGCAGCAAGCCAAGAGCATGTGCAAATCCAGTACTGTACCACCAGGCCAGCATATCCGGTGATGCTACCGGCACCAAAACGACAAGGACAATCAGACCGAACTTTGCGACCCAGCAAACAGATTCAGGCATCGGCGACCTAAGACCCCAGGCTAGCGAAGAGCGGTCCTTCCACCCTGCGCCGAGTCAAAAATATCCACCGTCGGAAAGATACCGGTCGTCGACAATTCGAGACGTCGCGTCCGGAGACTCCCGGGGAATGCCGTGGGGGTTTGCGCGCACTTCATCTCACCGCGATTCATTCCTCTCCTCCCGCAGGGAACGCAAATGCTTCCCCAATTGTCGGATATCACAGTGGGAAAGGGTGGGAAAAATGGAGAAAGATAAAAAAAAGTTCAATTCAGGGTCCACTTTGCCACCCCGAAAAAAACAAATAATGCCCTGGTGGAAGATATCAAAACCTGAAATCAATACTTCTATTTTAATCCATTTCAGATAGAGTGTCATTCCTGCAGATGTGATCCGAACCAACCAAGTTTGCTTGGTATCATAGAGAGAAAAGCACAAGCACAAGCGAGTTAACTTAACCTACAATACCGGTATGTACATACCCGCCTCCGGTTCCCAACCAAGATTCCAATCCATAACCTGTGTTGTGAGCTTCCAAAAACCTTGATTTCTTCCTCCACTTCCCTTTCCTTCTCCCCGCCGGTCCAGGGCTCACATTGTTCTGCACGCGTATGTAGTACAAGTACTTTTTCAACGTATTGAAGCAAAAAAAATAAAAAAAGTGCCCATCATCAAGAAGGGCCGGAGGGGAAGGAAGTTCGCAATTGATAATGTATGACGTCTTACGAATAGGGTAAAAAAACCTGGCTAAATCGACCCTTGGAAAACCACCATTCTGAACCGCAACCGGCCAAGGCAGAGTAGGTTAACAAAGTCTCCAATACCAGTTACCGAGATCCAGTTAGCCGAGCACTCACCCAAGCCATACGGTCCATACCCCATCTGGAAGAAAGGCCACTATTCCACCTCGGGGCGTTTTGTCCCCCCGACGTGGTGGAGCTGACGAGGCCCCCGCGAGATAGTGGATCAGTCGGGTTTGTTTTGCGGTGCGGTTAGCGGGGTTGGAAGTTTTCTTGAAGCTTGCCCACCGGTATTTTGCGGTTTCCTCCTCCACCACCAGCCCGCGCTACTGTTGTTGTTTCGCATCCTTATGAAAATGTCCGCATACAGCATGCACCCATACATGCATACATATACGCATACTCGAGTGCTACACACATAAAGTTAGAGAGAGTTATGGAGTGCTGAGCCGGTAAAAGTATGCACATGCGTCGCCTAGCGTACCCGCGTTAACCCACGATATTAATACTCGAGTACTTTTTTATGCTCTCGCATTCAACGCATAATAAACAGACGCGGATAAGTTGGAGAGGTACAGCACAGTACAGCACAGAAGCACCTGATGACGTGAGACCCCCCCCCTTCCTATGGTACTCATGCATTGGGAGGAAGAGGGCTTTCACCCGGATGCATATCCTATTCCGGTATAGCATCCCTCTCGCGTCACTTGGGTTACAGCCGCTATTTACGCGGTAAATGCGGGGGGAGGAGAAAAACGACATTGTGCACGCTGCTGTGCTGTGCTGCGCTGTATTAGCACAATTAATATCCCCCCCCCCCCACTCTTCCCTTCCACCCACATCCAGATTCTGGGGAACCGTCGGCCATAATATCATTATGGAATACTCAACTTCGCGGTCTAACCTAGCGCACCATACCTGATGTGTACTACCGGTATATAGCATGATTATGATGAAGGATGGATCTGATAATTGATATCGGCATTACGTTATTCCTGCCCTTGGGCTACGAGTACCAGTACCGAACTGGTACTCGAGTATGCCGCAGCATCCCGTATCAAAGGAGGAAAGAAAGAGAAAGAAAAAGAAAGAAAGCTAACAAACGCTACTTGAAATGAGGAACGCTGGCAAGTTAGCGGATCCGGCAGCGTACGATAGACATTCACACACCGCACACACACACACAACATCCCACTTATCCAGCCTGTTTTTAAACATCGTGGGCTAGTGAATGATAGATAAGTACCGGTAAGCTAGACGCATTGCGAAGAAATTGTTTTTTTTTTCCCCCACTGTAAAAGTAAAAAACCCCCCCAACATAAATACCGCCAGGAGTCTGATTTGTTTGGGCATTTCCCTTGCTTCCTTTCCGTTGATACCGCTATCCTACCGGTAGCTTTGTGTGCGGTATGAAGTCTTGCTAATCCAGTGGGGGCTGTTAGGTAACTTAAAAGCGGAAGCCAAGAAAGTTTCGAACAAACAACTGCCGAGAGAACGGAAGAAAGAATCATAAAAGAAGGGTGAGGAAAGGAGTAAGGGATTGGGGAGAAAAAAGGAAACAGGTATTTTTTAATTTTTTAATTTTTTACTCTGTTCACTTGTAGATCCGTATACCGATAAGATTATTATTTTCCCCCGAATAATTAACTGTATTATATGTCAAGTTAAGCGCAGCGACAGCAACCGGTGCAGTGGCTCAATACCGGTAAGCAATATATTAGCTCCCGGCGGCCCCCGGGGGGGGGAAAAGGAAGGGGGAGCATTTTTTGGGCAGTTTCTCGAACTTCCAACATTGGTATTAGTATGCGTTCGTAGGGCCTATTCCATAGAGCACTTTAATTCAGTGCATGGTTCGCAAAGATAGATATTAGAGCTAGCTGACAAGAGCGACAAGGGTTTTTTCCCTTCCCTTTCTTTCTTTTTCACAATACCTTTAAACCTCCAATATATGCAGTCCAGTACACGATGTTTTGCATGACCTGAGGGCTACAGTGGATCGGGTGATTGTGACTCTTGTACAGCTATATTATGCTTTGGTGGTATCATTCTTTGTTGACTATCGCAATGCTCTCTTTCTCTGTCCTCGAGTGGAACTACCCATCATACCCAAAGCAATCGCAGGGCTGTGAGAGAAAAAAAAGGAGTTTTGATGATCCTAGGGTTCGGACCTCCCTTTCCTCCCTCCCTTGCTCTCTTCTGTCTCGCTTGCTAGGTCAATTGAAACTCCAATAAATCGTGATCGAGTGCGTTGATAAGGCAAGGCCAGAGTTTCCCCCGAAAACCCAGACCAATCTAACCTAGCTTGGTGCAGTATACCTATCAATAGGAAACCAGCACGACGTGACATATCACTCTCCACGACATCCCTTCCCCTTTTATCCCCGTGGACTTACCAGGTAAGCCGACGTTCACCTCCCGAGAATCAAGTAATTGCACGGGAATCGGGGAAATGGGTTGGTCTTAGATAGATAGATAGATACCGCGGTTTATGTTTGCGGTCCACCGCCACCACTACCACCCTGAACGATTCCGTTATCAGACGGCAAGGTGGTACCGCTAGGTACACTGTACCGTACGATACGTTGCTTCCCTATCCGCCTTGCGGCCAAAGTGGGTGCTGTACAATTGTGATATGATAGGGGGGGGGGAAGGTTTATATGCTCATGTCCATGCCGACTACATTTGACCCGGGGACCGGCATGGAAGGTCGATCGTAGATTCCGCGAATGGAAATTGAGAGACGTTGGGAAGGGGGTTGTTGAGCCAATCGCTTAGCTCAACGTTTCTTTTCTGATTGATCTGATTTTCTCTTTATCTCTCTCTCTCGTTCGAGCCGCAATATCAGATCAAAAAGGGAAGACCCCTATGCTCAAAGTACGGTAGTTAGTTAACTCACTCGTAAAGTAGTGGTTCAGAACACTGCGGAAAATTCCATTGGTACGGCCACGGCACGGTACTATAGTAGTACAGTGCCGATAATATGACAGTAATTTGTAGAGCGCAATAGCTCCAAAAACTCGATCCCGGGAGAAGTAAGGGAGAGAAGATCTAGAACTCCAAAAAATTGTTCGATGGGTAAAAAAAAAAACCTCACTTGACTCTCTCCCCTTGCTTAATTTATTAGCTGTACTGCACCGATGCATCCCATTGAGAGCTATTAACGGGACGTTCCGGTGACTGACTGACTGACTGGATTAGTACTGCATCTGCAGTGCGGTATCTATTACCAAGCCTTGAACGAAGGTATTTCATCCTGAGACTTCAGCAAATTGCTAAATTCCTCGCCATCTTCCGATCAGACAGAAAGATAGACAGCTAAGCTATCGCAGCTAGTTAGCTAGCAGCTAGCCAGCAAGCTAAGTTAGCCCTGCCACCCGACCACATGCCTAAGGTAAGTAAGCAAAGTCAGAGCAAGCAAGCAAGCAGGCGCACAGTAATTCCCTACCGGACAATATACCCGAATCACCCGCCAGCCAGCCAAACCAGTCCCGCGAGACAAAGTCTTGAACATAACAATACTAAATAATAATAGTCCCGAGGTGAGATGCCGATGCCGATACTGTACTTTTTTTCCCAAAAGGTAGCTCAGGGTTCAGTTTTTTTCTCGGGGGTAGGGGCGCAGCAAGTGATATGAGACAGCGCAGTCAGTACTCGAGCACACAGTACATCCCACCACCACCACCATTATGTACCCTCTCACCCCTTACACGGCTGCCAACCTGCCTCCCCACGGTGCCTTCTGATACTCGTATCCATCGGAATAGGATAGGTTGCCGGTAGGGCTTTCGTTAGCTTGTTGTCACCATTGTGTTGGGAGTTGCGCACATACCTACGCGAGGCGCGATATCCGTTGTGGTGTGATGATTAGGGCTGGATACCATACTAGTAGAGGGACGGATTGATGATGAATATCACTTTGCCCGCACAGCTTGAGCCTCGGATCTACGGATTGGCGGAACAGACAGAAAGAAGGGCGAAACCCAACTAGGAAAAAAACAAAAACAAGAAGAAGAAGAAGAAGAAGAAAAGCTTAGACAGTTTCCCCTAAGTTAATTCTGTGACAATGATTACTTTTTTGTTTTGTTTACTCTACCTAAGGTACTCGAGTAAGGTAAGGTAAGTCTCATAGCTACTTACTCCGCTCTACCGGTAGCTGCGGCACCGTGCCCTGCCGGTAGCTAGCTGAGCTCGACCATGTTACTTACTTTTTTTGTATATGCTACCTACTCCATGAACACCATACTCTACCGTACCGTTATGTAACTGATGTGAACCCCATCTCTGCAGTTGGGGTTTAACTGGTCAGCACGAACTTTGTTTGCTGTCGCAAAGGCTGGGTACATGATGATAATACTCATACATGATGAGTCTAGAGCCTTGACAATCAATCACCATTCCAATTAAAAGGAAAAGCAAAGAAGCCCAACAAAAAAAGCTTAGAAATTGTTGTACTGTATGTACCGGGCATTGTAATTGTAGTCCGAGTCACGGCAACCTCAATTCCCTCGCTCCCCCCCCCCCCCCAACAGTTATCTCCGCAGTCAACCAATCCGCCAAGAAAAAAGGGAAAGAAAAGAAAAGAAAAAAAGATCGAAACAAAAAACCACCTCATCTCGTCTCCAGACTTGGAGCAGCGACGGGCGGATACGGTACTCTAGAGGGTCTATGTGCGAACCCAGGTCTCAGGGAGGGAGGGAAGGGAAGTCTCGTGAAACAAGGATGAGCCGAAACGCACGTGCCAGAATTAGTTCTTTTTTGCTTTTTGCCTTTGAAAAGAAACGAAAATGTGAAGAGGTGTCCTCGAAACGCTCGCTCCTTTGTGCTCCCCCGGTAGTGCAAACAATAGATCCTTCACCACCGGACGAGATGGGGAACTTTTGCGTGCTTATTGGACGTTTTGGCCAAGGTACAGTACAATATGGGACATAAGACGGTGGTGTTGCTGTTGGTGATAACGATTGAACCAGCTGATCACCCCTTTTTTTATTCATTTTTTTATTCATTTTTCGGTCTTTGCTGTCCGTCATGGTAGAAGGGTCAATATATGAAGCAATGCGCAAGCTGCAGCACTCGATCGGGCATGTCCAGTGTTACTAATAGACTTGGAAACGCATAATATCCATCTAGCTATGGTGAGCTACGATAGATAGCTCTCAAGCAGTGAGAGAGAGAGAAAAATAAAGAGGTATTGTAAGCGACGACGGGTCATGATGGCTAGATTTCCTTCTCACCTGCTGTCTGGCAAGCTGGCTAGACACGGGGTTTGTGAGGTGCAGTACATCGTACTGTGTAGACAGTACCGGTAAAGTATGAAAAGTAAGGCTTTTTTTTTTCTTCCTCACCACCAAACCAGCTACCCAGCCAATCACACAAACCGAATGGAGGTTTTACAGGACCCTACATTCGCCAATCGTAGAGGCCACGAGGGCTCCCATCCATCCAACAATGGACCACGAGGTCACGTACAGTAGTGGATCCTGTGGCCACTGCTGCTGTTGTTAGTTATGGCGAGCGAACGGACAATCGATCTTTTTCACCTTTATCATGATCTTCCGAAACCCCCTGCTGTGGTTGCCATAGAGCACAGTAGAATTGGGGAGAACAGTGGAGTGCGGTGCAGCGCAGTACTAGTTTGCTGTTCAATTGTAATGTGAATGTATGAATGATGAGCAAGAAGCTGAGGTCTTTTTCTTTTTTCTTCTTTTTCGCCCTCCCTTTTCTTTTGCTCTTTTTTTCCCACCATTACCGTATCGCAACAAAACGTATGCGGTAGTCTACCCTACTAATTCCCGCAGATTGGGCGCTATGATACTGAATGACCGACTGACTGGCTAACGTTCTAATTTAGAACTAAAACACGACAGTAGTAGTGCACTAGTAAAAGCAGTGCGAAGGAGCAGGAGGAGGAGCTCAATGCGCAGTGGAGATGAAGGAGAAGAAGGGGAGGAAGGAGGAGAAGAAGAAAAAACAAAGGCGGGCCCCATGTACTGTATGTAAGTATAGTAGACTTATGGTGCTGTACGCGTCCGCTTGCCTTACTTCGCCTGACGAGAGTTTCCGAGTACCAGGAAAAGTTAAATCTTCCGGAGCCGCATGGATGAGTGAGTGCATAGTTAGTGTTCTTAGTATGAGGCTTACAATAGTCCACAGTACGAGTCCACCACAAGTAAAACCCAACAGTCAATTGTTGAATTTCCTTATCCTACCATATGAGGTGTTTCCCCTTGTCTTTTTTTTTTCTTTTCCCTTTTGTTGCCTGTCCGCCTCCTTTCCTCCCTCCCTTCCTTCCGTAGGCAGCCCCTTCCTCCCAGATAGACAAAGTCACTTATCGCAACTGCAGCCTAGCGGATGGGGGGGTCCCTACATAAGTTCCAAACACACACACAGTACAACAAATAGGCAAAGGGGGCGGGGAACACGGCGAAGGATACGGTAGCGTATGCATGCATCTACTCGAGTACCACGCCTTCCCAGACAAAGAAGGGTTCTGGTATGATGCGGCAAAAAAAAAAGTATTGTGAGATTGTCGAAATTGTAATCAATCAACTGCAGGCGCTGTTTCCGCCCAATGAGTTTATTTCGATCGAGATGAGACTGTGCTAGTGAGTAGGAGGGGAGAAAAGAAATTTGAGTATCATATGTACGATTGATCGTTCGATAAGGGTTGGTATGATATGGTGGACAATGGTATCTCTCTTTCACCCTTCTCATTGGGAGGGAAGGGAATGGATAGTTAAGCTTTCTTGCGGCGAATTGTTGTTGCCCGGAGTGGGCGAGTGAGTGACTGAGTGAGGGGACGGAGGGTGATACCCTGTGCAGATGAAACGGACCACCCATCACGATCACGATCACAGCCTCGCAGTTACGTTCTGTGAGTGAATACGTGTTAGAGACACAGTCATTTTTCGGAACCTTCGTTGATTCATTCATTCATCCACAAAGAAGGGGACCCAGGATTAGTGCCCTAAGGTACCGGTAGCTCGGTCATCCGGATGGAAAGGGTTGGGTAACTAATCACTCAACACTACGGTTATCTAATATATGTAAATTTCTGTCATTAAAATACCATCACCATCATACACATACAAGTACGAGTACAGTCAATTGAGGAGGCCCTCCCTCGCGTTGAAGGCAAGGTGTGTGGGGAGGATTACCATGCATCCGACGACGACGCGGACAGACCGGGTACCACCAAACCAAACCTCCCCTCCAGATTACCTCTATCTCTTTAGGGCTTTATTAAATCCCATTCTCGTGTTTTGACTTTGATCTATCATAAAAGAAAAGACCCCTCACGTGCGGGAATACGGTATTACGCACCCCGCCATGTATCGAACGTTTGTGGAATCTTCCATCCATCGGATGAGTAATGTCTCCCGGTGACCCACCCCCACGATTATTTTTATTTTTTCTCAATTATTTATTATTAGGGAAAGGTAAAACAAGGCACAGCTCGGACAGTGAACGAAACCACCATTGCCACAAAAACTCTTCCAGCAGGAATGCTCTGGGCAGTTACAATGCTTATTTCTATTTTGTAGAGGGCGGGAACGTTGAGGGCGAGCAGAAGGAGAAGTGGAATAAGGCTCTCCTGCCAGTCACTCCGCACACTCTAGAACGCCGGTACGCACAAGGCGATGAGCGGAGATCGTGGATCGGGTAGATACATGCCTGCCTGCCTGCCTGGGCTGCAGGTGATGAAGCAGTGAGAGTGTGAAAAGGTGAGGTGGAGCCGGAGCGAACCAGCGAACGCGGCGATGCAAAGAGACTTTTGCGAATATCGTATCAAAAACTTCGCACACACACACACGCCGCCATGTACTGTGCATCCATGGACATGCTCTAGGCTCCTAGCGAACCTTGACCCTTAGGGCTTTTGTAACACCTGTGTGTTGTTGTTTCTGTTGTTGTCTAAGTCAGTCTGGTTCTAGTTTTATTCTAGACTAGCTTACCATGGTACCATGCGTAGGGGTCCCGGTATGGGAAGGAGAGGCTGGCGACAGTGGAGTGGGAAGGAGATGAAGCCGATGGCAAGATACTCGCATAATGGACTTTCGGGGAGTGAAGTTTTTCATGAATGCGTATTGTGGTAAAGTATAGTAGCGGTGTAGTGAAAGTTATCGTATCGCTCTGGACAAAAGTGACCTATTTTAGTTGCTAACTACACACTCATGCAAGCTATGCACAAGAAAGGTAGAATGGGGAAATTGATCATTAAAACCCACTAATGTGGTATGTACGAGTATCTTCTACCATGTTTGAGATGAGCCGTATTCGGTCGGTGGAGTTAATAACATTTACTGTAGCCATTCCCACAATACCGGTAGTAATAACGTGTGCCGTGATTGTTATTCTTGTTGCGAGGGCCAGTAAGAACACCCGGAGACTAGATGGGGTCGCAGCCCCGAGCTCGGTCAGCCCAGCTGAGACCATTGCCTTTCTCTCTTTCTTTTCAAGTCAGAACCGAAAAGGCAAGCGGGCAGACAAGCCCATATGTGCGCGTGTACGAATTTGAGGAACAAGCTCCGTTCGGGCATTTCCTTTCAAAAGGGATAGACAACTACTTAGGTACTGTCCTAATAGGGTAGGAGTTGCTTTTTTTTTTTGCGAGGCTGTCAAAGCCCAGACTACCGTAGGAGCTGAGAGGCGGACGGGGGGACCGGTGGACAGACAGGCGGACGGACGGACAAACCGCGCTGGGCAGGGAACCGAGATGGCAAAGAAGGACAGGAATCCATGGCGCTCAGGGAATTGCCATTATTCCTGTTCTGATCAACGTCCTTACCCATCTGGTAATCATTGCAGGAGAATGCTTGGCGATTGGGGATTCCTGAGGGATGGCTGTGACTATCGACCGCCCGCCCACTCCGGGTCAACATCCCTTCGCAGACAGCACAACAGGACAAGAGAAGTGGAAACACAGAGTGAGCCTTAAAACAAAAGGTAGTAATGATAACTAAAAAGAATGTGGGGCATGCACGCAATCGCAAACGGAGATGCTCTAAAGGGCCCTGCACAGCTGCGTCATTCATTAGCCAGTACGGTACTGTAACCTCTACCCAATCCCAATACTTACTTTGTTCAAAAGACCATTGGGGAAACAGGAGAAAGCCGCACACACCCCATCAAATAATAATAAAATAATAAATAGGGAAATGCAAGAGTTGAAACATGGGAAAAATGGTAATCAAGGTGCACTCAACGTTTCTCTGGCTGTGGGCTGACATGAATGATCATCCTAGCTGGACAATGCGTGGAGGGTGTCTGCTCAATAGCGTTAGTGCTACGCCAAACTTGGGTTCGTTGGCAGGTTTCGAATTGGCTGCAGAATCCCATTTTCCATATTCTGACGCCTTTATTTCACCACTTGGGTGTTCTGATTTCAACAAATGGGAGTAACGAGTATGATACTGAGCGCGGTACCGTATGATAGCAGCGCTGCAAGTACAGTAAAACGGGAATGGACAACCTGACATATACAGCGGGCGGGATTCGACATGGTCTTCATTAACCTCCGCCTTTACTATTAACCTCTTTACCCCCCCTCGCTCGTCCCCGTCCTCTTTCTTCTTCTCCTTCTCTTCCCACCGGGCCTAAAAAACCTAAGGTGACGTCTCGGCGGATGTCTGCAGGCCGTTCACCACACCTCCAGATCTGTGCTGCGTTGTCCTCCGAGGTTTAAGAGTTCCTGTTTTGGTTTGTACCACGAGAAATGGAGGCGGAGGCTTGGACCGACGCTGCAAGACCTTCGTCAGCCTTGCTCGAATATTAACCACGATGATAATACCGGGCGCTGTTCTCGGGGGCCGGCGAATGGGACTATGGCGGAAGCACTGCATGGTTTGGAAAAATAAAATGTCGCGTAAAATTTTTTTCCTCCCTCCGGGGAAACAATAACTCGTGATAGTTACGAGTACAAGTGGACATAGTGGGAGTCGTTCTACCGCGGCGCCGTGGATCTCGTGGGCTTGGGGAACAATTATTATTATTATTATTATTATTATTATTATTTTACAGCTATGATATTTTGAGAACGATGCGAGCACGAGTAGAATATGCAGTGGTTCATGTAGCGGTAGAATGTGCTTGTTTTCTGATGAGCGTTGAGAAACATTAGAATCATAGTTACAGAATAAAGATGACAGCTAATTACATCAACCAGACAGACAGCCTGTATCAAGGGAAGCAAGTCTTAGGCATCGTGACATAACATGGACTAAAACTCACGCATCCCCATTTCTGAAAAGCCCACTATGCAGAAATAGGGCATGATAGGCATTCCCATATCCCCAGTCCCGGAAATCTCAAGCCTGAGGAAGATAGTAAGAGAGAGGAGGTCTGGGTCTCAATCCGTAATATTAATTTTTTGTTTTATTATTTTCTTTGCCCCAAGTTTTTTGGATTACAGACAGACAGTCTGCTTTCGGACCCGCCGTTGCCGTCTCCACCGTGTAAAACAGGCCCACCCAAGCCTGGCAGAGCATCAGCGATTGCGCTACTGACGGAGGGCTGAAGCTTGATCGCCTGCGTCGTGTTTGCGGCATGTTCTCTCACCCCGAGCAGGCGAGACCCTTCCCGTGCTGGTTACAAGTAATGAGTAGGTAGGGAGGGTTCATGGTGTGGTGAAGGGAGGGTGTGTGGTATGGGA
>Ga0307510_10006411_pt1 | contig 14029 bp, 22 predicted proteins | sample 12_EM_MG_FD_207224 | JGI IMG/M metagenome (GOLD analysis project Ga0307510, IMG submission 207224) | Populus trichocarpa ectomycorrhiza microbial communities from riparian zone in the Pacific Northwest, United States - 12_EM | ecosystem: Host-associated > Plants > Roots > Unclassified | place... | reverse complement strand
CAAAAGTGAAGGCACTTTGTGGCCTAACTGTGGTTGATGGAAAGCAGCAGAATCTCAGAAGCTGGATGTGGTGGCTAAGTGTGGTTCCAGTTGCATCAAGGCAAGCACAAAATGAATGTCAACAACATGCATGCCAGATAAATCAGTAACAACAAAGTCCTTCTGAATAGCTCCAGGGCAGGGGCAAGATGGGCTCCTATGACCAAGCTGGATGACAAGGCCTTGCTTTTGTAAAGAAGTATCCTTATAAAAGTGGCCTGTCCAGTGCTAAAGGGGTTTTAGAAGTTAGGTTACAATAAGTAGAGAGGTGGTATATTTATAGCACCTTGACCCAGTGGAAAGGCATAAGGCGATGGTAGCTAATCAAGCACAGACTACAGTAGTGCATACAATATGCACAGTCGTTGCATGAGAAGCTCCCATCACTACTACAGTCAGCACAGGGTATAGCTTGCTGTCCTTCTTGGCCATCATGCCAAAGCAATTCATAAAGGTAAGCCTGTCAATATATAAGCCATTCACTCATGATCTTTGGTTGGGTTCATTGCGTAGGGCCCTTTGTTGCTTCTAAACCTTCATCTGTAGAATCATAATGCTCAGCTAGCATATCAGATTGGTCCATTTGTTCAGCAGGCATGGCATCAGTAGATTCTGGTTGTGTGGAGAGTGATGTCCCAACAGATTGTTCTAAAGGTCGGACTGGTGCACTAGTATATGACACTGAGGCACTGGTCCGGCTCTGACTCCCATCAGTTTGGTGCAGCCTAACTGCATGAATGCAAGGTATTTGAAGTCAACTAATATGTACACTAGTTGATGACTTCTTCTTCCTTGAGGATGTCATAGTAAAGAACTTTGATAAGTATGAGATAGAACTGGTGGTTGAAGGTGTCCAAGTCAAAGTGATAAATGGACTGATCTTGCTTAGATAACACTTGTGGCATTTGCTCCATATATGGTATATTGTGCTGCCACTCTCACAACCCCAGCAAGCACTATACTGACAGGTGTAACAAGTGTGTAAATGGCCTGAACCTGTACCATACACCTGAGATCCAAGACAGTTGATGGTATAGTACAGCTGTCAAGGGCAGTCAGTGTCAGCAACCTCATACCATACATCCCATCACTCCCACTCGACATGCCCCTCCTAAATATCCACAAGGTACTCCTAAGTGCATGTACGATGCTGTCCTCTCTACCAACAACAGGTAATGCACTATCCTGTACTGCTGCTGCACTGCCACAGGTACCTGATGTATGTGGCAGGGATAACAGTGGCTACTGTGCCAATGCAGAAGACTTTGAGCAGGGTGCTAGATGCCAATGCTATGAAGAGCTTGGACATGGTCAGGGGGTGCTTGGCAGTGTGTTACCTTGTGTAGCAAAAGTATTTGGGGAAGGGCTCCAACAGTGTATTGTTGCTGTACTACTGGCAGAATGTATTGCTGTATGGTGCCTTAATGCCGGTGGTTTTGGCTGAAATGGTACTGGTAACAGAGGTAGTCCAATTCAGTTAAAACAACTTTGTTCTTATTTGCCAAGACGGTAAGCATAGCACCTGAGTTCAATACTTGAAGTTAGTTTAGCTGCTCTCTGGTATCTAAGGGCTTTGTCAGCAGGTGCTTGAAGCCAGCAATGGTCTTATAACTAGTACTTGCAAAAATAGTGGCTCTTGCCCACATTAACCTTCCGCTCCCCCCCCCCTCCTATCCTGCAGCCCCTGCCTATCTCCCCTCTTTTTTGCTATGTAATGCCAATACCACTTGGGACCTCTAAAGCCAATTGTGATAGTAGGAGATGGACAACACCAGAACAAACTGCTTGGCTTGCTGGCCAGACAGCTGCTTATGCTGCTGCTAAAGCTGATGGGCATGGCCGCCTTAATGTTTTCTGGGTAAAGTTGTTCAACAACTGGTTTGCACGCTGGCCAGAGGTAGCTGCTCCCTCCTCTCTAGGCCCTCAAGCCAATGGCACAGGAGCACTGGCAGTTACCAAGGAGGATGTAGAGGCAGCAAAAAAAGTAAAGAAGGTGTGCACCTACTGCTGCTCTGTCGCTTATAAGCTAATTATGTTTTGGCTATAGCATCTCAAGGAGTGGTATAACAACCATACATGTGACCTGGCAGTAGCTATTGGCACAGATCATCGACCAAAGCCACTCAGACTATCAGTGTGGCCAACAAGGAAGCTCTCCACCACACACACATATGGGAAGCTCTATTGGGAAAAGCTAAAGCCAATTCTTGATGAAAGGTGGGACCAGTACATCACAGAGAACCCTGATGCAGGTGGAACGAATTTGAGAGGCAACCGGCTCAACTACCAAAACAAGCTTCTCAGGGAGCTCTTGGATGCTGAACCAGAGGATATAAAGAAGGAGGTTGAGCAGTGTTGTAAGGAGGGAATTGCCTTTGATAATGATGGACCTGAGCCTGAGCTGGAAGGTGCTGGTGAAAGCACAAGTGTTACAGAGAAGCAGCGATGTGCTAAGGCTTATGCACTCCAAAAGTAGGTGCTTTCTTTACCACATGATGAGGCTAGCTGACAGGCATCAACACTTAGAGCCCAAGACCACCTCCAAGTGATGGTTGAGGCTGCCATGGAGGAAATTGAGAAATTAACTGGTCTGGTAGGATTTATTATTGTTGGTGGGCCAGAGCCAAGGCAAAATGGAGAGATCATGGTTATGTTGTATGTTCTCTCCTTAGGTGCTTAGAGCAGCAACTGATAGCTCTTAGGGCTTACACTGGAAAGGTCCACAGAGGCCTTGACTTTAGCAAGAGCTACAATGAATGGAAGTCAAGCATTGAAGAGCCATTTATTGCATACCTTAACAATGTTTTCTGTAAGAGTCCCCTGCTACTTTTTGCACATCAGTGTATTAACTATCACTAAGCCTACAAAGATTGCCTTGCCCATGCATTTCCTAAATGGGCAAAGCGAAATACACCTGCACCACCACTTGCTCAGAGCACCTGCCTGCCTGCTGAAAGCTTTGTTAGAACAGCCTCTTCCAAAGAAGTGGCAGAGGAAGAAAGCAACAGTGCACATGGGCCTGGAAGTGCAGTAGGTACCTTTTCACTTGGTATAAAATGAGGTCTGATGGCATAGCAGGGAGGCTCAGTGCCCACTGACCAAGACAGAGCTGCCTTGTTATCAAACTTTATGAGAAACCTCCGGGAGAGCAGGCTGACCCAACCAGCTTCCACCAGTGACCCTCAGGACTTTGGGGTTGAAGAGGATACAGGTGCACAGATGGAGCCAGGTGGTTCTAATGGGTAAGCATAGCATGGCTACATAGCAGCTAAGCTGATTTATTGGCTGCACCTGCTTTGCTGTTTGTAGAACTGACGCAGAGCCCCTTGGAAAAGTTGGTGGCACACCTCTTGAACAATGCAGTGCTAGCCCTGGCTATGAGCCAGCCTCTAGCCCAGAAACCCTGTATGTCACCTTTGCTGAGTAAGAGAGATCATGCTTACTCTTAGCATTAGCTTTGAGCTAAACTTGGATGCTTTGCTGAGCCATGACAGCTGGCCCCAGTGGCTGGAAAATGGCATGGACTACCTGCAGGAAATCTTGGCAGAGGAGAAGTGGCTGTTGCTGCTAGTTAGCTTTGTAAAGCTGGAGCAGCAGCTGGGGCCTAGTGAAGCTGTAGGTTGTCAGTTACTTTAGGAGATAGATTGCTGATTTACTTGAGTAGGGAAGGCTTGAGGTCAAGGAGAGGCCTGCTGAGGTTTTAGCATGGCTCAAGAATGGCCGCAAGTACTCAATTCCTCCAAGGATAGAAGACCTTGGCAAGTATAGGTCATCTTGGAAGCGCTGGTGGTATGGACTGCAGCCAAAGTGGAGGCAGCTTCCAAATGGTATTGTTTCAAGGGAGGTACCAGATGAGGGGGAGCAGTGGGACACACTCTGCTGAGGGGGGAAAAATGGGCTCTTTATGGTGGTGCTGGCTCTTATGTGGTGGGCTGCAGCCCTGGGGGATATATCTGACAACGATGAGCTGTGTGATGCCTTAGATGATGCCACATGGGCTATGCAGCGCATGGCTGGGTTGTCTAAGGTAGGTGGGAAAGAGTGTGGGGTGAAGCAAGCAAGGGGTGGCAGCTTAGATGGGGCAGCAGCAAAGAGGTGAGTGCCTTCTAACCTGCAAATGAATGCAGCACTAACTGCAACATCAGGCCACACATTGCACCACACCCTGTGGCACCCTCAGCCTAGGTGCCTGATGTGTGTCAAAGAGCAAGCCACAGTGCTTACCAATCATCATTTTTTTTTCCCGTTCAACCGCCATACCACTTGCACCACAAGCGACCTTTCTAGCCCAGCACTTCAGTCCCACACTCCCTTATATACTGTAATCCCTATAATTGTTTGATACCTTGCAGTGTCTTGGTTTATACTTGTCAACTCAACTTGACCCAGTCTACCTCTCTGACTCTATATAAAGACAGTGTTGTAGGATGATCAAGCTCTAAGCTTGTTCTGCCTTTAGTGTTAAGGCTGCAACGAGCCTTGATAGTACAACCTGTACTAAGACTTGTACTGGTGGCAAGTGAATAAACAAGTAGAGAGTCTCTAGTAGTGCTAGAGATGACTCAGAGTGTACTGGGCAATAAGGAGATGGTCTGTGAAGGATTTGACAATAGTTGTATTGGAAACCAAGTCAAGCTTAGGGCTTGACTGTCGAAATACTGAGTGCTTATATACAGGCACATCCGCGCACGGACCAAGACTACTAGGAGAAGTACTACTAGTAGTGACAGAGCTATCTGTATCGTCATAATATCCGCGGCCAAGTGCTGTGGTCTGTATGAGTGTTACAAGAGAGATGAAGCGAGAGCGAAATCAGATGTCAGGGGATTGCCTAATCTATCCTTAACTGAGTACTAGTAATGACAGGTCATTCTGAGAAGGGAAGCATCGTCATGATGCGATCATGACGACGAGATTTGAGATTGATCCAAGGCAATCTGGTTGCTGCACGCCTATTACGGTCTAATGGGCGTCTGAAGTAAGCAGCTACCCTTTATGGTAGTTGGACTTGATGGTGACCCAATTAAGGGCCATGTCGCTATCCATGTCTTCTGCGGAGCTCTGCATGGATGAGGGATTGTCTGCGGACTCTCCTGAAGAGGTCGATTGGTGGCCCTGACTCTGGGGCGAGGTGCTGGCTATGGGCGACAAGGCAGCAGGCGTGATTGACTGGTAGCTGCCTTCTCTACTGGTGTGTTGGCGTATCGCCACAGATGAGGGACTTGTAGGTGACAGGGAGTGCTTGCGGGATATAGGACTGTTGGGCTGAGTGAGGTATGCTTGCCAGGGTTTGATGGGGGACTCTTCCGGGGATAGGGTATGCATCTGGCCTCCAGGGACATCAGGTTCATAGTGTGTGACTGGTTCTGGCTCTAAAGGTGGCGCATCCTCCATGGGACTGTCTGGGTCTTCCAGTGGGTTCTCTACTGGGGGCGGTTCTTGGTACGTCTCCATTGAGGAGTACTCCCTGCAGTGGATATTCCAGGGGATAGGGACGAGGGGTTGGACTGGTGGTTGGACTGGCATAGGCGGGTGCATAGTAGCATCTTTGAGTGGATCACTGGGTGGCAATGGTGGTAGGACTGGTAGTGGTTTGGCTAGGGGCTTTTGGGTGGATGCTGAGGAGTACAAGGAAGGTGAAAAATATGGTGGATCGTAACATTTAGTCCCATATGAGCTTATAAGAAGGACTTTGATAAGGTGCACCAGTGTCTCAATAAGGCTGCTGCATCTTTTTACCCCCAGCTCCCCAGTTCAAACCCCCAGTCAGTTCACATATGTGTCATGCATGGCTCGCCCATGATCCCCAAGTCAACCCACATGCTTGTTCCCATGCACAACGCTATCTTATTTTCTTTCTCTTCTCACCATTTCAGTATGATGCTCAGGTACACACAATGCCGCTGATACACCAGACCTGGCTATGGTGCCTAATGTACTTGCAGTGTTGGTGTCTGAAGAGTTGTGGTGGGAGAGAAGGGGGAGTTGCATTGTTGTGCATTTGTATATGCAGTGCCCATCCCTTGCTAGCTAATTTCTTTCTCTCCTCACCACTTCAGTATGATGCTCAGGTATATGCAATGCTGCTTATATATCAGACCTGGCTACAGTGCCTGATGTGCTTGCAGTGTTGGTATCTGAAGCAGTGTAGTTGTGGTGGGAGAGAAAGAAGAGTTGCGTCATTGTGTGTTTGTATATGGCACCCATCCTGGGTAATGCTGAACAAAGTTCATGTGACTACTCATGCGCCTCTGGCAACCTCTGACAATGTGCTATCACTGTGTCCTGTGCCAAGCTTATTGCTTCTGACAGCAAGTGTAAGGGTGGAGAACGTGGTGACCTCATAAATAAGTCCTGTGGCCCACACTATTTTGTTGTTAAGTGTGGATCTGCCTTTATGCTGTAAGGTGGGCACACACAGTGGCACTTGGAACTAGCGATCTTTGACCATGTGACGCCTCCAGAGCCACCCGCCGCACCTTGCCCTCTCCACTTGTCTCAAAGTTGCCTCTCTTGTCATTCACCCTCTCCACCCTTGTTGTCAATGGATCAAAGAACAGCTTACCGCATAGCAAGTCCTTGTGGCCAAATACCTGCGGATTGCCCACATTGCATTGGCTGATGTCAAGACCCAAAGAGACCACTGGTGTTACAATCCACCCCCATTTTTCTCTTCACCATTGGACCCCCTCCTCATTACTCTATCCAAACCCAACCTTATGGCCAAGCAACCATTACCATTGAACCCACCACCCCTAGAGAACCTGCCACCACTACCATCCAGTGAACCATCCATCACACCATCACCCCTTGATCAGCCACCAGTTGAGCCCCTTGTCCCTATCCCCTGGAACATCCACCGTTAAGAGTACTCCTCAATGGAGACATATCAAGAGCCACCCCCAGTAGAGAACCCACTGGAAGATCCAGGCAGTCCCATGGAGGATGCACCACCCTTAGAGCCAGAACCAGTCACTCACTATGAACCTGATGTCCCTGGAGGACAGACACATACCTTGTCCCTGGAAGAGTCCCCTATCGAACCATGGGAAGCATACCTTACTCAGCCCAGTAGTCCTGTGTCCTGCAAGCATTCCCTATCACCCACTAGTCCCTTATCTGCACCTATATGACAATGTACCAGTTGTGAAGGCAGCTATCAGTCAATCACCCCTTCAGCCTCATCGCCCATAGCTGGCACCTTGCCCCAGAGTCAGGGCTACCCATCGATCTCTTCAGGAGGATCCTCAGACAATCCCTCAGCCACACAGAGCTCTGCAGATGACGCGGATAGCGACATGGCCCTTAATTGGGTCTCCATCAAAACCGACTACCATAAAGGGTAGCTGCTTACACTAGACATCCATTAGACCAGAATGGGCATGTGGAGATCAGATCTCCTTGGATCAGCCTCAAACCTTGTGGTTGTCATTGCATCATGATGATGCTTCTCTTCTTGGAATGACCCACCACCATTGTTCCCTGGTTAAGGATAGATTAGGCAATTCCCTGATCCTTCATTCACTCTCGCTCATTCTCCATTGTTCAACTCATACAGACTGCAGCACTTATCCGCAGACCTTCATATGAGACAGACAGACCCCTCTTGACCAGAACTACCTACCTTAGTGATTGTGGCCCATGCACCAGCCTGCCTGTATATAAGCACCCAGTATTTTGACAGTCAAGCCCTAAGCTTGACTTGATTCTCAATATCAATGTTCTTGAAAGCTCCCCTTGTGCCTCCCCTTTTCCTCATCTCTTACATAAGCCACTCAGAGTCGTCTCAAGTAAACTAGAGACTCTCTACTATCTTCAAGTACTTGCCACCAGTTCATTCTTGGTACAAGTTGTACTATCAAGGCCTGTTGAAGCCTTAACAGCTGGTCCACATAGCATGGTCTCTACCTGCCCTTTGCCAACCGCTCCTTGGTCTGGACAGGTCTGGACACCTCAGGAGTTTTGGAAGGGTCCAGGATAGGTGTAGAATCACTTGGCTTTCTTTTGTACTGTAAGGGATGCATATGCTATGGCCTCAGAATCGGCCATTTCCGACCACATGATGGCTCCTGAGTTGCCCAAGCCCAATGCTGCAACACTTTCAAACCTAAGGTAGCTTTTTGCCTTTCCCATGCATATCTCCTCCCTGTCCCCTCGTTCCACTTGTTTTCCCCATCTCCTGCCTTCATTGTCAGCAAATCGGACCCAGGCCACATACAGTCAAGATGCTCTGCTCACCACTCACCAAGCCTTCTCAGCTGAAGAGACTTGGATTGCCCATATCGGACTGGCCAATGACAAACCCAAAGGAGACATTGCCTCTTGTTGCATGCACAGTGCACTGCCCTTGCCAACCGTCCCAAGGTCTGGACCGATAAGGAAGGATTCAGAGTAGAAGGATTCGGGTTTTGTTGCATTATTTCCCTTCTTTTGTTTTAGTTTACATTCCCTCCATTCTTTCTTTTTCTCCATTAGACCTAGATGTCAGTGTCGATTACCGCTGTACCATTCCTCACTCCCATTGCCTTGTGCTCGATGTTGCACCCTTGTGACGATACAGTAAAATTTCAACATCGCTTCCCACTTCCATACAATGCTGTGCAGCCTGGCACCAGCTTAGACGTTCATTTTATCTCCTTTGCCTTCTCACTTACTTCATGTGTAGAATACCCATTGTAACTTTGCATATAAATACCCCGGGATGACTTTGTCAAAAGCCAGAGAGAAATATAGAAGGCAACATGGCCTCATATTTCCCCTCAATTCTGTGTGTAATTCCCAGCCATGTGACAACTCATAAGCCCACTGCACCGCAACTGTCTTCTCTGATCCCCTCATCTTGTTTTGTGTCTCTGGTTCCTTGCTTGTTCTTGCCCTTGTCCATCCCCATCTCCTTGGTTCTCTGTCATTTCCCCCCCCTCTATCATCTACATCTCTGCTCTGTCTTGTCAAACACCACAGTGACACCAATACCAACACACCAGCATCTACGCTTCTTCCAGTTCTCATCCACACGTTCTCAAGCACTTGGGAATGTGGCCCTTTCTCCCTCTCTCCCTCTCTCTCTTATCACCTGGGGATCTTATCCCAAACTTGGCATGCAGACGCCATTCTGCCTTACAGTTTGCTTCCTCTCTTCTTTTGTTTTTGACTTGCTGCTCTCCGTTCTACGTTTGCCCTTTAGAATTGGACTTCGCCCTTGAGGGTTGCCATGCCCTTCCTCCCCCTAGCTACATTTGTGCTCAATGTCACTCATCTTCCAACAATTCAGTAAAATTTCCAACCTTCAGATGCCGCCTTTATTGCATACAGCACCACGCAGCCTGTCACCAACTTGCCAGCAGCAGTGTTTGTCTTTTATTTCCCCCCCTCCCCCCTTGATTACTCTGCATGTAGAGTACATGTTCTGTATCGACATGGCTCTGCATATAAAAACCTTGCACCTGGCTTTATCAAGGGGCCAGGTAGCTGCAGCCCACTTTCCTCCATTTCACTTGCATGCTTCTAGAGGCCACCATGGCCCATCTTTCTCCATCTTTCTCTGAGTGCATCTGTTTGACCACCTGACAACTCACAAGTCTACTGTGTCCTACAGGCAGTGGAGGTATACATAAACATGTTCAACCAGCTGCAACTTGCTTTCATCAGCATGCTCTTGAGACAGTCATGTGCAGCAATTTGAGAAGCGAGGCTGGTAAGACCAAGCAAAGAGACTTCAAGAGGTGCTTAGAAGGACAGGGGCTGGGTTCCTGAGGGCTTGAGAGCATGCAGGTCGATGAAATGGGAGAAGCAAGGCTGCCAGCAAGTTGATGCCAAAGCTAGCAAGAGTTTTGAGGTGATGTGTTATGTTCTTGGGACTCCAATTTTCATTTTTCACTTGCTTACTAATACTTTCCCATCACATGACTTGTTCCAACCCCTTTCCCATCACATGACCTTATCACCTGACCACTTACCTATCATTCTTACCATGTGATTCCCTTTGGCTGTGCACATGACTCATACTGACTCCAACCTAGTAGCACATATCCTAGGACTCACACATGAGTCAGTTCAACTTGGAATATAAGTTGACCTTATATCCTAGAGTTGGGCATTAAGCCTGACTTGGTTTAATCCCAAGTGTTGTAGCTTCCACAGCACCTTCAGTTTTTACCTGCACCCCTTCTAAGTCGTCTTGAACATCATCGAGACTCTGCTCTACATCTTTCATTATCACTACTAGTATCTTGCACGCGTGCAGACCCATTATACCAGCACATCCAAGGGCCAGTGTTCGCTACCTGCAATCTCTTGAAGTACAAGTCCCGCCACCATCATACAAACCCATGCATGTTGCACATTAGGGTCCTTGGCCCTTAACATAGATCACTGATAATAGTGAGTCAGACTACATGATACATATAGCATCAGCAAAATCTAACATTACTTGCTGGTGTCTTGATAAGTACTTATCGGACTTGCGGCCTCCTGCAAGTCATCTGCAAGGAAAATCCCCACAAGCCTGGTAAGCTAGGTCCATTCCTTATAGATGGCTTGCAAAGTGCCTTGCAATTGAACTTGCCACATCCATGATCATGCTTGCCCTGGCCTGTCATAAGCCACCTGCAAGATGTGCAAGGGAGCTGTAAGATGGTAATATATACAACCTAGTAAGACAGAAACTGTGCATAAGGCAATATAAGGGTTGTCTGTAAGGCACATAAGGCACAACCAAGGAATCACACCATTCTCTTAGTGTGCATGCAAGCACTTTCAAGGCTGATCCGAATTAGCAGGTAAAACAGGGAATCACACAGAGAGGCATAAAGAGCTGACAACAACGGTGAATTCTGGGTAACTATCCTCCCCAACAAGCAAGAGGGGTCAAGTGAAATACAGGATATCTGCCTATAGCATCCACAGGAAGAATGAAAAACGAAAAGCAGAAGGCAATAAAGTTGCAGGAGTCATGGGGGTGGTGGTGTGAGCAAGCAATTTGTTGGTGCATGGCAGTGATGGTGCGGATGGCTGTTGGGCCAGATGCAAAGATGGCAAGGAAGGGAAAATGAAGGTGAATAGGAAAGAAGGGTGCAGCGAGCACAACAAAGGGGAGCTGAACAAAATTGGTATTGTATGGTTAGCTAGCAGGAGCAAAGGATATCAAAACTGCACATACAATACTGCCTGCTGGTGGCTACTTCTAGACAGCATTGGTTGGTAGAAAAGAAGAGTAAATGGAATGGGTGGGTATAGAGTGATGTGGGGCAAATAAGAAGAACAAGAGGGAAGCAAACACTTGCATGCCTTTGATGGAGCGATGTGGTGGTGATGGTGGTGGTTTGGAGAAAGGGATGATAAGCGATTAGGCAATGTTCTTATGTTTGATATAACTTACATGGAAGGGCCAAGACCACCCATGGCACGGCACATGACCTTATGCCACAACTCAGCCATCATGATAATGATCAGCCTGGGTCTGACCTTCCAATTCAATATATTCTTCATTGTGTCATAAAGGCTGAGGGTTGACATTGTTTCCTGGGCAGTGATGCAAGCCCAAACTGCTGTTTTGATGATGTGTTGAGGAGCAAGAGTGGTACATCTGAGTGTGAGCTTCAGAACACCAAGAGCATAAGGAGCAATCATACAATATGTTGGAATTATCTTCCCAATGCTTGTCCTGATGATGAACTTGGATGTCATGTGCATCAAGGGGGGTTGCCAATCCCCTTGCTTTGGCAACTTGAAAATGATGTTAGACAACATGTAACACAGTAGAGAGTGTGAAAATGTATGGTTACTCTTCCATTGTGGAACCTGCGCACTGGCCTCATCCTTATGCTCTGAAGATTCAGACCCATTACAGAGAATGATGTCCTCATCCTTGTCATCCTCATTGAGGTTTAACACTGAGGCTTTCCCTTCCACCTTCATTGCTCTCTGGGCAGCTGCCTTTGCCAAATTAATCATGTCCATATCTTTGGTGCTGAGGGTCATGACCGACTTGAGGATTTTCTTGGTGTTGTCCTTCCAGTGTGTACCGGAAAATGCTGCATAGGCAGTTGTTTTCTTGCCCATACTTTTGTTTTCCCTTGCCTTTAGTTTGATTGAACAATGTGTCCCACAAGCATCTTGAACAGCACTGATGGTAATTGCTCAATCCTTCCAGAGCATGAGAGCACATTTTATCTATCCAAGATGTCGTTAGCTAGGGATGCCAGTGGTAAATCAAAAAACCACTGACCACTGAGCAGGCCAGTGCCAAAGCACCACACAAGTGGCCATCCTCAAAGTCAGATCAGAGTTCTTTGATGTCCAGATAATCATGGGCACACTCCCAGTGGGATGCAAAAGACAATATGGCAAGTTCACCATGAAAGAGGCCCTTCCACTTCTACACATATTCTGAGTGAACACACATCAAAAATGGCAACATATTGACACATGCCTTTGGGTTGTCAAAATTGGCTTTAGCAAAACAAAATCAGGAGGACTCTAAGGCCTATTCAGCATAGGCAGCTTGCACATTGTCAGAGTCAGCAAGTTGGGGTTCACTTTTGAAATAAGATATCAAGATGGACTGCACAGATAAGGCTATCTTGTTGCACCAGCGGTCCTTAAACTGCTGGGTAACCTACCAAAAAAGTATGTTAAATGCTTGGCATTCATAGAAAGATGCTTACCAGAACATATGGTTCGTCCTCTTTTCTGTCCAAAGGAATCTTCTCAACAACTTTGGGTATGTAGAGTTCTTGACACATTGTCCTGAGGGCTTCAAGAACAAGATCTGGTGCAGGGTACCATGGTGATGTCTGGTGGCCAAGCCAATAGATCAGTGTAGGGATGACTTGTTTGGTCCACACATCACCAGTGTGGCATTCAGAAGGGAGGCTAGTTTGGTTGGAAGCATGCTTGCACTTGGAAGGCTGGGATTCCTTGCTGTATTGAATAACAACAAGGTCCTGCAGAATCTTAGAGATCAACACAGGACAGATAAGACAGAACGTATGTTGTTATTTGCCCGCTTTTTCCCCTTGAGTGGACTGTTGCGGGCCTCCTCACACTCTGCCCCTTCAACCTTGTTGTTATCCAACACTGCCACTCCACCAACTTCATTAGCATAAGTGTCATCATCAATTAACTGATATTTACCTGCTGTGACACTGATCATAGCCCACAAGGATGGGACAGAATTAGATGAAACATGTGATGCTTTCAAGTGACAGGCCAAGGCATAAGAGGATTGTGATCCACTTGCTGATGCTGCTCCTTGCTGGTGGGTGGCACACACCCAGCCCGTGACAACTTTGTCCTTGGTTTCTCCCTCCTGTTGTGATTTGGCATCATTGCCGTTGTTCCAAAAAAATAGTGTTAATTCATCAAGAGTGAACATGTGGTGGTTGTTGTGAGGTTAGACAATAAGAAGTGTACCTTATGTTATGTGCTGGCACTTGATGCACTTGATACTTCCCACAAGGCACCTGATCTGAGATGTCATCAGATGCTGGCACTTTGGATGCAGAGGCCCTACCACCAGTCTTCTTCATATTGGGCTTTGGTTTTGAACTCATAAGGATTTTGGTCAAGCCAACTTGGTAATGAGTGGTGGATGGGTGAGCATCAGCAACCTCTTCTGAAGGGAGTTGTTTATCCTGTTTAGATAAGTGGGTCACAAGCATCATGTTTTACTATAAACCATACCTTATCTGAAATAGTAATGGGGCAAGACTCCTTTCTAACTTTCTTGGTGATGGCAATGTTGTTGTCTGACTCTGACATGATCTGCCGATATATCTGATTAACTCCCTTGCACCCCTTTTTCTGACCATCTGAGTCAACATCCACAGGTGGAGGGCTTTCATCCTCATATCCTGCCTTGCTTGTTCTCCCACAATAGTAATCCTTGGGCTCTCTGGTTTCTTTCTCACTTGGTTATTCTGGAAATGACTCTTAGCATTCAAGCACATGCAAATAAATGTCTTGGAAGCATAGTACCTCAGGCTCTTCA
>Ga0307510_10006410_pt1 | contig 14029 bp, 10 predicted proteins | sample 12_EM_MG_FD_207224 | JGI IMG/M metagenome (GOLD analysis project Ga0307510, IMG submission 207224) | Populus trichocarpa ectomycorrhiza microbial communities from riparian zone in the Pacific Northwest, United States - 12_EM | ecosystem: Host-associated > Plants > Roots > Unclassified | place... | reverse complement strand
ATCAACACAAATATCTATGTTTGGAGTAAGTTTTGCAAGTCATTGAATGCAAGATAGGGATTTGTTACTTACATTCTCCCTTAGATTTACATGTTTTTTTCCTGAATTTTAGTTGCATCAGTGTTCCAGTAGATTCAGCCTTGATGACTAGAACTTGCATGTATTTGAATGTGATCTCCATGAAGTTCTGATTTTCTATGATCTTTTGCAATGAGGAATCATTGACTATTTCCAACTGCTGAATAATTCTGCAATTTGGTTAGAACATCCTTTTCAGCAAATGATAACCAAGCCTCAGTTGCAGACCAGTTTTCATCGTCCTCACCCTCCTCCCAATGATCACTCTTCCTAACCTGTGCATCTGGAGGTCTATGTTGGACATGGGCAAACCATCTTATATTAACCCATTTAACTTAGCCTCAATAGGTGTGCCATGTTTTCAATCCTCAGCCGGAAACTCTTCACTTTAAAGCTACAAGTTAGTCCCAAGTGTTCTGTTTCAGAAAATGCTGAAGATGAATTATATGATATCCTTTCTTAACCTCACCCAATGACAATGGAATGCCAATAATTTCTTTATTCATCCTTCATGGAAGCTGGAAACACACTGCTAGTCACACTGATAGCAGTTTATCTAGATGCAACTTTTGCTCTTGGCACAAGATTAGCCACTGGTTTGAGAGAACAAACTCCTTCCTGCTCCTCCCTTGTTTGAAAAACAAGAAAAGAATCTGGAAAATAAGACAAATACAAGTTTTGAATTTTTACTGCAGCATTGAACTGGTGATAGTGTTGTAGAATGTCATGAATCATTTTTATTTCAAATATCTTTGTTTCATTTTTGTATGATTAGAAGATTTTTTACATGATGTGCATCTCATGCATTAACTAATGTGCTTCTTCTTGTTATTTGTATTACATATGATGTTGTACCTTCTAAGATCTTTGTTATTGTCATTACTGCAGATTCCCTTTTGTGTGGTCATTGGGTGGATAATGGGGCAGCCCATGGACTTAAACTTTAAACTTTTTGAGACTGCAACTCTTTTCATTACTGTCATCGTCGTGGCCTTCTTTCTGCAGGTTAGTATGTCTGTTATTTAGAGAAGAAAATAATATTGATATGTACTAGAAAAAAGAAAAATATTACGGAGAATATGACTCAGAGATAGAATGCACAATGTGTTGGCATGTTTACCGAGGAGGCTTCTAAGTCTGTTATTTAGCTTGTCATTCAAACGATAAATCATCATGTTTTGTGTGGTTCGCAAACCATCTCTCAAGTATTCATGATACATCTGCAGGAAGGATCTTCTAATTATTTTAAAGGATTGATGCTCATCCTTTGCTATGTAATTGTTGCTGCAAGTTTCTTTGTTCATGAAGATCCTCCTCCTGAAGGTCAGCTCTTGCACTCTCCTTTTGTTGCTTTCCATTCAAATAACTTATCATCGACTGAACACTTGGGCTAATACTATTTGCTATTCTTGCCTCTCTTTTTTACCCTCCCATTTCACTTATGATATGACCATGAATGTGATTTTGCAGGCAAGCCATAACACCACAATCATTGCCACAGCCAGTTTAAGAGGGTTATCATCAAGAGCTGGTCTATCATATTCTGGTGTATATATGCACACATTCCAAAACAATATATTTTTCCTGCTAGCTGCTTGAGCTTGTTCATTTAATAGTATGGAGCAGGTATCCTACTGATTTTTTGGTTCGTCCTCCAGCATATGCTTTCATCATATGTAGCCCCACTTAGATGACAAGTCGAATTGTTTATATTGTAGAAAGTTTACAACCAAAAAACATTTTTGTAATGTAACTATTGTTCTTCTGAATATCTTTCCATCATTGCTCATTTGTTAATTGCAATAGGGCAACTCAACGATACTGGTAATACATCACTTCAAGAATGCCATAAATTCACAAGCCTGTTCCAAACTGAAGCTTTTGGAGTTAAACTAATCATGTGGATGAGAACCCTTTTTTTTATTTTGCCCCAATTACAAGTGCCTGCAATTCCATGTATGCTGACAAAGTTGAATATCACCAGACCTTCCACCCTTGTTAAAATAACAAAAAATGGGTATGTCACCATGCATCCCTCAAGAGCCGAGATTTGCAGGATATGGTCTGGCTGAGGGGTAAGCGTACCTGGATACAGTTTCAGCTGCTACCATGAAGACTTGTAGTTGGCTAGTTTGTTTGAAATTTAGGTGGGTTTTAGGTACCAGTCAAACATGAACGGTATAATCATAACTCATAAGCAGACTTGTAGTTGGCTATTTTGTTCGAATTTCGAAAGCGTTGAAAATTGAAACATCCTTCTATCGCCTTACGCGGTGTAAGTTATCCAAAAGAGTTGAATTTGGAAATCTCACTCTGAATATGATCTGTTATCATGGAGATAATCCAAGTAACCGTTGAAAATGCGGGCAGGTGCGGTAATATAAGATCATTCTTGGAGTTTCACTTAACTTTGTTTGAGATAATTCTTTGATATAATAGGAAAACCTTAATGATTCTTTGACATGATCTCGCTTTAATGTCCGCAGCTGTAAAAACAATGGGCAAGAAACTTGATGATAACAACAACATTTTACGGTGCCTTCCATCTAATCTAACCCTAAATCATAACTTTGGAGTTTGAAGATTCACCTAACAAGGAGTCATGAGTATCACAAGCAGCCATCTTACAATCATTTTCTTTCCCTTGTACAAAAATTTCAAACAAAGAACTGTGTAAACAATAACATTACTCCATGTGACTTCTAGTTTTCTGATATCTTACATCAAGATATATACTGGCCAGTGGCCTGCTTTATACAACAAAAGTTCAGTAACTTCTCAAAAGTTAGGTAACAAAAATACTTTGAACGGAAACTACGTAGACTTACGAGACAGGACAAGATCATTAATCCATTAAGCTAAGGACATGCAAGTATTTAGTTGATGACACGGTTCTTAACTTTTCGTACTTGTCAAAAGAGGGCAAAGCAGAACCCTTGCTTGGTTCTTTTCATCAATTGAGGTCCTATGGGTGATGCAGCAGAAGAGTTGCCATTACTTGGAAGCTTTTCTTCTGCTTCAGCTGATGATGAACAAGAAGAGTCTCTAAAAAGAACTGGTATTTGTTCTTCTTCTGTTACCTTTCTATGTGTAGTTTTCATATGCTTTCTTCTACTTAGACAACATTGTTGAGAAAGATAGAAATGGTCATTCATCTTCTTCTGCTTCAGGGTTTAGCTTTTTTGCATGTTTTTCTCTTCTTTTGTTAATGATTTTCCCAAGAATCTGAAAAAATGGTTTCCATGATGTCTTGCGTGGTAGGTTTGATTGGTGTTTGCGATGGGGCACATGAAATTTTTTGTTTTTGCGTAATAGACAGACAAAAACACAAAAGAAAAGGAAAAAAAAGAGAAAACGCCGTTGCCGGGGATCGAACCCGGGTCACCCGCGTGACAGGCGGGAATACTCACCACTATACTACAACGACCTTGGTGACATGATGTTTTGTTATGAATATAATATATCACAGCTATATAATATGAAAAAATGAGATTCCTTGTGGAAATTTTTTGCAAAGTATTTTTTAATCCCTATCTAGAACCACCTCCCTTCCTCACTGGGCTAATTTTTTTTTTAAATACTTGAAGGAACCATATGGACTGCAACAGCACATGTTATAACAGGAGTGATTGGGGCAGGAGTACTGTCACTTGCATGGAGCATTGCTCAACTAGGGTGGATTGCAGGTCCTCTATGCATGATAGTTTTTGCAGTCATCACCCTTGTTTCAACAAACCTTCTATGTGACTGCTATAGATTTCCTGATCCTGAACATGGCCCCACCAGAAACAGGTCCTACATGGAAGCTGTGAAGTTGTATTTGGGTGAGTGTATATACACATAGATTTGTTCCATTCACAAGCTTAAAATTGTTGGTTCTCGTTATAAATGATTTGATTTTATTAGCAAACTCACAAGGGTGGCTCATTAGTTGATAGGTGGGACTTGTGATACTATGGTTCAAGTCCCACTTCCTTCATTCTCATCATTGTAAGCCACAAGCAGAGATCATGGATCCCATCTCGATAGCTGTGCCGAGTTGGCTATGCATCTATCTAAAGCTTATCTGCACTTGAAGATGGAATATATTAGTTTGCTTATATGAAAGTATTCACTGTCTTCGTCTCCGTCCTTCAATCAAACACGTTTTTGTCCTCTGTTCCATTTATAGTTTGTCGTGTTATGTTGGCTATAGTACAGAGAAGGTATCCCTTCTTCCAACTTTTGTTACGTATTACACTAAATCACTCAATCTTTGACTAAGACATTGAATTAGTCTTATATAGTTATAGTCTTATTGATTGCTTAAACAATCAGTGGCCTCTAGTGTACTCAAACTCTTTACTGTTTTTTATTTTCTGATGAAGTAGTAAGTTCAGAATTCTGACATCTAGACAACCTCAAATTCAGGAGAGAGAAGCCAAATAGTGTGTGGAATATTTGCAGAGGAAAGCTTATATGGGTGTGGAATTGCCTATACCATTACTTCTGCTAGTAGCATAAGGTATGAGACTTCAACCCTTCTCTGCTTTCTTCCTAATTTTCTATTTGATGGACTTGTTTGAGAAACTTGATAAACATGCATGAAGCCAAATTCTGAGTTTGGTATAAGCTTGATTGATGATGAACTTTTGAGCTACAAACAAGAATCTGGCTTAGTCCTTTCCTTCCAACTCTTTCTAGTTGTCAGCATGTGAGCAAGTGTATTCTCCCATAAAATCTTTTGTCATTTATGTTGACATTATTAGGGCAGTGAATCTAAGTATGGTAGGAAAATGGGAACTCCTCTAATAGGAGAAATAACCAACATTTTCCTGGTTAGAAAATTTAACTGCTTGTATGATATTGTTGTAGGCGTGAAAATTACAGGAAAAAAAACGACCTTTTGGAATACTGCTTCCCAGCAAGTGTTAATTATGATATTCTTCCCAGTTTTTAGTTGAACTCTTGATTCATGATTGCATGGTAATTACAGAAGTACAGAAGGAGGTAGAAAAATCAAAATGAAAGATTCTTGGAAAGGTGGTTGTGATGGAACAAGCACCAAACTAAACAGGTGTTGCTAAACTTTTTTATGATGAAAGAGGAAATGGCTTTTACTGGATAATGGCTTTTAGCTGTTAACTTCGTGCATTTAACAACTCGGTAGGATCTGTGGGATATTAGAAACCAGTCCTTGTTGATTGACTCATTCAAATTAAATCATCTCATTAATGTTATAATCACACATGACCTTGGATAGAAAGTTGCTACTCTTTCTTGGTATTATTACGTTGATAAGTTGGTATCTGTATGGAATTTCCTGCTTAGTATAGTTTCACTCTTCCTCCACAAAGAATCCAGCAAAGAATTGTTGTAGAAATGCTAGCTGCGAAGAGAAAGAAAAACCTAATTAGGTTCCGAGGGGATGGAGGTGAACAAATATTCCAAACTTTTTTCTTGAAAGGCATATTGTGTATCTGCATTATCGTGTTCAGTTCTGAAATAGTTAAGAGTACTTCGGCCCTTTATTTTGGCTATCCAGGTTGTAGAAAACTTCTAGCGAACATAATTTCCTGCCGTGAATTGAATAATCATGGCAGTCCAACATCCTCTTGAACCGGCAAATGGTTGCTGTGATGATGACGGGCATTCATTAAGAACTGGTAAAATAATTTCCAAGGACCAGTTTCTGTATTTAAAGTTTACCGCATTTTTTCAATTCAATCTTGAATTTGGTGCCTCTGGGAAACTCAACCAGGAACCTTATGGAGTTGCGTTGCACATATTATTACCGCTGTTATCAGCTCTGGAGTCCTGTCCTTGGCTTGGAGTACAGCACAGCTAGGTTGGATAGCAGGGCCAGTGTCCTTTCTTTGCTTTGCGATTGTCACCTACGTTTCTGCATTCCTCCTTTCCAATTGCTATAGGTCCCCTGACCCAGTAACCGGAACACGAAACTACTCTTACATGCATGCTGTTAGAGTATATCTTGGTAGTTAAACACATTCCCTTTACCTTTGAGCTTGTCTCGTAAATCCCTGTGTACCTTTCAGTTAGGATATTCCTTATTTGCTTCCTAATTTGATGTAGTGATAGTTCAGGTAAAACACAGACATGGGTTTGTGGTTTGCTTCAATATCTGAGCTTGTATGGGACTGGTGTTGCTTGTGTTATTACTACTTCAACTAGCATGAGGTACTTCCTCGCTGAATTCTGTGATTTACACCCTTTTTTACCCCTTGCGTTTGAGACTGTTCTGGATTAATTCCCTTGCAATATTAAGTTTTTTTTGTCTACATCACCTGTATTTTGTTGGTTGTTTTCCTATCTTTTCTTCCTTGTGGATTGCTAGCTCATTTCATGTTTACGACAGGGGTATTTGTATAATATGTGTTTTTTTTTTTTTTAATGTAGAGCAATTCAAAGATCAAATTGTTACCATAGAGAAGGGCATAAAGCTTCATGTGAATATGGTGATACCATCTACATGTTGCTATTCGGAGCTGTTCAGATAGTAATGTCACAGATACCAGATTTTCATAACATGGGGTGGCTCTCTGTAATTGCAGCAATCATGTCCTTTACCTACTCTTTTATCGGATTTGGACTTGGTGTTGCAAAAGTAATAGGTATTGCTGCTAATCTGTCCAGTTCTTTCTTCCTGTTGATAGGCACCATGCTCTGCTATAAAGACCATCTTTTCAGTCACTTACAGCAAGCAGCTCTAGAAGCTCAATTCTCCATTGTGTTTCTGAGGCTGTGTATTGAAAAGAATAGAAACCTTACTTCGAGGATTTGTAAATTTCTGGCTGGAGAGATTAGTGACTCTCCACAGAGCCTTGAATCACCTTTCTTCTGGCAACCAGAGTTAGTATGTAAGATAAGCATGGATAGTCCATTGGGAGAAGCAGCTACATTATCTCTAAAACTTTACTTATGTAATTGCAGAAAATGGGAGGATTAAGGGGAGCATTACTGGAGTCTCAGCTGCCACTACTGTCAATAAGTTATGGCTAGCCTTCGAAGCACTAGGGGACATTGCTTTTGCCTATCCATACTCGATCATTCTGCTTGAGATACAGGTTTCGCTTCTACTTTTCTGAATTCAATTTCGTTGCAGAATCTAGTAACAAATTCTTGGGGACTGAAGTGAATTAACAAAATCTTTTGCTTGAAGGATACTTTGAAGTCACCTCCACCAGAGAACAAGACCATGAAGAAGGCCTCGATGATTTCAATATTTATCACAACTTTCTTTTACCTATGTTGTGGATGCTTTGGATATGCAGCCTTCGGCAATGATACACCTGGAAATCTCTTGACAGGGTTTGGGTTCTTCGAGCCCTATTGGCTCATCGATTTGGCAAATGCTTGCGTTGTTCTTCATTTGGTAGGAGGATATCAGGTACTAATTTTCTTTCCTTCTCAAAACAACAGTAAAATAACATTTGCAACTTTTTTGGGGATCTCATTTTTCTGTTACAAAAAAATTAACTATTATTTTTTTGTATAAAATCTATCAGTTTGCTCATGGTTTATGTATTTTTATGTTCTGTTTGCAGATATATAGTCAGCCTGTGTTTGCATTTATTGAAAGCTGGTTCAGTAGGAAATTTCCAAGTAGTGGTTTTGTGAATAACTTTCACACCTTCAAACTTCCATTATTTCCTCCTCTTCATTTCAATCTTTTCCGGCTATGTTTCCGAACTGCATATGTTGCGTCAACCACTGCCATTGCAATGGTCTTCCCATACTTCAACCAAGTTTTGGGAGTGCTAGGAGCCCTGAACTTTTGGCCTCTGGCTATATATTTTCCCGTGGAAATGTACTTCGTGCAGAAGAAAATAGGTGCTTGGACAAGAAAATGGATTGTTCTTAGAACATTTAGCTTTTTTTGCTTGCTTGTAACAATAGTGGGCTTAATTGGGTCAATTGAGGGAATTATAAGTGCTAAACTTGGCTGAGAGACTCTCTTACTGAGTTATTTCTGCCAGTTGACTACAGCAATCATATATTATGTTGGAAGACGAGATTATTATGCCTCATGTTTTCCTTTCCTGTCCTAATATAAGGATACAGATTCCTTCCTTGCTAGAAGGCAACTAAAATTTCTACCATCAATAGTCATCAAAGAAAATTAATAATGAGAAGAAGCATGCAGTTTCCTGGAAAGTTGGTGAGCACTGCAAACTAGTGAATTCCTCCAATTAAACTCATGATACCATGTTATTGACACAGTAGAAGATTTGAGCCATAAAACCTCATCATGGATTACCTTTAACTGGAAAGAAAACCTGAACCATCATATCCAAGCCTCTGAAAGGAAATATTGAATCTGTAACATTTGATAATGCATAAAAATACCAGACAATCTTTCTGATATTGTGAAAGAATATTTTGCACGGTATACTATATAGCCAACACTCCAAAGAAGCTATTAAATGCCTTGTTTTATTTAAATGGGCATCTACTCACTCTGACATTCTATTCTTCGAAGAAGAAGCTTCAAGGGATGGGATGCTTTGTTCATACCTAAAGAAATTACCAGGATCCACCGTGGTCTTAACTTGCACCAACCTGTCAAAATTGCCTTTGAAATACTTGGTACCCCAACCACTAGCTTGCTCATAACTAGCATTGCCAATTTCATTGATACCCAGATCAATATCTCTATAATTTAGATATGAACATCTAGGTGATTTTGACACAAAAGGAGTCATGTAATCGTAAAGCTTTCTGATAAGATCCAAATTGTGATCCACAGCTTCAGCACCTTCTTCTTTCCAACTTGCTGCATACTGGATTTTGTAAATGTTCCCTGCTCTATGTGGAAATGGAGTGTCAAGTTCTGAAATTTCACTCATTTTTCCTCCATAAGGATTGAATGTCAATACCGGCTTTCGCAATTGGATCATTTTCTTCCATATTCCTTCAAGATCAGTCTTCGAAATAGGCTCTTGCACATAGTCAGATTTCCTCTTCAAGTACTTCTCTTTTGTTGAATGTCTCTCAAGCAAAACATCTGTAGATGTACCAATTTGATAATTGGACCAAAACAGCACCGACTCAATCCAGCTCATTTCTTTGCAGTCCGTGGACAATAATCCCAATCCAGGAAACTGCTCATCCATCAGAGAAACAAGTCGTTGTGCATTTCCAAGAAACAAAGCATTGAATTTGGCCTTGATTGTCACTTGCCCCTTCCTAGTAACTGGGTTCAGGACCACCCTTATAAAGAGATCTTCATCGATTTTATCAGCAACATGCTGCCATTGATACACAATATCTGATGCACCTTCTTCCAATGTCCTTTCAACTCTAAAAACAGTGACAACTTCAGGGACTCGAACTAGCTTAATTTTCCATGAAACAATGATTCCAAAACTAGCTCCACCTCCTCCTCTAATAGCCCAGAAAAGATCCTCCCCCATTGCTTCTCTATCCAAAACGTTACCATTAGCATCAACCAGTACTGCATCAACAATATTATCAACGGACAAACCATGTTTCCTCATCAAGTTACCATATCCACCTCCACTTAAATGGCCTCCAACACCAACTGTTGGACAAACTCCAGCAGGGTAGCCGTAAATCTTGCTCTTTTCCGCAATTCTATAATAAACTTCCCCTAGTGTAGCACCTGACTCTACCCAAGCGCTCTCATCTTCTATGTCAACACTAACAGACCTCATATTGAACAAGTCAACCATGATAAACGGCACAGTTGACACATAAGAAAGGCCATCATAATCATGGCCTCCACTGCGGATTCTGACTTCAAGACCATGAATCTTGGAACAAATGATTGATGCCCGGATGTGAGAAACATGAGTGGGGGTTACAATGAACAAGGGTTTTGGTGTTGTAGGAGATGTGAATACAAGGTTTCTGATGTAAGAATTCAAAACTGACAAGTAGTTAGGATTGTTGGGGAAATATGTGACTTCGGAGATTGGTGTGGAGGTTAAAGAATGAGTGGACAGGCATTGGAGAAAGGTTTCTTGGATTGGATCTAGAGTTTCCATTGAGATATAGAACAGAAATATTCTGAGTATTGAAGAGATTAGAGTTCCCATTACCTTATATGCTTCTTTTTTCGCTTAGTCTTCAATGCGAAGATGAACTTTATACAGCCTGTTTCTTTATTATTCTGTTGCTTGTATTGCTATTTTTCAATGCTTCTTTACTAAGGAGCTTTATTACAGGATACCGTTGGGAAGCTTCAATTGTCCTAGCGTCAAGTCTCGCTCACCGATTGTGATATTTTATTACAAGCCATTAAAGAGCCAGCCACAGTGATGGATCCACATGCCATAAGGGTCAATGAACAATCATCTCAGATGAATTGGCTGTTAAACCATATGATATGGATGATTTTGTTTGTAAGTGAAATCATTGGGGACTTCTTGGTGTCAAAGCCCGCAACATATCGTACATAACGTTGGCAAAACTAGAGACGATGAGTGAAGGCTTATCTTAGAATTTGGTGTGAAATAATTCTGTGACAAATGTGTGCTGAATGCGTAATACACGCAATATTTCAAATATTCTTTGAAATTAATAAAATAATTTATAATTCAAAATATTTATTACATTAAATAAAATCTAATTTTTGAAACAAAAATCTACACTTGAATGAAAACAATGTAATAATAAAGCGTCTAACACACCGAATCACAAAAAATAAAAAAAGCCTCGCGAAAGCAAATAAGACATACCAACAAATAAAGTAGCATGAACTCTCAATCAAAGATTAACATGCTAATGGAAGTAGGGTCACCAAGTTATATAAAGAAGGATATTTGATCTTTTTTATTATGAATCATATAAAACTTTGAAAGCTTGTTTACCGGGCATAGTTATTAAACCCGGCCCGGGGGTTGACCCGACCAAGGGGCCGGGTCCCGGGTTTTATGCGTCAACCCGGAAAAATTAAAAAAAACTTTCTTCTCTTCTCAAAGATCAGGGCTGATGGTCCCCTGCTGAGATTCACTCTTTTTTCTTTCTTTTGAAAGCTGTCGACAACAGCTTCAATAGAAGCATCTTCCCCCTGTTTTTAGCATCAAGTAACACATTATCACTTTAAAATGAATTCTTTGCATAGCCCAAACACCTAAGAAAATATCCCCACAACTTTTTAATTTACCTTCTCTTTCCAGTAAAACATGTTTCCATATTTCCCAGCCAAATGGCTCTAGAAGCTACGAGGAATGTCTAGATCAACAGAAATCCCCACATTGAAATTTAATATATTTCCTGGTCAACCAAATTTTTTGAAGGAAAGTCACACAAAAAGCCCTAAAATTGCCCCTATCTCTATATATATAAAAAAAAAGTCGCCGCTCCCCCTGGCTTTGGATTTTCTCTCCCAAAACCAGCCAAAGCAGCTGTCATAGAGGCCCGACCACAACTTCCCTCATCCCTCTCTCGGTCATCCCCTTAGCCTTTGGGCCAAAACTAGAGAGCCCTTTCCCGACCATAACTTCCCTCATCCCTTTCTCGGTCATCCCCCTAGCCTTTTGGCCAAAACTAGAGAGTCCCTCCTTCTTCTTTCCTAGCCGCCTCCGTTTCTTGGCCAAACTAGAGCCGCCGCCCATTGACACAGGAGACCAGCCCCACAGATGTTGTCTCCAGCTTCCCCTATCTCTGCTAAACCGAGACCCAACTCTCTCTCATTGGACCAGCTTCCAGCGGCAGCCGAACACAGCAACATCCCTCACTCTCCCTTCCTCTCTGCTTCTAATAACAACTCATTATAGAGAAGATGATGAAATAAGAAGCGAGGCCGAAGGACAAAAACCACATTTAAAAAGGAAAAAAAACACCGGGTCTCGTTCGGGTTCGCCCGGGTCATGGGTCGACCCGCCGGGTCTACCAAGTTTTGCCGGGTTGTTGCACCGATCGGTCTTTTAACAAACCTGAACCGGTCCAGCCACCGGTCCGGGTTTAATAACTATGTTACCGGGTAAGATGACCAAACACTATTTACTAAAAGAATAAAAGATCTAATGAATTATTAGGTCTAATACATACAGATGCATATGGACCAATAACGATTCGTTCCATGGATGTATATACATGTTTCATCATGGATTACCATATTAGATATGATTATGTGTATTTGATGAAAGTCTGAATCATTTAAAAGGTTTAAAAGGCTTATATAAAGTATATTATATCTGAAAGCTAGGAGTTCAGTTAGATAAATATAAGTTTGTGGGATATTCAAAAAAAATTATTGGATATTATTTATATCATCATATTGAGCAAAAATATTTATCTCAAAATATGCTACCTTTCTAAAGAAAGAATTGTTATTGAAAAGAGTTCGAGGCTATAACATTAGATGTTCAGCCTAAAGCTTAAGAAATATAAGAACTCTATAGATCCGGTAAGACACGTTATACACCATTGAGATTTGGACTTATCATAAAAGATGAAAATGACAAGTTGCTCGTACTTACTGAGCCTACCAATTACATGGAATTAATATCTGATATTGATTATAAGAAAATGGCTTGAGGTCATGAAATCTAAATTGGATTCCATGTACACCAACCAGATATGGACCTTAGTTGATCCATTTAAAGGGATAAAACCCATTGGATGTTAATAAGTCTTTAAGAGAAAGATTGACATGAAAGACAATCTACAAATGCACAAAGTTAGACTAGTTGTCAAATGTTACAAATAAAGACAAATAGGTTAATTTTGATGAAACCTTTTTGCCCGCAATTGTATTAAAATCCATAAAGATTTTGCTTGCTATAGCTACATACTATGATTATGAGATTTGACAAATGGATGTCAAAATCATAATTCTGAATGAGAATCTTCAAGAAAAAGTGCATGTGACACTACTTGAAAGTTTTTTAAATCCAAGGAATTTGTCAATAAAATACGCAAGCTATAAAAATTCATTTATGAACTTAAGCAAGTTTCGAGGAGTTGGAATATCTATTTTAATGAGATAATCAAATAGTTTGATTTTAAAAAAAATATAAATGAAAGTTGTGTTTATGAAAATGTTAGTGAGATTGAAGTTATTTTCAAATATTATATGTAGACAACATATTATTAATAGGAAACAACATTTCTTTACTCTAGTTAGTTAAAATCTGGTTGTTCAAGAATTTTTTTATGAAGGGTATGGGAGAAACAATCTGTATACTATGAATATTTCTATAAAGATAGATCTAAAAACAATTGCTTGTATTGTCTCAATCCACGTATATAGACAAGATGTTAAAACGACTTAGCATGAAAGAATCCAAAAGATAATATTTATCTATTTCACATATAATACTCTCTCTAGAGATATGTGTTCTAAAACATAAATTGAGAGAGATAAGATAGAAATGATTCCATACACTATGTATATAAGATCCATAATATATGTGATGCTATGTAAGACCAGATGTATCTTATACTTTGAGTATAATTAGTAGATACCAATTTAATCCAAATGAGAGTCACTAGAAGATAGTTAAAAATATTCTTAAATACTTAACAAGAATTAAGAATGTTTTCTAGTCTATGGAGGAGATGAACTAGTAGTTCATGGTTATTTGGATGCTAGTTTTCAATAAGATAATGAAAATAAAAAATTCAGTTAGGTTATATTTTACTCTAAATAATGGTACTGAGTTAGAAGAGTTTAAAATAAGAGATCAAAATAGATTCTACAACTAAAATTGAGTACACCTCTATGTTTGAGGAGACAAAATAGATTGTTTGGATCAAGAAGTTCATCACTGAATTATGTATGTTTCCTAACATTGTTGATCCAATAACCATGTACTGTGATAACAATAGATCCATTGCACAAGCAAAGAAACCTAGGTCTCATTAATGATTCAAAAATATACTTAAACAATTCCATTTGATTAAAGAATCATACAAAGAAAATATGTAAAGAAAGAGTGAGTACCAACTGAAGAGAATTTGAAGATCCTCTTACTAAGTCACT
>Ga0307510_10006409_pt1 | contig 14030 bp, 16 predicted proteins | sample 12_EM_MG_FD_207224 | JGI IMG/M metagenome (GOLD analysis project Ga0307510, IMG submission 207224) | Populus trichocarpa ectomycorrhiza microbial communities from riparian zone in the Pacific Northwest, United States - 12_EM | ecosystem: Host-associated > Plants > Roots > Unclassified | place... | reverse complement strand
GCGTCGTCGGCGAGCAGCAGGGCGCCGCCCTTGGCCACCATCACCGGGTCGATCACCGCCGGGCGCGCGGCCTCGCTCAGCAGGCGCGCGACCAGTTCCACCACCTCGGCATCGCCCAGCATGCCGGTCTTGATGACGTCGGCGCCGATGTCGGAGACGACCGCGCGGACCTGGCCCTCGATGACGTCGAGGGGGACGGGATGGGCCGCGGTGACGCCCAGGGTGTTCTGCACCGTGATGGCGGTGACGGCCGTCGCCGCATAGCCGCCCAGCGCGGTCACGGTCTTGATGTCCGCCTGGATTCCCGCCCCGCCGCCGGAATCCGAGCCGGCGATGATCAGCACTCGTCCGAGGTTCGGCATGGCTTGGCGATAGCGCGGGGGCCGACGAAATGCATCGCCGAATAAAATTCCTTGACGGTTATATATCGCTATCGGAATATATCTTCATGACGCCTTTCGAAGCCATCGCCGAGCCCAATCGCCGCCGCCTGCTGGACCTCCTGAGGACCGGCGAGCGGCCGGCGGGCGATCTCGTCGAGGCGACCGGCCTCAGCCAGCCGGGCGTCTCCAAGCACCTGAAACTGCTGCGCGAGGCGGGCCTCGTCAGCATGCGGCCCGACGGCCAGCGCCGGCTCTACCGGCTCGAGCCCGAAAGCCTCGCCGAACTCGACAGCTGGCTGAAACCCTTCCGGCAGTTCTGGGCCGAGCGCCTGGACGCCCTCGATGACCATCTGGAGAATGAACAATGAGCGAGACACTGGACATGCTGAGCACCGCGCCCCTGGGCGAAGTCACCGTGGCGAACGACGCCCTGCAGGTGGTCTTCCACCGCCGCTATCGCAAGCCGATCGAGAAGGTCTGGGCGGCGATCACCACGCCCGAGCGCCTGGCCGACTGGCTGGCCAACGCCGAGATCGAGATGAAGGTCGGCGGCGCGATCCGCCTCGACTGGTTCGGCCACAACAGCATGGTCGGCCGCGTCGTGGCGCTGGACCCGCCCCGGAGTTTCGCCTGGACCTGGACGCTGGGCGAGCGCGAGACCGTGGTGCGCTTCGACCTGGAACCCGATGGCGACGGCTGCCTGCTGACGCTGACCCACTCCGGGCTGAGCCCGAAGGCGGGGCCGGGAGCGGGCGTGCGCGCCGGCTGGCATTCGCACCTGGATGGCATCGAGGACGCGGTCGAAGGCCGCAAGACCGCCTGGGAGACCATCATCGCCCGGCGCGACGAGGTCGCCGCCCGCTACCCCGCGCTGCCGGCCTGAGCGATGGCGGTCCAGACCCGCAGGGCCTGGACCGTTTCGCGCACGTCGTGGACCCGCACCGCGGCGACCCCCGCCGCCGCGCCGGCCAGGGCCGCCGCGAGAGAGCCGCCCAGCCGTTCGCCGGCGGGACGGCTGCCGCCGTCCAGCGCACCGATGAAGCTCTTGCGGCTGGCGCCCAGCAACACCGGGAAGCCCAGGGCCACGATCCGGTCGAGGCCGCCCAGCAGCGGCAGGTTGTGGGCCGTCATATGCTTGCCGAAGCCGATGCCGGGATCCAGCCAGATCCGCTCGCGCAGCACGCCTGCCGCCATCGCGGCCTCGGCCCGCGCGACCAGGAATTCCGCCACCTGCGAGACCACGTCGTCGTAGTGCGGCTCGGCCTGCATGGTCCCGGGCTCGCCCTGCATATGCATGAGGACGACGTCGCAGCCCAGCGCCGCGGCCGTGGCCAGGCTGTCCGGAGCGTGGCGCAGCGCGGTGACGTCGTTCCAGATCGCCGCACCGGCGGCCACGGCCGCGCGCGCCACGGCGGGCTTCATGGTGTCGACGGAAATGCGCACCGCGGTCTCGGCGGCCAGGGCGCGGATCAGCGGCTCGACGCGGGCGATCTCCTCGGCCGCGGCCACCGGCGCAGCCCCCGGCCGGGTGGATTCGCCGCCCACGTCCAAGATGTCGGCGCCGTCGGCGATCAGCCGCCGCGCCTGCGCCAGGGCCGCCTCGCGGCCCGCAAAGTGTCCGCCGTCGGAAAAGCTGTCCGGGGTGACGTTCAGCACGCCCATGACGCGCGGGGATGGCGGCGGCAAGGTCATCGCGGGCTTGATAGCAAAGAAAAGGGCGGCCGCATCGCTGCGACCGCCCGCTTCAATCTGTTGGCAGCTCGGCTCAGGCCGGTTCGGGATCGGCCGGACGCGCGGTGATCGGCACCGAGGACTTGGCGGGCGGCGGGCGCTTGGCGTCCAGGTCCTCGCGAACCGGAGAGACGCCCTTGGTCACCGCCACGATCTCGTCGCCGCTGAGGGTTTCGTACTCGAGCAGCGCCTTGGCGACCGTGTGCAGATCGTCGAGCTTCTCGGTGAGGATGCGCTTGGCCTCGCTGTAGCCGTCGTTCACCAGGCGCTTCACTTCGGCGTCGATGATATTGGCGGTCTCTTCCGAGACGTTCTGGGTGCGCGACACCGAGTGGCCCAGGAAGACCTCTTCCTGGTTGTCGCCATAGGCCACCAGGCCCAGCTTGTCGGAATAGCCCCAGCGCGTGACCATGCTTCGGGCAAGGCCCGTGGCGGCCTGGATGTCGCTGGAGGCGCCGGACGTGATCTTGTCCTTGCCGAAGATCAGCTCCTCCGCCACCCGGCCGCCCATCATGATGGCGAGCCGCGAGGTCATCTGTTCGAAGTTCAGCGAGTAGCGGTCGGCTTCCGGCAGCTGCATGACCATGCCCAGCGCGCGGCCGCGCGGGATGATCGTGGCCTTGTGCACGGGGTCGGCGGCGGGCACCAGCAGCGCCACCAGGGCGTGGCCGCCCTCGTGGTAGGCGGTGAGCTTCTTCTCGTCCTCGCTCATGACCATGGACCGGCGCTCGGCGCCCATCATGACCTTGTCCTTGGCGTCCTCGAAGTCGCGCATGGTGACCATGCGGCGGTTCTTGCGCGCGGCCAGCAGGGCGGCTTCGTTGACCAGGTTGGCCAGGTCCGCGCCGGAGAAGCCGGGCGTGCCGCGGGCGACGGTCTTGACGTCGACGTCGGCGGCCAACGGCACGTTCTTCATATGCACGCGGATGATCCGCTCGCGGCCGTTGATGTCGGGGTTCGGCACCACGACCTGGCGGTCGAAGCGGCCCGGACGCAGCAGCGCCGGGTCCAGCACGTCGGGCCGGTTGGTGGCGGCGATCAGGATGATGCCTTCGTTGGATTCGAAGCCGTCCATCTCCACCAGCAGCTGGTTCAGCGTCTGCTCGCGTTCGTCGTTGCCGCCGCCGAGGCCGGCGCCGCGGTGACGTCCGACGGCGTCGATTTCGTCGATGAAGATGATGCAGGGCGCGTTCTTCTTGGCCTGTTCGAACATGTCGCGCACGCGGCTGGCGCCGACGCCGACGAACATTTCCACGAAGTCGGAGCCGGAGATGGTGAAGAAGGGCACGCCGGCCTCACCCGCGATGGCGCGGGCCAGCAGGGTCTTACCCGTCCCCGGAGGGCCGATCAGCAGGGCGCCCTTGGGAATCTTGCCGCCCAGGCGCTGGAACTTCTGCGGGTCCTTCAGGAAGTCGACGATCTCGACGAGCTCCTCCTTGGCCTCTTCGACGCCGGCCACGTCCTCGAAGGTGACGCGGTTCTTGTTCTCGGTGAGCAGGCGGGCCTTGGACTTGCCGAAGCCCATGGCCCCGCGGGCCCCGCCCTGCATCTGGCGCATGAAGAAGATCCAGACGCCGATCAAGAGCAGGATCGGCAGGCTGTTCAGGAGGAAGCCGATCAGGGTGAAGCCGCCGGCCTGCTTGACCTGCATGTCGACGCCCTGCGCCTTCATGCTGTGTTCGAGCTCATCCTGGTTGTTCAGGGTGATGGCCGTGAAGGCCTTGCCGGCGTGATCCTTGATCTCGACCTGGGAGCCGCGGAACAGGGCCGACTTCACATCGCCGGAATCGACCTTGGAGAGCAGCTGCGAATAGCTGATCTCGGCCGCGCCGGCGGCCTTACCGCCGCCCGTGACCATGCTGTAAAGGCCGATCAGGACGACGACGATGACGCCCCAGATGACGAGATTGCGCAGGTTCATCAGTTAAGACCGTCTCGGAAAGTGGCTTCGGACCAGGGAGCTAAGATAGGATGCGGATCGGCGATCCACCAGTAACCGGCCGCCGCGCGACCGAAGACCGCGCCTTGACCGTAAAATACGAAAGGCCGCGCCTCAGGGACGCGGCCTTAAGATAGGCATGAATTTACTGAATTAAGCGCTACCGGGCCGGCGGCTTCTTCGGAGCGGCGATCAGGCCCTCGCGCTGGGCGCGCTTGCGGGCGAGCTTGCGGGCCCGGCGCACGGCTTCGGCCTTCTGGCGAGCGCGCTTCTCGGACGGCTTCTCATAGTGGACGTGCCGCTTCATTTCGCGGAACGAGCCTTCGCGCTGCATCTTCTTCTTCAGCGCCTTGAGGGCCTGGTCGACGTTGTTGTCGCGGACGAAAATCTGAACCAGAGGTATCTCTCCTGTCGGTCGCTTACCGCCCGGCCCCCTCAATCCCTTTGGAAAAGGGGTGGCGGCGAGCGAACAAAGGGGCTTGCTACAAAAACTGCGGGCCCGGAGGCTTAGGGCCTTCGGGTTCGAGCGCGGCGAAATAGCAGAAGGCGGCGCCTGTGTCCACGCTGCGCGGACGGGTTTTCTCAGGCGCGCGGAAACGGCTTAGAGTGATCCCATGGCCAGAGCCACCCGAAAAAAGCCCCCGAAGACGCCTGGCGACACCGCCCCCGAGGGCCCGCCCGCGCCCGACTGGGCCGCCGCGATGGAGCAACAGGTGCTGGATGCGGCGTTGAAGCTCGTCCCCCGCGAGGGCTGGACCTCGCTGATGACCAGGAACGCCGGCAAGGCCGTGGGCCTGAGCGCCGGCGACACCGAACTGCTGCTGCCCCAGGGCCCGGCCGACCTCGCCGCCCTGCTGTCGCGCCGCCACGACGCGACCGCGCTGGCGGCGCTGGGCGACCCGGAGGGCCTGAAGATCCGCGAGCGGATCGCCCGCGGCGTGGCGGCCCGCCTGGAGGCCGCCTGCGCCGACGAGGCGGCGGTGCGGCGGCTGAACGGCTGGTTCACCCTGCCGCAGCACATGGCGCTGGGGGCGCGGCTGGCCTGGGAGAGCGCCGACAGGCTCTGGCGCTGGGCCGGCGACACCGCCACCGACGAGAACCACTATTCCAAGCGCATGCTGCTGGCCGGCATCCTGTCGGGCGCGCTCGCGCTTCGGTTTTCCGCCGGCGCCGAGGCCGCCAAGGCCTTCACCGACGCCCGCATCGAAAACGTCATGGCCTTCGAGAAGTGGAAGGCCACGACGAGCTTCCGGCCGAGTGAAATCGCCAACCGGTTCGCGGAAGCGCTGGGGCGTAGGCGCTACCAATAGTCCGCTCACGGGCGGACCCGCACCGTTCGGCTCGGCAAAAGCGACCCTTGCCGAACCCTGGGCATATCATATATGGTATGGAGATGAGGCGCGCGTGAGCTGGTCCGTCGTTTTCGTCAACGAAGCGGCTCAGGCGGAATTGTCCGACCTACCGGCGGACATGCGCGCCAAGTTCGAGCGGATCGTGATGCTGATGCGTGACCACGGGCTGGAAAAGGTCCGCGAACCCTACGTCAAGCACCTTGAGGATAAACTTTGGGAGATGCGGCTGATCGGGCGCGACGGCATAGCCCGGGCCATCTATGTGACCGCTTCCGGGCGGCGGATCGTGGTCCTGCGCACCTTCGTCAAGAAGACCGAGAAGACCCCGAAGCGGGACCTGGAGTTGGCGCGGGACCGCGCGAAGGAGATTTTATGAGCCGGAAGATGATCGTGGTGGACGAAAGCTTCGCCAAGTGGCGCGAGGATCCCGCCTATGTCGAGGCCTATGAGGCGCTGGACGAAGAGTTCACGCTGGCGGCGGCGCTGATCGAGGCGCGTAGCGATGCCAACATATCCCAGGAGGAGATCGCCCGGCGCATGCAGACTTCGCAGCCGGCTGTCGCCCGACTGGAAGGCGGCCATGGCAATCCCTCGCTGAACACCCTTCGCCGCTACGCAGCCGCCACCGGCACCCGCCTGCGCATCGTGTTTGAACCCGTCACCGCATCTTCGCCGACGCAAGGCCAATAGCTCGGCTAAAGCGCCGTTCGTTCCGACTGAATCGGAACGGCGCCCCAGATCTTTGTTTTGTCGCGCTTTCTGACGCCGAACCGGCGGCTGCTTCGGCGGAAAGCACTCCAGTCTAAGGCCGCCAACCGATTTGCGGAAACCCTGGGCGAATGCGCTGCCCGGCCTGAGCACCGCTGTTCTTCAGGGGAGGGATAGGGTCAGAGCGGCTTCACCTTGTTGACATGCCCCATCTTGCGGCCGGGCTTGGTCTCGCGCTTGCCGTAGAGGTGGATGCGGGTGTCGGGTTCGGCGGCCAGGCGCGGCCAGGCGTTGGCCTCCTCGCCCAGCAAGTTGATCATTTCCACCTGGGCGATGGCCTTGGTGGGGCCCAGCGGCCAGCCGGCGACGGCGCGGATATGCTGTTCGAACTGGTCGACCTCGCAGCCATCCTGGGTCCAGTGGCCGGAATTGTGCACCCGCGGCGCGAACTCGTTCACCAGCAGCCGGCCGTCGGGCATCTCGAAGAGCTCGATGCCGATCACGCCCACATAGTCGAGACCGGAGAGGATGCGCGCGGCGATCCGCTCGGCCTGGTCGGCCATGGCCGGCGTGACGCGGGCCGGCGCCACGGAGCGGCGCAGGATGCCGTGCTCGTGGTGGTTCTCGGCCAGGGGATAGACCGCGGTCGCCCCGTCGCGGCCGCGCGCGGCGATGATGGAAAGCTCGCGGACAAAGTCGGCCGCCGCCTCGACGATGATCGGGACCCCGCCCAAGGCCGTGAAGGCGGCCGCTGCGTCGGCCACCTGTTCGACCCAACCCTGGCCCTTGCCGTCGTAGCCCTCGCGGCGGGTCTTCATCAGGCAGGGCGTGCCGATGCGGCTGACGGCCGCCACAGCCTCCTGGGGCGTCGCCGCGGCGGCGAAGGCCACTGTGGGGGCGCCATTGGCGTTGAGGAAGGTCTTCTCCTCCACCCGGTCCTGGGCCACGGCCAGCGCGCGCGGGCCGGGCGCCACCTCCGCGCCCTGGGCGACCAGCAGGCTGACCGTCTCGGCGGGGACGTTCTCGAACTCGTAGGTGACCACGTCGGCCAGGTCGGTGAGCTGCTTCAGGGCGGCGGGGTCGTCATAGGCGCCCACCAGGCAGCGGACGGCCACGCGGCCGGCGGGGCTGTCGGCGTCGCGCTCCAGCACCACGGCGTCGAAGCCCAGCCGCGAGGCCGCCTGGGCCAGCATCCGGCCGAGCTGACCACCGCCGAGGATGCCGATGGTGGACCCCGGCGCGAGCGGCAGTTTGGTCTTCAAGCGTCCTCGACCGTCTCGGGGATCGAAGCCGTCTGACGCGCGGTGAAAGCCTCCAGCCGCCCGGCGATGGCGTCGTCGGAGAGGGCCAGGATCTTGGCCGCCAGCAGGCCGGCGTTCTTCGCCCCCGCCTCGCCGATGGCCAGCGTGCCCACCGGGATGCCGGCCGGCATCTGGACGATGGAGAGCAGGCTATCCATGCCTTTCAGCGCCTTGGATTCGATCGGCACGCCCAGCACCGGCAGTTCGGTCAGCGAGGCGGTCATGCCGGGCAGGTGGGCCGCGCCCCCCGCGGCGGCGATGATCACCTTGAAGCCGGCGGCCTTGGCGCCCTTGGCGAAGGCGTACATGCGTTCCGGCGTGCGGTGGGCCGAGACCACCTTGGCCTCATAGCCGACGCCCAGGCTCTCCAGCATCTCCGCGGCGTGTTTCAGGACCGGCCAGTCGGAGCGGCTGCCCATGATGATGGCGACGGGCGCTTGCGTGGCGCTCATGTCGTTGCGGCCCTTCACGTGAAGGAGGAGGATTATAGGCCGCGACTTTGCGCGGCAACCGCGGAGGGTTAGATTCGGCACAAGCTTTGCTGTGTCGTTGACTCGAGCCCTCTCCAGGACCTGAAGATGAAGATCACCGGCGCGCGCACTGAACCCTTCTCGGACATGCGAAAACGCGCGCTCGCCAAGGCGGGCGCCCAGGCTCGCGGCTCGGCCCAGGCGGTGGACTCCACCAGCTTCCTGGGCCTCACCGAAGTCGAGATGACGCCTGCGGTAAGCGCCGCGGTACAGACCCTGCTTACCGAAATCGACGACCTGCGCGGCGAAGTCGCCCGATTGAAGGCCCGGTTGGCCGAGACCGAGGGCCTGGCGGACCGCGACGCATTGACGCCGTTGCTCAATCGCCGCGCCCTGCTGCGCGAACTCGGCCGCATCCGCACGTTTGCGCAACGCTACGGATCGCCGGCCAGCCTGGTCTATTTCGACCTCGACGACCTGAAGGGCGTCAACGACCGCTTCGGCCATGCCGCAGGCGACGCGGCGATTAAGGCAGTGGCCGACCGGCTGCTGGCCAATGTGCGGGAAAGCGACCTGGTGGGCCGGATGGGCGGCGACGAGTTCGCCGTGATCCTGGTGCAGGCCGACCATGCCACCGCCGAGGGCAAGGCCGCCCAGCTCGCCCGCGCCATCGAGGCGGAGCCCTTGAGCTTCGGCGACTGGTCCGCGCCGCTGCACGTCTCCTGGGGCGTCCGCGAGATCACCCAGGACCTCGAGCCCGAAGCCATCGTCGCCGACGCCGACGCGGCCATGTACAGCCGCAAGCGCGAGCGCAAGAGCGCCTGAGAGCCTGCCTCCACGCCTGGCGGGCGAAGACCGCTGGGCCGCGGCCGTCCCGTCCTATGTGACAAGCAACGCCTGAAGCCGGGCCGCCAGCGCCGCCGCATCCTTCAGGTCGCATTCCCAGATGGTCTCGACGCGCCAGCCGAGGGCGCCGAGCGCCTCGCGGGTCCTGGCGTCGCGGACGCGGTTCTTCTCGACCTTGCCGACCCAGTAATCGCGGTTCTGCTTCGGCACGCGGGCGCCGCGCGCGCAGTCGTGGCCGTGCCAGAAGCAGCCGTGGACGAAGATCGCCAGCCTGCGCCCGGGCATGACGATGTCGGGCTTCCCCGGCAGGTCGGCGCGGTGCAGCCGATAGCGCGCGCCCAGCGCCGTCAGGCCCTTCCGGACCTTCAGCTCCGGCGCGGTGTCCCGGCCCTTCACCCGGCGCATCACCGCCGAGCGCTTGGCCGCATCAAAAACATCGCTTCGGCTCACAACCCTTCGAAGAGCGCGGTCGAGACGTAGCGTTCGGCGAAGCTCGGGATGATGGCGACGATGACCTTGCCGGCCATCTCCGCGCGGCTGGCCACGTCGAAGGCGGCCGTCAGGGCCGCGCCGGACGAGATGCCCACCGGGATGCCCTCTTCGGACGCCACGCGCCTGGCCATGGCGAAGCTGTCGTCGTTGGAGACCTTGACGATCTCGTCGATGACGCCGCGGTCGAGGATCGAGGGGACGAAGCCCGCGCCGATGCCCTGGATCTTGTGCGGGCCGGGCGGGCCGCCGGAGAGGACGGGCGAGCCCTCGGGCTCCACCGCGATCATCTTCAGGCCGGGCTTGCGGGCTTTGAGCACCTGGCCGATGCCGGTGATGGTGCCTCCCGTGCCGACGCCAGAGATGACTGCATCAACGCGGCCGGCGGTGTCGTTCCAGATCTCCTCAGCCGTCGAGACCCGGTGGATCAGCGGGTTGGCGACATTGTCGAACTGCTGGGGCATGACCGCGCCCGGGGTGGCCTCGACGATCTCCTTCGCGCGCGCCACCGCGCCGGCCATGCCGCGCTCGGCGGGGGTGAGCTCCAGCTTGGCGCCCAGGATCAGGAGCATCTTGCGCCGCTCGATCGACATGCTCTCGGGCATGACCAGAGTGAGCTTGTAGCCCTTGGCGGCGGCCACGAAGGCCAGCGCGATGCCGGTGTTGCCGCTGGTGGGCTCGACGATCACGCCGCCGGGCTTCAGCAGGCCCTTGGCCTCGAGATATTCGACCATGGCCACGCCGATGCGGTCCTTCACCGAACCGATCGGGTTGAAGAACTCCAGCTTGGCCAGAACCTCGGCCTTGGGCCGGAAGGCGGCGGAAAGCCTGGGCAACCGCACCAGGGGCGTGTCGCCGATGGTGTCGAGGATGCTGTCGAAAATCTTGCCCCGGCCGGCGCGCCGGTAGCGAGCGGCGTCGTAGACCTTGTCGGGGGTGGCGTCGTCCATGGTGGACCTTTCGAGGAGGTTGCCCTTCAGCCCGCGAACCTAAGCGATCGGAGGCGGATTGGAAGGCCCGCACGCACGCGCGATCGTCATCGACGACCCGCTGCGGCCCGGATTGGCGGACTGGGCGCCGCGCCCAGCAGAGGCTCCAGGAGCTCGCGCGCCAGCCACCGCACCACCGGCGCGGCCACGCCGTCGCCCGCCACGTGCAGGGCCGAGGTCGCGGCGCGGGGCAGAACATAGCTGTCGGGCAGGCCCATCAGGCGGGCCGCTTCGCGCGGGGTCAGCAGGCGGGTGCGGACCTGGCCGGCCTCGACCACCGCGATCACCTGGCGCGAGGAGCCGCCGCGCGGTGTGCGCAGGCATCCGGCGAGGCCGTCGAACCGGACCTCGGCGCGCTGCACCTTGCGGCCGTCCTCGAGGCGCATCCGGCGATAGAGGGCGCCGACGATCCGCATCCCCCGGTCGCGCCGGGCTTCCAGCCGGGCGCGGTGCAGGGGGGCCATCAGCTCCAGCCAGCGCGCGGTGCGCTCCGGCGGGTGCCAGACGACGGCCGCGTCGTCCTCCAGCATCGAGGCCAGGTCGCGGTTGCGGGCCGGCGGCGGGGCCAGCCCCCACCAGATCCAGCGCGCGGCGAGGTCGGGCGGCAGGCGCTGGGCGGCCAGCCTGACGGCGCGGGTCTGGTAGCGGCTCTCGCCGACGAGATGCGAGGCGGGCGGCGCCCGGGTGGCGATCACGAACACCCGCGGTCGCGACTGGGGCAGGAAGTCGGCGGCGTCGATCTCCAGCGCGCCGAAGCTGTAGCCCTGATCGGCCAGGGCGCAGGCCAGCGCCGTGAAGTCCGCCCCGCCGTTGGAGGAGAGCAGGCCACTGACGTTCTCGATCACCAGCACCGAGGGCGCGCGGCCCTCCCCGGCGAGGCCCTCGATCAGCCGCCAGAAGCCGAAGAAGGCCGAGGACCGCCCGCCGGCCAGGCCCGCGCGGGCGCCGGCGAGGCTGAAGTCCTGGCAGGGGCTCGACGCCCAGGCGAGGTCGGCCTGCCCCGGCAGGTCGCTGGCTTGCAGCGCGAAGACGTCGCCCTCGTGGAAATGCCCGGCGGCGTCGGCGAAATTGCCCCGGTAGGTGGCCGCCTTCACCGGGTCGAAGTCGTTGGCGAACCGGCACGCCCAGCCCTCGCCCAGGCCGAGCCGCGCCATACCGCCGCCGGCGAAGAATTCGTAGAAGGTGGGGCGCGCGGCGTTCACGAGCCGGAGCCTAGCGTGATTTGCCGTCCAATCACCGCTCATCCCCGCGAAAGCGGGGACCCGGGCTTTTTTCGTTTTCCTGGCCGTCAGCCGCCGTTCGGACGCAAACTTCGCTACAATAAAACGCGTGGGTCCCCGCTTTCGCGGGGCTGAGCGGATGGTGGTTGATTTGCGCGCTCTGATGATTGCCGCGCTGCTCGCGCTCGCCGCCTGCGGCCCGAAGGCGGCGGAGACCGATGCCGCGCCGCCGCCGGTGAAGACTGTCGCCAGGGACTTCAGCAAGCCGATCGACGCCAAGGGCGCGGAGCCGTTCTGGGCGCTGAGCATCCGCGGGACCACCCTGACCCTGACGAGGCCCGGCCAGCCGGCCATGACCGCCACGGCGCCCGGCGCGGTGATCCAACCCGAGAAGGCGGCCTGGACCGGCAAGATGGCGGACGGGCGCGAGCTGAAGGTGACGCTCTACGCCAGCACCTGCAGCGACGGCATGAGCGACCGCCTCTACGTCTATTCGGCTGAGGTGAACCTGCCCGGCGAGAGCCCGCTCACCGGCTGCGCCGACACCACCGCGGCGCTCGCGAAGAAGCCCTAAGGCCGCAGTTCGATCTGGGCGATCTGCGATTGCGGATGGGATGGACGATGGTTTGGGGCGGGCAGGATGAAGCCTACGCCGACCGCGACCGCGGCGATGGCCGCCAGGAGTGCCTTGAGCGCCATGACGGGTCCCTCAACCGATCGCGTGCCAGCCCCATGGTCTAGCTTGGCGCGGTTAAGGGAGCTGCAAGAGACAGGCTGAATCTTTGATGACCAGGGTTCAGCGAAACTGGTGGCCGCCGTCGCGGCGCCTGACCGGATCCGGGGCTTCGCCGCCGCCATAAAGGGGCGGCAATGCCGTCGCGCCGCATGGCAATCGCGGCGAGTCGGCCCCATAACCGCTTCGATGCACGCCGCCGTCGCCGAGCCTGAAACCGCGCCTCTCGACCAGGCCCGCGAAATCCTGCGCAGGACCTTCGGCCACGCCGAGTTCCGCGGGATGCAGGCCGCGGTGATCGCCGAGGTGCTGGCGGGCAGGAGCGCCATGGCCGTGCTGCCTACCGGCGGCGGCAAGAGCCTCTGCTACCAGATCCCCAGCATGATCCGCAGCGGTCTTGGTCTGGTGGTCTCGCCGCTGATCGCGCTGATGACCGACCAGGTGGCGGCGATGCAACAGTCGGGCGTGGCGGCCGAGCGGCTGGACTCCAACATCGACCCGGCCACCAAGGACGGCATCTGGCGCAAGATCGAGGCGGGCGAGCTCGACCTGCTCTACGTCTCGCCGGAAGGGCTGATGCAGCCCTGGATGCTGGAGCGGCTGTCGCGCATCCCACTGGCGTTGATCGCCATCGACGAGGCCCACTGCGTGAGCCAGTGGGGCCACGACTTCCGCCCCGACTACCGGATGCTGGGGCGGTTGGCGGAGATCTTCCCGGGCGTCCCGCGGCTGGCGGTGACGGCGACTGCCGACGCCCGGACGCGCGAGGACATCCGCGCCGAGCTGAAGCTGACCGATAGCGCCGAGTTCGTGGCGAGCTTCGCGCGGCCCGAGCTGATCCTGTCGGCCGAGCGCAAGCGCGGGACGGCGGTGAAGCGGGTGGTGGAGCTGGTCACCGCGCGGCCGGGCAAGGCGGGGGTGGTCTACGCCGGCTCCCGCGACGGGACCGAGAAGCTGGCCCAGGCGCTGCGCGACGCCGGCGTCCCGGCGCTGGCCTATCACGCGGGCCTGGAGCGGAACCTGCGCACCGAGCGGCTCGAGCAGTTCCTGCAGGACGACGCGGGCGTGATGGTGGCGACCATCGCGTTCGGCATGGGGGTCGACAAGCCCGACGTCCGCTTCGTAATCCACGCCGATCCGCCCTCGTCCATCGAGGCCTACTGGCAGGAGATCGGCCGGGCGGGGCGCGACGGCGATCCGGCCGAGGGCATCACCCTCTATGGCGCCGCCGACATGGCCTGGGCGCTGCGCCGCACCGCCGAGCGCGATGTCGAGGAAGCCGTCAAGCAGGTGCAGGTCCGCAAGGTCCGCCAGCTCTACACCCTGCTGGACGGGACGGGCTGCCGCGCCGCGACGGTGCGGAAGTATTTCGGCGAGGAAGGGGTCGAGGCCTGCGGCCAGTGCGACCTCTGCACCGGCAAGGTCGAGATGACCGACGCCACGCTCTCGGCCCAGAAGGCGCTGTCGGCCGCGCACCGGCTCGGGGGCCGCTATGGCCGCGGGCGGCTGATCGACCACCTGATGGGCAAGACCAAGGACGTCAGCGACCACGAGGCCTCGCTCTCCACCTGGGGCATCGGCCAGGAGCTGAGCCAGAGCCAGTGGCGGGACCTGACCGACCAGCTGCTGTTCGAGGGCCTGCTGCGCGAGGACCCCAACGACGGCCGCCCGCTAGTGGGGGTGGGCGACGCCGAGCAGGTGAAGGCGGTCTTCCGGAGCGAACGCAAGGTGATGATCCAGACCCGGCACGATGAGCCGGCCGAGAAGACGCCGCGCCGGGCCCGCAAGGGCGGCTCGCGCGAAGCCATGGCGGTCTCGCCCTCCAACCAGGCGCTGTTCGAGGCGCTCAGGGCCTGGCGCAGCGGCGAG
>Ga0307510_10006408_pt1 | contig 14034 bp, 8 predicted proteins | sample 12_EM_MG_FD_207224 | JGI IMG/M metagenome (GOLD analysis project Ga0307510, IMG submission 207224) | Populus trichocarpa ectomycorrhiza microbial communities from riparian zone in the Pacific Northwest, United States - 12_EM | ecosystem: Host-associated > Plants > Roots > Unclassified | place... | reverse complement strand
TGAATCAGGGACGCAAGTGCCCAACTGTTTTCTCTTCGTATATGAACTTGGATAGGAAACTTCCATACTTGCATTCCAGCCCTAAACAATATTTGTCATTACATGGTTGTGTTTTGCTTTTGGCCTATAGTGTCTTTGCTTGGTTCTTTGCCTCTCTTTTTTTAACCTCCTGGCCTGTGCAATGACCGAATTATCTTTTCTCAATGAGTTTGAGGCTTCCCTTTGAGGCATTCTTTCATGTGGTTCAGTGTAAGTTACCAAAGCTGCCTTGTAGGCTCTAAACGGCTCAGAGTATAGTGTAAAACATCTTTTGAAATTGTGTAATGTTTCTGATACAGAATGAAGAGAAAGAAATGAGTTTATGGTTCAAATATCATTTGATTTATAAAGGGAAGTTTGACTCTGCCAAGTACTCACTGTGGCAAGTCCTTTATCAATTTTTCAGGTTATAAACAAAGGGTAAAGGAAATTGTGCAAGGTGCTTTGTTTCCGGAAGTTGGTTTGGATGATGCAGTTGGTCAGGCAGGAGGAGCAGGCGGGCTTGTGATTGTTCGGGATCTTGACCTGTTTTCATACTGCGAATCTTGCTTGCTTCCTTTCCAGGTTAAGTGTCAAATAGGTTATGTCCCATCTGGTCAGAGGGTTGTAGGATTAAGCAAACTCTCTAGAGTTGCTGATGTGTTTGCCAAACGACTCCAAGACCCACAGCGTTTGGCGGATGAAATCTGCTCAGCTCTGCATCACGGCGTCATGCCAGCCGGTGTTGCCGTAGTACTCCAATGTTTACATATCCAGTTCCCAAATATAGAGTCACTTTTTCTTGACTCCAATCACCAAGGATGGGTTAAGGCAGTGGTCCATTCAGGTTCAGGTGTTTTTGAAAATGAATTAGCTGATGTTTGGGGTGATTTCTTAAGTCTCCTGAAGTTCAGAGGTATAAACTTGGATAAAACTCAGATGAAAGACTCTGTGCAGCAGTGTTGGTGTCCATCCCGATATTCCTCAAGCGCTAAAGTTATTGGGCCACCCAACCGAGGAATGGTTACAGCAGTTACTTCAATTCTCAGCTCTTTGGGTGAAGACCCATTACGGAAAGAGCTTGTTGGAACTCCCAGTCGTTTTGTCAAGTGGTTGATGAACTTCCAAAGCCCAAATCTGGAGATGAAGCTGAATGGCGTTGCTTGTGGCAGGATGGATCCTCTTAAACAAAACGGGGAAGTCAGCCATAATAAACAACAGATATATACTGAGCTGTGTCTATCATTCTGGTCCCAGTGCGAGCATCATTTACTTCCCTTTTATGGTGTTGTGCATATTGGGTACTACTGTGCTGAAGAAACCACCCCTCTCAGCAAATCTCTTTTACAGTCGATAGTACATTTTTATGGTTTCAAGCTCCAAGTACAGGAAAGACTAACCAGGCAGATTGCCGAGACTGTTTCTTCATTGTTAGGTGGAGATGTGATGGTTGTTGTAGAGGCTAACCATACATGTATGATTTCCAGAGGTATTGAGAAATTTGGAAGCAGTACAGCTACAATTGCTGTGCTTGGTCGTTTTTCGACCGACCCAGCAGCAAGGGCCATGTTTTTGAAGAACATCCCAAATCCTGCTTCTGGAGGATCATGATTCTAATTCAAACTTTACTTTTCTGGTCTTTGCAAGTGGTTTGAGTTAATCTCTACGCCTTTCCTGGTTGCATATTTCTTTTGCAGTTAGTGCTGGCATGAGAGATATAGGTTGCGGCAGATCCTTCCATGGATGACTGAGCGCGTCCTGAAGAGCTTGCCCGAGTTCTCTTTCCCCTCCCTTCTTTCACCATCTCCAGTAGCATAAAACCCCTAGAAAGAAATTATAATGGTCTGTCATATTTCATGATTACTTTTTTGGCATAATTTTCCTGTCAAACTTGTGGCTGAAATTTAGCAAATTCAAAAACAGCATACCAGTTCATCCCAAGAAAAAGAAATAGAAAAATAAGATTGTTTTTTTTATGCAATATGATATGTTCACGATTCCGATAATAATACCAACTAGTTAATTTATTAGATGTGGTTAAATAATGTGCTTGAATGTTAGAGAACTGAAAGGGTGAAAAAAAGCCACTGAATAGCATTTTTTTGGTTGCACATACCATTGAGCCCAAGTGCGACCTCCGCCAGTACTTGAGCGGTGCTAGTTTGGAAAAAATAAATTATTCTCTCCTATGCTAAAAAAAAACCCCCTTGTGCTATTGTTGAGAAAAATAAAATAAAAAAAGAAAAGAAACACTAAAGAACATAGTAAACAACATTATTACAGCTTCCTAGGGTTCTGTACGTGATATGAAACAGACATCCTTGCTCTGATAACTAATTTACGGCAGGAGGGTCATCAATGAAAATATAAAACCGAGCTCTATAGTCTATATATATACTCAAGGAAGTAAAGCCTAGTTCGAATTTGATTGGCCAGGAGTTCTGTCAAACCAAAATCAAAACCAGCCAAATCTACAGGCTCTATTTTTGTAGCCTCGTTAACTTGCTGATCGTTATTGAGTCCAACGGCTCGGCCAGGTAAGCTTGAGTTCGTGCTGATAATTCTTGTGCCACGAAACGCATGGTGGGTCGTGCCTCTGGGTTGTTTCGTGTGCATGCTAAGGCCACTGTAACTACGAAAACAACTTCCTCTGCTGCTTGGCCAGTGGGAGCTTCAAGCCGAGGGTCTAGCACATCCTTTAGAAACAACTCTGGATCGTTTGACAGTGATGGTTTTATTGATGATAAGAGCTCTCCCGGGTGCTTTCCCATCATAACTTCCAAAGCCACCACCCCAAAGCTGTACACATCACATTTGTCTGTGAGCCGCATTGTTTGCGCCAGCTCTGCAAACACCAGGCATTCAAAATGAACATTGGAAATATTTAGTCAAGAAGGCAGGCAATTAACAATAACAAAATGCTAGACCGGTTGTGAGGGTTTTGTTTGGCTAGAGAGGAGGCAAGATTTGCAAATGTGAGACCTTTCTAAAAGGAAACCTTTCCCAGCAACATGAATGAACAAAGAAAACATTTCAGCATTATGCCATGTTGCCCATTTCCTTGTTACAGCCTGTTAAAGCTTTCATGACTTCGGGAGAAAAGCTATCAAAACTCAATTTCCGAATACTTGGAGTTACAAGAATAATCTGTTAAGAATGCACCCTTTTAGGATTGTGAGCTTACCTGGAGCCATGTAGCCATAAGACCCAGCAACTGCAGTCCAGTTGGATGTGTCTGTATTCAAGAGTCTTGCTGTGCCAAAGTCTGAAAGACGGGGCTCAAAATCTGTCTCCAGCAAAATGTTGTTCAATGATATGTCCCGGTGTACAATGGGTGGAGAACAGTCATGGTGCAAGTAGGCAACTGCATGAGCTACTCCTCGCACTATATTCACTCTCCTGCCCCAACCAAGCTCCACTTCCCCTTCTATCCCATACAATACTTTTCCCAAGCTTCCTCTTTCAACATACTCGTAAACCAGGTACAAGCAGCCCCTCCTGGAGCAAAATCCAAAAAGCTTTATGATGTTACGGTGCCTAACTTCTGTCAGCAGTTTAATCTCATTCTCAAAACTCTGGCGATTGAGTGCTGGGATGTCACTGGAGTCTGACATGTTGAGTTTCTTTACTGCAATCACTTGACCTGTAGACAATACTGCTTTGTAAACACTGCCAAATCCTCCTCTTCCAATGCAGTACTTCTCATTGAAGTCATCAGTGGCATTGACAATATCCCCAAATGTTAACTTGCTGTCTCTTTCCCATACCATTGACTCAGAACTCTCACCATTATTGATGCGTTTGATCTCTTCATCAAGCAGTTTGGTTTTTCGGCAACATAGCAGAACAGCGAAAATAGTTGCTACTACTAATAAGCAACAAACTGGAACGATAACACCAATAAGAACCTTTTTGTTATGCTTTGAGGACTTGCGATTGTCTGTTGTTGGACATTGTGATAATCCTTCTACATTACCGCACAATCCTGAATTTCCAATAAAAGATCTTGCAGATGCATTTTGGAAAACACTTCCAGTTGGTATAGGACCTGTCAAGTCATTGTATGAGAAATCAAAAGAATGCAGGCTAATCATGGTGGACAGTGAATCTGGGATTCTTCCTGAGAGATGGTTATGTGAGACATTGAGATTCTCCAACATTGAAAGCTTTCCCAAATTTGAAGGTATGGTTCCTGAGAGTGAATTGCTGCTGAGATCCAGCAAGTACCGCAAGTTTAAGTTGCCCAGCTCGAAAGGTATTTCACCAGAAAGATTGTTGTGGCTCAAGTCCAAGCTTGATAGCTTCTCATAACCCCCAAGCTCTTTCGATATGTTTCCAGTCAGCTTGTTATCAGATAAGTCGAGAGATTCAAGCCTTGTCAAGCTGCCTAGACCCTGAGGTATCTCCCCTTTCAAATGATTGTTGCTCAAATTGAGCATGAATAACATGCTTAGATTTCCCAACTCACCAGGAATCCTCCCAGTCAGGTCATTGGAGTCCAGACTTAGAAGTCCCAGCCGGGGCAACTTCCCAAGCTCGGCGGGGATTTCACCAGAAATTCTGTTTCTTCCCATCTGTAAATTGGTGAGGTTTTCACATGCTCCCCAATCTGGTGAGATTTCACCAATAAATTGATTGTCATTAAGAGCAACAAAAACAAGATTTGGAAGAACACCAAATGCATGAGTGATGTTTCCAGTGAATTGGTTACCCTCAAGCCGAACTCGAGTTAGTCCTAAACAATTCCTCAAGCAGGTAGGCAATGCCCCTGTAAAGTTGTTGCTATTGACAGTAAGTTGTTGAAGACTCAGACCACTACACAATTCAGGCGGCAGTTCTCCAGAGAAACTATTGTTTGAAAAGCTAGCATACACCAGCGAAGGAATGTTCTTCCCAAAATTACTCGGAATGCTACCAGAGAAGTTATTGCCGAACAGATTGATAGAAGTTAAAAAAGTAAGATTTGAAATGGTCTCTGGCAACTCCCCATGGAGTTGGTTGGTGTTGAGATCAAGAATTTGCAGTGCTGTCATATTTCCAACTTCTGGTGGAATTGTACCGTTGATGTTATTGAAAAAAAGATTCAGGGTTTCAAGATTTGTGAGATTCCACAAGGTTGGAGGAATGGGGCCAGAAAGCTGGTTTCCTGAAAGGTCTAGACTAGTCAACTCTTCCAAGTTTCCTATCTCGTGGGGAATGGAACCAGAGAATGAGTTATTATACAAAAAAAGAAACTGGAGCATTGTCAATTGCCCGATTTCTGGAGGAATATTTCCAGAAAAATTATTGTTCTGAACTTGAAACGAGGTCAACTCGGTCCAGTTGGATATAAGGGCAGGTGAGATCTCACCTGAGAAGAAATTCTCAGATAAACCCAAGTCGGCTATTTTAGAAAGATTGGACAAAGAAAGAGGCAATTCCCCACTCAGCTGATTATCAGCCAGGGCCAAGTAGGTGAGGTTAGTACAAAGGCCAAGCTCAGGAGGAATGGTTGAGTTTAAGGCATTCATTCTGAGATCAAGTTTTTCCAGATGCTTAAGTTTGCCTAGAGAAGATGGAATAGTCCCCTGAAAAGAATTACTGAACAGTTCAGCAGTTCGAAGACCAGATATCGAACCAATGCTTTCAGGAATTTGACCACCCAATAGATTAGTTTGTAGACTAAGGCTTTTGAGATTGGAAAGCATCGAGATTTTGGGTGACAATGGTCCTTGGAATAAATTGTTATAGAGATTCAAGGTCTCCAGCTTTCCCAGATTGGTGTACGCCAACTCTGGTATCTGGCCAGTGAAGTTATTGAGTGACAAATCCAGAAACGTCAAGTTCCGGCAACTGGTTATGAAATCAGGGAATTCCGAAGTAAGTTCATTGAAAAAAAGGCTAAGATATTCCAATGAAGGCATGGAGAATTTAGACCAGTCAGGGGTTTCCAGGTAGTTTGCTCCAAGGTCTAAGTGCCTTACCTTCAGAAGATTGGAAAGTTGAGAAGGGATGGTACCGTTGAGATTGTTGTTGAAAAGACTAAGATACTGAAGCTCTGTCAACTCTGAAATCTCCACAGGTATGCTGCCCTCGAAAAAGTTGACGCTGAGGTCCAAGTAAATGAGCTTGGAGAGGCCGCCAATGGCTGATGGGATCGCCCCACTCACAGTGTTATTCTGGATGTCAAACCTGGTGAGATCAGTAAATGGGGTGAAGTTGAAGTGGGCAAGTGTTCCATTTATTTCTAGGCTGGGGAGGTTTATTTGAGAAACTGTTCGAGAGGTGGAGTTGCAGGAAATGGCAGTCCAGTTGCAGAGGTTGTTGAGGTTGGAAGGGGACCATGAACGGAGAGAAGGAGGTGGAGAGGTTAAGGTGTTTTTCCATTGGATGAGAGCTTCAGCTTGTGTTCTTGCAGATGATGTTGCCTTCAAAGGAAGCATGGAGAGAAAGAGAGAGTGGAAGAGAAGAGCAGCATAAAGCTTTTGAGAGGCTGCCATGATTAGGATATGGAGGTTGGGTATGATCTTGACTGTGAGCTTATTGTCGCCTTAGAAGGAGGATTGCTTTGAAGCTCCCTAGTTAGTGGTCTGAAAACGTTGACTCTGGCATTTCAAGTCCTGAAAATGATCAAAAGGGTTGAAGAATATGCAGTAGGGCCATTAAAACAAAATGTTGAAGAAAGAACTTAACGTGAAAATACAAGAAGATTTATTAATGAATCACATCTATCCTTTTCTTTTACTCTTGACTTCTTCCAAATTAATTCATCTAGCTCTGAGAATTTTTTTTATTTAAAAAAAAAATGCCATTAATAACATTTATTATGTTAAAAACAATATTACAATAATAAAATTATGTTTTTTTCCCCTTCAATCAAATAACATTTAACATGGCTAATGGGAATATAATAGTATTTTTATTTTTTTTTATGAATAATAAAACTATTAAAATATCCTTGATATATATATATATATAGAGTTAGGTTTCAGATATTTACTCTTGAATGCACAGTTAAAGTACTTATTTAATTAAAATAAATTTTAACTTACCAAACATGATTGGGACTATAGCCGGTAGTTGAATTTTTTTTATTATTATTATTCTCTTGAAACGCGTTTACAGCATATAGAAATCATTTTATACAGGAATAAAAAAATATAGATACGCAGCGTCACACCTGCCATCTACTAGTCATTCTCAAGGCATGTATATAAAATAAATAAATAAATAAACAATGGCCCTCGGTTTCTGAGAAGGACTCGCACTTTGCATTTGGGTTTCTGTTCTTTACGCGAATGAAAAGTGTTGACCATTCAAAAGTCCATGTTATATGGCTGGCTATGTGGGCCCTTGTGTTGCCGCTCATACCTCGATGGTGGAGAATTTACAATACTATCCTTTCCAAGGGCGAAGACAAAAAGGATGTTCTCATGCCCAAATAATACATTATACTTGCAATCTTTTCTAAAATACAGTGGCCCTAAAGTATAATGATTAACTGAGTTCACCGTCTGACTAAAAAAAAAAGGAGGCCAGCCCACATAGTCAAAGTCAACTTTTGAACTAGGGCAAAAGAAAGACTTCAGAGTTCTCTATCCACACACGGCCCCATTGAAATTTAGGGAATCAATTGACCGGGATTAACAACTCTTTTTATTTTTATTTTTTAATTTAATGTTAAGACTTACGGGTCCATTTATCAAAACCTAAATATGCAGAAATTTCAAAGATGTCAGGCGTGTGTACCTTAGCAACTAACCAACTGCTGGACTGAAAACATATGAACAATGCTCGCATAAAGTGACGTGCTACTATTCAACCCTTTTTTTTTTTTCTTGCAAAAACAGAACACCATTATAAAATGAGATAATAATAGATTCCAACTAGGGCAAAGTCACTCAGGCATTTCCAAGACGGTGACTGAATATGTAAGATATTTTTTACAACTTTTAGAGAATTTACGCATGCTTAAGTATAACAACTTGAAATCAAACTCCATTAAAGGACGTATTGGAACCTTTACATCTCCACGCAGGTAAAACATTTCTATGTTAGGTCACATGTATATAACAGAAATCGTAAAAAATACCTGCTTGTGTTACTTGCGCGACCTATAGGGTCCCAAGGGGATAGAAAAACCATTGCTTCTCCTTAATGCATGGTAATTGGGTGCATACTTTGCGTTATGATTCCTGGTCACATCTCAGGGATTTTCACAGCTAGGTGCTTATTTCAGGGAATCCTGAACTTCTGCTTTCCTCTTTTTGTAGTTCAGTCCAAGCAAATCCTTCAAAACACTGAGGAAGGTTAGAGAGCCAGCCTAAAATAAAAATACACTGTTTTTTAACCAAGTTACTTCATTTTGATTTCACTCAAATCATTGAGTATTCCCAAGATATAGATTTCAACAACCCAATATAAGTGCATGGAAATTCAATGGTCAAAATTAACTGCTTTAATAATATTTCCCTCTCATCAACAATATTTTGACTGCATTTATATAAAGAAAATAGACTAGGGTTCACACACATGCACACCTTGTAACCACTTCCTCTATGGTTTCATACTCCATGCGTCTATATGTGTCTGCCTATGCATTTATGACCATGTCTAAACATTTTTATACATTAGGAAATGCTTAATTTAATCAATCACTATCCGGTTGAATTTCAGAGAACCCAGAAAGAGAAGTCCTATGAAGATGCACAAGAGCAAGAAATAAATACGCAAAACTATAAGTCTCCATAATGATCAAGAAATTATATTATTTAGTAATTTAAATTAAACTTTTTGACTTGGTATATTGCAACTTTTCAAAGCTCGCCAAAGGAGGATAACCTCTTAAGAAATAGAAGATCAAAAGGAAGACATAGAACGTCAAAAGTATAGCGACGCAACAAACTGTAACTCCCACCTTGCAAATAATATTCTCCTTGACAGCTTCTTTGAACAATTCAGGGAAAATAAAGGATCAGAGATTTTGATGAAGCTGATGAAACTGCAACCATGACAAGAACACTGCAGAGGATATTTCACTTTCTCATTCTCTCTTCTGCTTTTGTGCTAATCACTGCACAGAGAGAAGCGGAAACATTGCTAAACTGGAAAAATAGTTTAAACTTTCCAACTTTACCTTCATGGACGCTCAACAGCAGCAGTAGCCCATGCAACTGGACAGGAATTCGGTGCAGTGGAGAGGGAAGCATTATTGAGATAAATCTCGAGAACTCAGGCCTGGATGGAACTCTTGACAGGTTTGATTCCTCATCGTTTCCTAACCTTAGTTCACTCAATCTCAATTTGAACAATCTCGTAGGAGATATCCCATCTGGAATTGGGAATGCCACAAAACTCATTTCACTTGATCTCAGTAGCAACAATTTCACCAATCAAATCCCCCCAGAAATTGGTAACCTTAAAGAACTTCAAGTTCTTCGTCTCTACAACAACTCACTCACAGGCCCAATTCCACATCAGCTAAGCAACCTACAAAAGTTGTGGCTTCTCGATCTTAGTGCAAACTACCTAAGAGATCCTGACCCTGTTCAATTCAAGGGTATGGCATCTTTAACAGAGCTGCGGCTTTCCTATATCCTTTTGGAGGCAGTTCCTGCATTCATTGCTGAGTGCCCAAACCTGATCTTTCTTGATCTTTCAGATAATCTAATCACAGGTCAGATTCCTATGCCATTACTATCTCGTTTGAAAAGACTTGAGTTCCTGAACTTGACAAAGAATTCAGTTGAAGGACCTCTTTCCACAAATATAGGAAATTTTAGAAATCTTCGACACCTGAGGCTTGGAATGAACAAACTGAATGGTACAATACCATATGAAATTGGGCTGCTCTCAAACCTTGAAGTTCTTGAGTTGCATGAAAATGGGTTTGATGGTCCAATGCCCTCTTCAGTTGGGAATCTCAGGATGCTTCGAAATTTAAATCTCAAATTGTCAGGCCTGAATTCCAGCATTCCAGAAGAACTTGGTTTGTGCTCCAACCTCACTTACCTTGAGCTATCATCCAACAGCCTTATAGGTGCATTGCCTCTTTCCATGGCCTCATTAACACAAATCAGAGAGTTCGGAATATCTGACAATAAACTATCAGGAAACATCCATCCATCTCTCTTATCCAATTGGTCAGAGCTTGTTTCTTTGCAACTCCAAATAAATAATTTTTCTGGAAAAGTTCCACCTCAAATTGGAACTCTCCATAAGCTCAAGCTTCTGTATCTTTTTCAGAATCGATTATCAGGTCCCATACCACCAGAAATAGGAAATTTGTCGAATTTGATAGAGCTTCAATTGGCCGACAACTTTTTCACCGGTTCCATCCCTCCAACTATTGGAAATTTGTCAAGTCTCACCAAATTGATTCTTCCTTATAACCAGCTCAACGGAAAACTTCCTCCTGAATTAGGTAATATCAAAAGTTTAGAAGAGCTTGACCTGAGTGAAAATGACTTGCAAGGAACCTTGCCTTTGTCAATAACTGGCTTGAGAAACCTCAATTTATTTTATGTTGCTTCCAACAATTTCTCAGGAAGCATTCCCGAAGACTTTGGCCCTGATTTCTTGAGAAATGCAACCTTCTCCTACAACAATTTTTCAGGAAAGCTTCCTCCAGGAATTTGTAATGGAGGGAAGCTTATCTACTTGGCAGCCAATAGAAATAATCTTGTGGGACCAATCCCTTCAAGTCTTAGGAACTGCACAGGACTAACCAGAGTCCGCCTTGAACAGAATCTTCTGGATGGAGACATTTCAAATGCATTCGGCATGTACCCAAACCTGGAGTATATTGACTTGGGAGACAACCGGCTCTCTGGCATGTTATCATCAAACTGGGGACAGTGCACAATCCTCTCAAACTTTCGCATAGCAGGCAACATCATGTCAGGCAACATTCCACCGGAGCTTGGAAACTTAACAGAGCTACAGAATCTTGACCTCTCTGGCAACCAACTGATTGGGAAGATTCCAATTGAGCTTTTCAGCTCTTCAAAGCTCAACAGATTTAATTTGAGCAACAATCAACTCTCAGGTCACATACCAGAAGAAGTTGGAATGCTTTCACAGCTGCAGTATTTGGATTTTTCACAAAATAATCTAAGTGGGCGGATACCAGAAGAACTTGGAGACTGCCAGGCACTTATCTTCTTAGACCTGAGCAATAACAGACTGAATGGGACAATGCCATACCAGATTGGGAATCTAGTTGCCTTGCAGATTGTGTTAGACCTCAGCCAAAACTTGATCACTGGAGAGATATCCTCACAGCTTCGAAAATTGACAAGACTGGAAATACTGAATATTTCTCACAATCATCTTTCTGGCCCAATACCATCTTCCTTACAAGACCTATTGAGCCTTCAACAAGTTGATATATCACATAATAATCTCGAGGGGCCTCTCCCAGACAATAAGGCTTTTCGGCGAGCTCCTGCTGCATCATTGGTTGGCAATACTGGTTTATGTGGGGAAAAGGCACAAGGTTTGAACCCTTGCCGCAGGGAAACTTCATCTGAAAAGCATAATAAAGGAAACAGAAGGAAGCTGATCGTTGCCATTGTCATTCCACTATCAATCTCAGCAATCCTATTAATTTTGTTTGGGATTCTCATCTTCCGGCGTCATTCCAGAGCTGATCGAGACAAGATGAAGAAGGATTCAGAAGGCGGAAGCTCATTTTCTGTGTGGAATTACAACAAGAGAACAGAGTTTAACGATATAATTACAGCAACAGAGAGTTTTGATGATAAGTATTGCATAGGAAATGGCGGTCAGGGAAATGTGTACAAAGCAATGCTTCCATCAGGAGATGTTTTTGCTGTAAAACGTCTTCACCCTTCTGAAGACAATGAGTTCAGTAAGGAATATCAGCTTAAGAATTTTAAGGCTGAAATGTATTCGCTAGCTGAAATTCGGCATCGGAACGTTGTAAAGATGTACGGGTTCAGTTCCTGTAGCGGATCATTGTTTTTTGTATATGAGTTTGTTGAGAGGGGAAGCGTGGGTAAGTTGTTGAATGAAGAGGAAGAGGCAAAGCTCTGGAACTGGGATTTGAGATTACAGGCCATCAAAGGAGTGGCACATGGGCTGTCTTACTTGCACCATGATTGCACACCAGCTATTGTGCATCGAGACATATCAGCAAACAATATTCTGTTGGATGCAGCGTTTGAGCCTAAGATTTCTGACTTCGGGACAGCAAGGCTGCTAAGAGAAGGTGAATCTAACTGGACACTCCCAGTTGGTTCATATGGCTATATTGCACCAGGTACCTTCATAACCCACACCATACCATAAAACTAGCAGCATCTTCAAGTGTTTCTTCTTCTAAAACATGAAACCATTTGTACAATATTTCCATGTCTTGAAACCACGATTCCTCTATGTTTTGCAGAGCTAGCCTCTACAGGTCAAGTGACAGAGAAACTAGACGTGTATAGTTTCGGAGTTGTTGCGCTAGAAGTACTAATGGGGAAGCACCCTGGAGAAATGCTTTTACATTTGCAATCTGGAGGGCATGATATCCCCTTTTCAAACCTTTTAGACGAAAGGCTTACACCTCCAGTTGGTCCAATCGTCCAAGAACTGGTTTTAGTAACGGCCCTCGCATTTTTATGTGTACAGGAAAATCCCATATCCCGGCCAACGATGCATCAAGTTTGCAGCGAACTTTCGGCAAGAAGAAGCCTACATGTCCCTGCACCTCTCCGCCTCCTCACGCTGCGAAATCTGATGAACATGCTTAAGGATCAAGCATCATCCTCTGTAACTTCTTATGTGTAATTTGTGTGTTTCTTATTCTACACTCTTTCAAATAAGTTCAAGTAAGAAAATCAGTGCACTGCGCTGGTGTGTTTGCTACAAACTTTTAGCAGCTAAAAATGAAGGGGAGATGCTTGATAAAATGTCCAGCCAGAACCACGTGCAGGAATTTCATTTATAATTCTATTTTAAGAGCGACAGGAAAAAAAGGAAGTGCCGGCCAGATACCTGAACTCGGATATGGCTGATCGGAGAACTGTATGCAGCAGAATAGGGCGACAGGAAAGACCGAATTGCCATTGTCAATTTTGAGAGCGAGAGAGAGTGGCCCTCATCTAGCGAACGAGGAAGAATACATCCTCTCGGGTCTCGTTTTTAGTATCTTTCCCGCCCTTTCGGTGATGAAAACGGCGTCGCTTCCCTTGTCTTGAGTTGTTTGAACTTTAAACAGGCCCCTTTTTTATTATTATATTGGACTCCACGTCTATAAAACTCACTACCCAAATACAAGGAATTTACTTTTGGCTATTGATTAAAATCTCATTAGTCTCCGAATTAAATCACTTGCATGCCTCTAGTTTTTTCAATAAATTGCTTTTTTTTATTAATTCACTTCAATGAATTCTTATTAGTTTTCATCCATGAAAAAATAGATTTTGAGAGTGAAAATATTTCATCCCCATTTTCAAGAACAACACATTAATCATAGAAAAAAAAAACATGGTAATTTTTTTTTTTGTCGAATTCATACAAAGTTTATCGAAATTTCTACTAAAATTTCAGCAGAATCTCCCCTATAATAAGAGATCCCAAGTTATCGACAAGTCACCTATACATATCTATTATTCATTACTTATACACATTCTAATTATTCCAAGTCTCAAGCATTCAAGGGTAACAAACACAATATTCCAAATGTTCATCCTTTAAAGTGGGACATAAATTAATTCTTAGATAAACGAAATAAGCATACATTAAGATTACAAGTACATAATAATATACTTTACGTTCAGATATTTGATTTAAAGGATGGTACTACAGCTCATGTCATATAATTTCTTGAAAAACAAAATACATCAACGTACATCTAGTTTTTAAATAACACAAAAACTATAAGATCTAAAATATTATTTCTATCGTGAATATGATGGACCTGCAACAACATAATATTTAAAAATAATTATATTAAAAGCAATAATATTATGGAGAAGAGAAAACGGTGATATATAAATATATATATATTTAATGCTACGTACTATT
>Ga0307510_10006407_pt1 | contig 14034 bp, 6 predicted proteins | sample 12_EM_MG_FD_207224 | JGI IMG/M metagenome (GOLD analysis project Ga0307510, IMG submission 207224) | Populus trichocarpa ectomycorrhiza microbial communities from riparian zone in the Pacific Northwest, United States - 12_EM | ecosystem: Host-associated > Plants > Roots > Unclassified | place... | reverse complement strand
CTGGCGTGCCGTCCAGTGCGGGTACTTGGCCTTCAACAGGGCTGCCACGCCCGCGACATAGGGCGCCGAGAAGCTCGTACCGTTGTCGGAGCAGTGACCGCCGCCCGGCACCGTGGAGATCATGTCGACGCCGGGCGCGGCCACGCCGACGAACTCGCCGGACTGGGAGAAGGAGGCGCGTTCGTTGTTGCGGTCGGAGGCCGCGACGGCGAGGACGCCGTCGTAGGAGGCCGGGTAGGTGACCTTGACGTTGCCGCCGAGGCCGTCGTTGCCGGCCGAGGCGACGACCACGACGCCCTTGCCGAGGGCGTCGTCCACGGCCTGGCGGAGGCGGTCGTCTGGGGCTACGGCGTTCGCCGTGTCCTGGGAGATGTTGATGACGCCGGCGCCCTTGGCCACCGCGTCGCGGATCGCCGTCGCGAGGGTGGCTGCCGTGCCGTCGCCCTCCGCGTCGTTCTGCTTGATCGGGATGATCGTCGCGTCGGGGGCCAGGCCCACGAAACCCGTGCCCTTGGCGGGGCGGGCCGCGATGATGCCGGCCACTCGCGTGCCGTGGCCGACCGTGTCGGTGGTGCCCTGGCTGTTGCCGCGGTCGATCGTCTCGCCCTTGGTGTTCTTGGGGGGCAGCAGGTTCTCGCCCTTGGACGCGTCGACCGCCGACTTCAGTTGCTTGTTCTTTACGTCGACACCCGTGTCGATCACGGCCACCTTGACGCCCTTGCCGGTGGACTCCGCCCACAACTCGTCGAGATTGACCCGCTGCAGGGCCCACGGGCGGCCCGTGTAGTCCTTCGACGGGAACGTGCACTGGCCGTCGTCCGCCCACACCGGAGTCGCCAGCAACGGCGACATCGACAGGGGTACGGCCACCATCGAGGCCGCCACCATTACCCTCAACGTCCGCGCGATCAGCATGAGTTGAACCCTTCCGAACCCTTCCCCGGTCTCGCCTACGAACCCTGCGGCTGCCGTGCCGCCGCCTCCGACAGGCGGGGGCCCATCGGCAGGAACGTCGACCACTCGGCGGGGACGGGGGTGGGGGTGACCTTCTCGTAGCCGAGGCGGGTCTGTGCGATCTCGGCCTCGCTCAGTTCCTGTTTGCGCTGAGCGGCGGTGGTGCCGATGCCGCTGTCGTCGGTGGCGCTGTCGCTGTTGGACTGCAGGGCGTAGCGCAGACCGGTGTCGGTGACCAGGAAGACCGGGCCCGCCTTCGCCTCGATGCCCTTGACCTGGCGGAAGAGCTGGCCGGAACCGGCGGTGACGTAGGCGCTGGAGGAGCCGGTGGGCAGCTGCGCCGGGTAGTCGGTGCCGACCCAGGTGGAGAGCGTGGTCTTGTTGTCCGCGCCGACCGAACGCAGCACGTTGCAGACGGTGTTGGGACCGCTGGTGGCGCTGGTGCCGTCGTTGACCGTCTTCGGCTTGTACGTCGGCCAGTTCTTGTCCGCGTCGAACGTCGTGCTGTCGGCGACCGCGCCGGGGCTGACCTGCTGGGCCTCGCCCGCCTGTCCGACGCCGACGAGGTCACCGCTGTTGAGCAGGAGTGTGGCGGTGAACTCGGAGATACGGGCCACCTTGCCGGGCAGCACCACGTAGTACTGCATCACCTGACCGGCATAGGCCTTGATGACCTCGCCGACCTTGTCGTAGTCCTCCAGGAGGGCGGAGGCGCCGGCCTTCGTGCCCGGGGTGCCGCCGGTGATCTTCGGGATGGAGATCTCGTCGCCCTTGTGGAGGGTGTCGAGCCATTCCTGGGAGACGCGTTGCGGGGCACGGCCCTGGGTGTCGAGGGCCTTGAGGAGTTCGTTGTCCGAGGGGTCGGCGATCTCGTAGGCGGTGCCGTGGGCGTCGACCACGTACTGCGTCTTGCCGTCCGGGGCGACGACGTACATGAGGTCGCCGCCGGAGAGCTTGCCGGTGCCCTCCGTCTTCGGCCACTCCTTCTTCGCGAGGACGAACGTCGCCTTCTGGATGGCGCGTCCGCCGGCGCTGGGGCGCTCGCACACGGCCCAGCGCTTGGCCGTCTCGGCCTCGTCGGAGGAGGGGAGGCGGTCGGGGGCGTAGGGGATGCCGATGGTGGCGCCGTGCGGGAGCTTGCCGTTGTCGAGGACGTTCTCGTCGACGGTGATGACGCTGGACTTGTTCGGATCCAGGAGGAGTTTCGCGGAGGCCATGTTGAGGACCGGGTGCAGCTGCTTCTGCTTGTTCTTGCCGGTGGTCAGAACCACGTACCGGGTGGTCGACTTGCTCGCGACGATGACGTGCGACTCGACGTCGGCCCACCCCTGGGGCGCCGTCGGCTTGAACATGCCGATCCCGCCGAACACCGCGAGGATCACCACGCCGACAACGACTCCGGGTACCAGTGCGCCCAGCGGTTTCGGCGCTCCTTCTTCCGAGCCCGTCGGGGAGGGCTGCAGGAAGGACGCGAGCGTGCGGCGCTTCGCGAAGGTGTAGGCGTTGAGTTCGTCGCGCCGTGATGCCATCTGTGTCCGCTCTCTCCCCGTGCGGAGCCGTGGAGGACCTGTGGAGATACGGCCCCTGCCCCCGATTGCCTCTGATACCTCTGGTGTCAGACCCGCCCCCTACTATGCCTGTTGCGTGGGTGTGCTTGTGTCACGGGTAGGGTGCTCTGGCCTTGAGGGGACCAGTGCGCAGGGAATTTCGGGAGAGTTCGGGGGTTTTGGAGTGATGGCTTCCGCAACGCGGAACCGGTCGCGATCGCAATCGGCAGCCGCCTCGGATCACGCGGGCGTTTCGGGTCCGTACCGCGGTTCCTTCACGCCTCATCTGAAGTCGCGTTCGGGGCGCGGGGGTTCGTTCACGACCCAGCGGCTGGTGCTGCTGGAGGTCGCGGCGGCGCTCGTGGTCTGCGGCTGGCTCGTCGGCCCGGTCGCCCTCGTGCCCTCGATCGTCGTCGCCACGCTCCTCGTGGTCCTCGCTGTCGTACGACGCCGGGGGCGCTCCCTGCCGGAGTGGCTGGGCACGCTGCTGGCACTGCGGTCCCGGGTGCGGCGGGCCGCGAACACCCCGGTGCCGCCGGGGACGGACGCCGGTCTCGCGCCCGCCGTGGAGTGCGACCCGAGCCTGCGGACGTACAGCTACCACCGCGGTGACGACCGCGACCAGCGGCCGGTCGGGATGATCGGCGACGGCGACTTCGTCACCGCGGTGCTCCAAGTGGAGTCGGACGCGGGCGCGTTGCGTGCCGAGCGCGGGCGCAGACCGCTGCCCGTGGGGCTGGTCCGGGACGCCCTCGAAGTCGACGGCATCCGCCTCGAATCGGCGCAGATCGTGGTGCACACCCAGCCCGCGCCCGCGCTGCATCTGCCGCAGCAGTCGGTCGTGGTGAGCAACTACGCGCCGCTGCAGGCCCAGACCGGCTCCCCCGCCGTCCGTATCACCTGGATCGCGCTGAAGCTCGACCCCGAGCTGTGCCCCGAGGCGGTGGCCGCGCGCGGGGGCGGACTGGTCGGGGCGCAGAAGTGCCTGGTGCGGTCGGCGGAGCATCTGTCGAGCCGGCTGTCCGGTGCGGGTCTGCGGGCCAACGTGCTCACGGAGGAGGAGCTGACGGCCGCGATCGCCACCTCCGCGTGCGCCAACCCGATGGTGACCGCGCAGGCCGGGCGGAGCGAGGCACCGCAGCGGCGGACCGAGGAGTCCAGCCGCAGTTGGCGCTGCGACAACCGCCGGCACACCACGTACTGGGTGCGCCGCTGGCCCCAACTGGGCGAGTCCGGAACCTCGTTGGCACAGCTCGTGGCCCAGCTGACGGCGGTGCCCGCGCTGGCGACGACCTTCAGTCTGACCCTGGCCCGCGGCGAGCAGCAGGACGTGGCCCTCACCGGACACCTGCGGATCACCGGCCGCAGCAACCAGGAACTCACCGACGCCCGGCGCGAGTTGGAGCAGGCGGCCCGGCAGGCCCGCACCGGCCTCGCTCGCCTCGACCGCGAACAACTCCCCGGCGTCCTCGCCACGTTGCCCCTCGGAGGTGCCCGCTGATGACCATGACGACCACAGAGCCCGGCACCACCGGCATCGCCTCGCGGCTGCGCACCGGATTCGGACTGCTGGGCCCGCGCCATCCGCGCCACGCACTGCCCGTCGAGCAGGTGGAGGCGCTGTCGCTGCCCATCGGGGACGACGGCGTGGTGGTCGGCATCGACCCCGACGGCCGGCCCGCCGTGCTCGGGGTCAACCGCCCTACGCCGTACGACATCCTGCTCATCAGCGGCCTGTGGACGGCCCAGGTGCTGGCACTGCGCGCGGCGGCCACGGGCGCGCGCGTCGCCGTGGAGACGGGACGGCCGCAGGCCTGGATGCAGATGGTGCACGCGATGGGCGGCGGACAGAACGGCCTCGCGGTGTACGACGTCGGCCGCGTCCCCCCGCAGGGCGCCTCCGCCGGTACGCCCGTGCTGGTGGTGCGGGACTGCGGGATGCGGCCCCCGCGCGGGCGGGTGACGTCGGCGCCCTGGCAGTCCGTGCTGACCCTGCTGCCTTATCTCAGTCCGGTGGCACCCCGGTTGATGCGGCAGGCGCGGCTGGTGGGTGTGCAGCGGGTGTCGCCGGACGAGGCGGCCGAGATCGGGCGCGTGATCGGGCTGCCGCGCCCTGACCTGGAGTCGCTGCCGACGCTGCCCGAAGGCGTCACGCTGTGGTGCACGGAGCGGGACCGGCAGTACGTGATGACCCAGCCGACGGACGCCGAGGTGGGACTGCTGGGCGTGGCCCGCCGCATGGACTGACAGCGGAGCGACGGCGGACCGACGGACCGCCGGTGGGGTGGATCCGGCGGATTGAAGTGCCCGAGCTGTCTTGTTTGGTCGATTTCCAGGGGGATTTGGTCCGCTATCGCCGGTCTCGGTCGTGTGGGTGTGCACGAAGGGGTGGGCGGGCCTGCCGAGTCCACGGTTTTGGTGATTAGGCTGGGACAGGGCACGTCACGAGTATCCGCGCGCGGGTGGTGCGTCGCCCAGGGCCAGGGGCTCAGGGGGACGACCCGGCGCATCGGACGTTCGGATGTCAAGAACGGTCGCCCCAGCACGGCATGAGGGTGCTCGACCACACCAGGAGGAATTGTGAGCAGCGATCGGGACGGGATCCGCGGGGGCTGGGCCACGCCCGGCGATGACCAGCCCGATGACGAGTCCGCCATCGAGATGACGGGCGAGTTCACGATCGACTACGCCCCGCCGGCCTGGTACACGCAGAACTCGTCGGGCACGCCCGCACAGGCTCCGCCGACGCCCGCACCGCCTACGGCACCCGCACCGCCTTCGGCGCCGACTCCGGCGAACGGTACGGCCACGCCGCCTCCGCCGTCGTCCCCGGTCGGCCTCCCGTTCTCGACACCGGCGTTGCCGAACAACCCCGGCTTCCCGTCCGCCTGGACAGCCGCGGCCCTGGTCTCCCACGAGGACGACGAGGACTCCGAGAACGGCGACCTCGTGAGCGGCGCGACCATGCGGATCTCGGCGGCCGCGCTGAAGCGGGAGATCACGGAACGGGGTGAGGCAGCGAGCCCCACGCCGGGACAGGCCGACGCGGAGGCCCCGGTTGCTCCGGCTCCGGCCGAGGGTTCTGTGGGGGATGCCGGCAATGCGGAATCCGGCTCCGGAGAAGGGGAGTTCGAGGGTTCCGAGAGTTCCGAAGGTGAGGTGCCCGGTGGGGTGCTTCCGGCCGACGGTGAGCTGACGGAGACCCCGGAGAACGATGACGCCACCGAGGTGAGCACTCAGGAGGAGGACAGCGCGGTCGCCGACGCGGAGAGCGCGGACTCGGCGGAGACCGAGGCTCAGGCTGAGGACGAGAGCGCCGACGACGCCTCCGCGCCTGCCGCCCCGAACGCCGACACGTCGCCCTCTACCGACCTCACGGACGAACCGAGCGACACCGACGCCCCGGCCTCCACACCCGAGTCCGACGCCCCGCAGCCCGCTGCCACCCCGGCCGCCGGCGCCACCGGCGACGTACCGCCCCTTCCGGCCGCCTGGACTCGCCCACCGGCTCCGCAGAGCGGGGTCCCGCCCCTGCCGCCCTCCTACCAACCCGCCGCCCCGGCCCCGGCCGACCAGTGGCCCGCACAGCCGCAACCCCAGCCCCAGGCTCCGGCTCCGGCTCCGGCTCCGGCTCAGCAGCCCCCGGCCGCGAACCCCGCGCCGCCTCAGCCGCCGTCGCCGCCCCAGCAGCAGCCCGCGTTCCAGCAGCCGCAGGCACCCCAGACCCCCCAGCCCGCACCGGCCCCATGGACCGCCCCCGCTCCACAGGGCCCGGCACCCACGCCCCCGGCCCCGCCGCAGAGCGGTTACGGCTTCCCCCAGCCACCCGCTCCGCCCGCGCCGCCGACCCCGAACGAACAAGGTGGCTACGGCTTCCCCCAGCCCCCGGCCCAGCAGAACCAGCAGGGCAGCTACGGCTTCCCGCCACCGGTACAACACGGCCGGCCGGGCACTCCCCAGGGCCCGCCCCCCGCACCGCAGGACCAGCAGGGCGCCCCGCACCCCGGGCCCGCCCCCACCCCACCCGACCAGCAGGGCGGCTACGGCTTCCCCCCGCCTCCCGCGCAGCAGGACGGCTACGGCTTCCCCCACGCCCCCGCGCCCGCCCAAGACGCCCCCCGCCCCGGCTTCGCCCCGGAGTCGTGGTCCGACCCGGCGCAGCCCCCGCACGCACCCCAGATCCCCCAGCAGGCCGGCGACCCACGGCACCCCGGTCCGCCCCCGCAGGCACCCCAACAACCGCAGGCGCAGCCGCAACCGCTGCCGCCGCAGTCCCACCCCCAGGCTCCCTCCGCGCCCCCGATCGATCCCCGCACCGGTGCCGCCTGGCCGCAGCCCATGCAGCACGATCACCGGCAGCCGGTGAACCCCGGTGCCGCGCCGCTGGGTTACACCGCGGCCGTGGAGCTGTCGTCGGACCGGCTGCTCAGCAACAAGAAGCAGAAGGCGAAGAGCGGCCGGCCGGGTGCCTCGCCCTCGCGGTTCAAGCTGGGCGGCAAGAAGGAGGAGGCCGAGCGGCAGCGGAAGTTGGAGCTGATCCGCACGCCCGTGCTGTCCTGCTACCGGATCGCGGTCATCAGCCTCAAGGGCGGTGTCGGCAAGACGACGACCACCACCGCGCTGGGCTCCACCCTCGCCACCGAACGCCAGGACAAGATCCTCGCGATCGACGCCAACCCGGACGCCGGCACACTCGGCCGCCGGGTGCGCCGCGAGACCGGCGCGACCATCCGCGACCTGGTCCAGGCGATCCCGTACCTCAACTCGTACATGGACATCCGTCGGTTCACGTCCCAGGCGCCCTCCGGTCTGGAGATCATCGCCAACGACGTCGACCCGGCCGTCTCGACGACCTTCAACGACGAGGACTACCGGCGCGCGATCGACGTGCTGGGCAAGCAGTACCCGATCATCCTCACCGACTCCGGTACCGGTCTCCTCTACAGCGCCATGCGCGGTGTGCTGGACCTCGCCGACCAGCTCATCATCATCTCGACGCCGTCCGTGGACGGTGCGAGCAGCGCGAGTACGACGCTGGACTGGCTGTCGGCGCACGGGTACGCGGATCTCGTCTCGCGCTCGCTCACCGTCATCTCGGGGGTGCGTGAGACCGGCAAGACGATCAAGGTGGAGGACATCGTCAGCCACTTCGAGACGCGCTGCCGGGGTGTCGTGGTCGTGCCGTTCGACGAGCATCTCGCCGCCGGTGCGGAGGTCGACCTCGACATGATGCGGCCGAAGGTACGCGAGTCGTACTTCAACCTCGCCGCCCTGGTCGCCGAGGACTTCGTCCGCCACCAGCAGATGCACGGCCTGTGGACGAGCGACGGCAACCCGCCGCCGGTACTGGCCCCGCCGATGCCGGGCCAGCAGGGCTACCCGGGATACCCGGGCCAGCAAGGACAGCCTGGACAGCAGGGTTATCCGGGGCAGCAGCAGCACCCCGGCCAGGAGCAGCAGCTGTACACGGGCCCGCCCCCCGGCCGGCAGACGCCGGGTCACCCCACGCCCGGTCAGCCCATGCCGTTCCCGGGCCAGCAGGCTCCCGGTCAGCCGGGCCCCTACCCCCAGCAGCAACCACAGCAGCCCCAACCGCCGCAGCCCAGCCAGCCCTACGGCCAGCAGCCCTACCCCCCGCAGGGTCAGCCCCCGGCGCAGCAGCCCGTCCCGCCGTACCCCCAGCACCCGGGTCAGCAGGCCCAGTCGCCGTACCCGCAGCACCCCGGCTACGCCCAGCCGGGCCGGCCTCCGCAGGCGGCGCCCCAGCAGGACGGCGATCAGGCTCCCCCGCCCCCGCCGCCCGCACCCCCGCAGCAGTAACCCCCGCGAACGCCGAAGGGCGGCCGGTGCTCACAGGCACCGGCCGCCCTTCGGCGTCGTAGAGACAAGAACGGGATCGGGACCAGTTACCCGGCGTCGCCCGTGTCCGCCGAGATCAGCTCACGGCACCGCTTCACGTCCGCCGCGATCTGCTCCAGCAGGCCCTCCAGCGAATCGAACTTCGCCTGGCCGCGCACGAAGGCGAGGAAGTCGACGGCGACATGCAGGCCGTAGAGGTCGAGGCCGACGCGGTCGATCGCGTACGCCTCCACCGTGCGCTCGGTGCCGTCGAACTGTGGGTTCGTGCCGACGGAGATCGCGGCCGGCATGGCCTCTCCCTCGACGTGGAGGTAACCGGCGTAGACACCGTCCGCCGGGATCGCCGTGTGGGGCAGGGTCTCGACGTTGGCCGTCGGGAAGCCCATCTCACGGCCGCGCTGGGCGCCCCGCACCACGACACCCTCCACCCGGTGCGGGCGGCCGAGAATCTCGCGGGCGCCCTCGACGTCGCCCTCGGCGACCAGGCGCCTGGTCAGTGTGGAGGAGAAGGGCTCGCCACCGCCCGCCGCACCGCTCACGTAAAGATCCACCACCTCTACCTCGAAGTCGTATGTCCTGCCCTGCTCGATCAGGAAGGCCACATTGCCCGCGGCCTTGTGGCCGAAGCGGAAGTTGGGGCCCTCGACGACCGCCTTCGCGTGCAGCTTGTCCACCAGGACCTTGACCACGAAGTCGGCCGGGGACAGCTTGGAGAACTCTTTGGTGAAGGGGAGGATCAGCGCCGCGTCCACGCCCAGCTCGGCCATCAGTTCGGCACGGCGGTGGTGCGGGGCGAGCAGCGGCGGGTGGCTGCCGGGGCGCACGACCTCGCTGGGGTGCGGGTCGAAGGTGACGACGACCGAGGGAACGCCCAGCTCACGGGCGCGCTCCACGGCATGCCGGATGATCAGCTGGTGCCCGCGGTGGACCCCGTCGTAAGAACCGATGGTGACGACGCTGCGCCCCCAGTCCTCAGGGATGTCCTCCAAGCCACGCCAGCGCTGCACTGTGACCGCTCCTCATCGAACCCGTGTCCGTATGTAGACCTGTGTCGTTGACCTCTTACGCAGGTCTAAGGGTGCCATGCCGGGGGCTTCCGACCCGCATCGGCATGGAGGCTGTGACCGGGCGCACGTACGGACCACGGGATGCGCGGCCTATACGGGGACGCCGACTCCCGCCAGGTTCTCGATCATGCGGCGCGTGCTGGGTCCGACCACCGCCGCCCAGTCCTCCGGGGTGTCGGCCAGCCAGCGGGCCATCAGGGCCGCGAAGCCGGGCACATGGCGGCCCAGGTCGACGAGCCCGCGGTCGAAACGGGTCGCGCCGGCGGGGGTGCGGACGAGCAGCCGGCCGGTGCGGTGGACGAGGTCGCGGATCTCGTCGTCGTCGCGGCGGCCGGCCGTGTGCAGGAGTGCGTCCAGTACGGCGGGGTCGTGCTCGTGCGTGAGCAGGAACTCCAGGAGTTCGCGGCGCAGCGGGCGCGAGGCGAGGGTGCCGGGGGTGGCGAGCACGGCCGCGAGGGCGGTCCGCACCGACGCGGGGCCGCCGTCGAGGAGGCCGGTGACCAGGGGGAACAGGAGGGCGCGTGCGGTGGGGCCGTGGTCGAGGCACCGGTCGACGTAGACGCCGAGGTGCGCGGCCGTCTCCGGCCACCGTACGGCGGTCTCGCGCACCAGGGCGGCGGCCCGGCGGGCGAGGGCCGGGGTCGCGACGTCGGCGAGCGTGCGCACCGCCTCGCTCGCGTGCGGTCCGTGCAGGCGGGCACGGAAGGCCTCCAGGACTGGTTCGGGGTGCGTGGTCAGCGCGGCGGCCAGCGCGCTCGGCGGGAACTGTGGGTCGCCGGACGCGAAGTGCCGTAGCGCCTGCGGGAGATGGCGGGCGCGGGTGTGCGGATCGCGGACGAGGAGGGCTAGCGCGCCGCCGTGCAGGGTGGAGTCGGCGGGGCGGGCGAGGAGGAACTGGGCCGCGTAGCGCAGGAGTTCACGGTCGGCCTCGGTCCGTACGTGCGGGGCGGCCCGCAGTCCGTACGCCACCGCCGCCACTCTGCGCGCCGGCCGCTCGTCGTGCGCCCACCGGTCCACCGCCCGGCACACGGCCGACGGCTCCTCCTCGGCCAGTACGGCGAGGAGTTCGTCGGCCCGCCCGTGCGCACAGCCGACGAGCACCTCCGTCAGATCGTCCAGCGCCCGCCGCCGATGCGTGTGCAACAACGCCTGCGCGGCCGTCGCCACGGTCGCCTCCGGCGTCGCGGGCAACGGCCGCTCGTCGTCGAACCACCGGGTCAGCAGCGGCTGTACGGCGGTGGGGTCGGCGGCGAGCAACTCGGCGGCGGTGTCCAGGAACCGGGGCGGCGCGGTGCCCTGCGGGGCCCGGTCGGCGAGCACGAGCCGCCGCAGCAACTCGAACCGCTCGGCCCGCGGCAGCCGCAGCGCGGTCCAGAACTCCGGCGCGAACTCCTTCGCTACGGCTGCCTGTTGCTGCCTCCGCGCCACCAACTGGTCGGCCAGCAGCCGTAATGCCCCGCTGTACGGCGTGGCATCGGGCACCCGCAGCAACACCCCGGCGAGCAGCCGCGCGGCCCACCAGGAGTCCGGGTCGGCGTCCAGCGCTTCCGCCAACTCCTCCAGTCGTAGCGCCAGTTGGCGGGTGCCGTGTTGCCGGGCGAGGAGCAGGAGGGCCTGTACGACGGGGCCGATGCGGTGATGGGGTACGGGGAGGGGATGCCCGGACCGTGGGGTGCGGGACCGGTGCACCAGGGCGTGCAGGGCCTCGTCGAGGTCGAGGTGCGTGCCCTGGATCCAGTCCGCCAACTCCTCGTGGGCGAAGCGGTATCCGGTTCCGGCCGGCACGAGCAGGCCCTCGGTGAGGACGGCGGACGCCCACCCGGTCCCGCCGCCGAGCCGCGCCGGTGCGGGGCCCCACGGGAACACCGCCTCGAACGACTCCCGGTCCAACTCCCCCTGCCCCGGCCCGAGACTGCGCCGCGCCGCCTCGTGCACCTGCCCGGACACCTTCGCCGCGAGTCGCCGTACGGCGGTGCCGCGCAGCCCGTTCTCGGCGGCGAGCCGGACCGCGATCCGGAGGCACATGAGGTCCAGGTAGGCCGAGAACACGTCGTCCCGGTCGAGCCGGGCGCCCGGGGTTGCGGGCAGCGCGGCGAGCACCTCGGCGAGGAGTCGGAGGGTGAGGGGGTGCCGGGCGTCGGTGTCGGCGAGGACACCCTCCGGAACGGCGTACGCTGCGCGGGCTCGGCGGGCCTCGTCCGGCCGCAGGTCACCAAGGTGAACGCAAGCCGGAAGCACCGCCCTGGGGGCTGCGCCCCCAGACCCCCCATCGGCCTGAACGGCCTCGTCCTCAAACGCCGGACGGGCTGAAGAATACGGACCGGCGTCATCAGGCGCGGGCGCCCCGGAACGAGCCGGACCGGCCGCCTCAGACACCGGCGCCTCAAAGAGAAGCGGACCGGCACGGTCAGCCACAGGCACCCCGGAGTGAGCCAGACCCGCCTCGTCAGGCGCGGGCGCCTCGAAGAGAAGCGGACCGGCACGGTCAGCCACAGGCACCCCGGAACGAGCCGGACCGGTCTCCCCGGCCGCAGGCTTGCCGGAAGAAGACTCGCCGTACAGCAGCTCCCTCGGAAACCCCGCCCCCGCCCCTTCCCAGTACTCAGCCCGGCACCCCACCACCAACCGCGCCCCGCTCTCCCGCAACCACTCCCCCGTCCCCCGGGTCCACTCGTCCAGCCGGTGCGCGAGCACGGGCGGCATCTCCTCGGGCCCGTCGAGCAGCAACAGCAACGGCCGCCCGGCGTCACGGGCGACCCGCGCCAGCCGCTCGGGCCCGACATCGCCGAGGTCACCGGAATCCCCCGGCAGCGAGACGGACGCCGCGACGATCCGTGCCGCCCGCTCCACCGTCCTACGCGCCGCGTCCGCCACGGACGCGTCCCCGTCCCGCAGATCGGCCCCGCGCAACCACAGCGTGGGAGCCGGTTCCGCACCCCCGTTGCGCCGTGCGGCGAGCGCCGCGAGTTCCGTCGTACGGCCGCTGCCCGGGGCGCCGACGAGCCCGAGCACGGCGGCCGGGCCCGCGGCGAACTCGGTGAACTCCCGTATCACCGAAGGGCGTTCGACGGGCTCCACCACGCAGGAGCCCTCGGTGTCCCGACCGGGACCTACGAACCCCGCGAGCGCTCCCGGCGGCCCGTCCGACCCGACTGAAGTCGCCGTCAGCTCTAGGACGCCCGCCAGATTGAGGTCAGCGCCATACGCGGGCACGGTCGCCGCATTGCGCGCGAGGAGGTCACCCAACGGACCCCGGAGGTCCGCCGGCGGCCCATGAATGTCGCCCAACGGCCGCTCTCCGCCCCGCACTTGCCGCAACGGCACCGCGAACCCCGTGTCGCGTTGCCCGGACTGCAACGCCGTGCCGAGGACGCCGACCACCGCGCCGGTCACCGCGTCGAGGACCGGCCCCCCGGCCGCTCCCCCGCCCAGCCGCAGCGCGTCCCGCCCCGCCGTGCCGATCGCCAACTCCAGGGCGTCGTCGAGGAGATGGAAACGGTCGGTGGCGGTGTAGGTCACGGAGGTCGCGCCCAGGAGGCGGGCCTCGCGCCAGCGGTCCGCGGCGACGCGTACGTAGGTGCCGGTCTCGACGCGGTCCCGGACGGTGACGGGGAGCGGGTCGACACCGAGGCCCTCGGTGCGGACGAGGGCGAGGTCGAGGGCGGGCAGCGGGGTCACCGCGTCGGCGGTCACCAGGCAGGTGCGGTCACCCGCGGCGTGCAGGACCAGGCGGGGCAGTCCGTCGACCGCTTCGTGGCTGGTGATCACCGTGCCGTGGTGGTCGGCGACGAATCCGGTGCCGCGCGGGCGCCCGGCGAGGTCGCGGATGCGTACCAAGGACTCGTCCAGGTCGCGGACGCGTGCCGGGGCCGTGTCGTCGATGTCGTCGACGGCGGGCGCGGCGCCCCGCGTCGATCGCTCCGCCCGTGCGTCTTCCCGCGTCCGACGGCCGCCGCCCGTCCGCGGGCCACGTCCCGCCATGGTCGAACCTCCCGCCGTACCCGTGCCCTGTGTTCGACGGTAGGCGTGGCGTGATCAGCGGGACAGATCGCGTCGTGAACGCGCCCCCTTCCGCTCCCTCGGTTCACTCCGAGCGCCTGCCCGGACGGGTGAATAGACGCCGAGGGTTGGATACACCCTAGGGGTGGGGGAACCGAGGGGGGACCGTGGAGCGGCGGGAACGTAGACCCCGTGACCGCCGCTCCACGGGCGGGACTTGAGGACCCGGCAGGTCCTCGGTCCCGCCCCCGGGGTGTCTCTCAGGCGAAGACCGCGAGGCTCTTGGCCTTGCCCTTCTGTTCCTCCACGAGCGCCAGGAAGCGGCCCTCGGGGTCGAAGACGCCGACCGCGCCGGCGCCCGTGTACTCCTCGGGGATGTCCAGGCGGACGCCGTTGAGCAGCAGCTTCGCCCGCCGGGTGTCGACGGACCAGCGCGGGAACGCGGCCTCGGCGGCTTCGGCGATCGGCATCACGGTCAGCTCCTCCTGGAGCTGGTCGAGGGTCTTCGCCGTGTCCAGCTTGTACGGGCCGACGCGGGTGCGGCGGAGAGCGGTCAGGTGACCGCCTACGCCCAGGTCCTCGCCCAGGTCGCGGGCGAGCGCCCGGAT
>Ga0307510_10006405_pt1 | contig 14035 bp, 17 predicted proteins | sample 12_EM_MG_FD_207224 | JGI IMG/M metagenome (GOLD analysis project Ga0307510, IMG submission 207224) | Populus trichocarpa ectomycorrhiza microbial communities from riparian zone in the Pacific Northwest, United States - 12_EM | ecosystem: Host-associated > Plants > Roots > Unclassified | place... | reverse complement strand
GACGGGCACCCTGGCAGGCTCCGCCGCCGCGCCCGCGAGCGACCGGGTCGCCCAGGACGAAGTCGATCGCATGCTCAGCGAATTCGGCTTCTAAGGGTTGACGATGAGCGTCGAGCTGGACAGCGAGTTGGTCAATGTTTTCCTGGTCGAGGCCGGGGAGCTGCTGGACCGTCTCGGCGAACAGCTGGTGGAACTGGAAACCATGCCAGGCGACACGGAGTTGCTGAACGCGGTATTCCGGGCGTTCCACACCGTGAAGGGTGGCGCCGGATTCTTGGGCTTCGACCCGATGGTGGCGCTTTGCCACCGCGCCGAAGACCTCTTGAACCAGGCCCGCAACCACACCTTGCTGCTGAACTCCGCGCACATGGATGCACTGCTGGAGTCGCTGGACCTGCTCAACGACATGATGCGCGCGTGCGACGCTGGCGAGACGCTTCGCCAGGCGCCTGCGAGCCTGTTGCGCCGCCTTGAAGCGCAGCAGGATGTCGATGCGGTGAGCGTGCCTGAGCCCGTCGCCCCAGCCGCGGCCGGACCTAGCCTGGATCCGGTTTGCGTCGATCCCATCGACGATGAATTCGAGGCTTTGATCTCCGCCGCACGCGCAGGCCGTGGGCACGAGGCGGCGGTTGCGCACGTGCCCGCCGCACCCGTGGCAGCAACGGCTGAGGCGCCGATCGGCGACGATGAATTCGAGGCGCTGCTCGATTCCCTCTACGGCGCCGGTGGCGCGCCTGGCACGGTCGATGCCGTGGTGGCCGATGCTGGCCCCGCGCCGGTGGCGCCGGCCCAGAAGGCTGCGTCCAGCACCGTCATCGACGACGATGAATTTGAAGCCATGCTCGACGCCCTGCATGGCACGGGCAAGGGTCCGGGTGGCGCGGTTCCGGCCGCGGTGCCTGCTCCTGCCGCGGCAACTGCCGTGTCGGTGGATACGGCTACGCCTGCACCTGTTGCCGCAACACCAGCTACCGCCGCCACACCGGCCCGCGCGGGTACGACGGCCGAAAGCACCGTCCGCGTCGATACGGCTCGCCTGGATGGCCTGGTCAATGCCGCCGGCGAGCTGGTGCTGGTGCGCAACCGTCTTACCATGCTGGCCGGCGACGGCCAGGGCGAGGCGATGAACCGCGCCGTCGCCGAACTCGAGCGTGTTGCGGCGGACTTGCAGAACGCCGTGCTGCGCATGCGGATGCAGCCGATCGGCAAGCTGTTCCAGCGTTTCCCGCGCATCGTGCGCGATCTTGCCCGCCAGCTGGGCAAGGACATCGAATTGAAGACCGAGGGTGAGGAAACGGATCTTGACCGCACCGTGGTCGAGGCCCTGGCCGATCCGCTCATCCACCTGCTGCGCAATGCCGTGGACCATGGCATCGAGGCACCGGCCGACCGTGCCAGGTTCAAGAAGCGTACGCAGGGAACCGTGCGCCTTGCCGCCGCCCAGGTGGGCGACCGCATCATCATCACCGTGGCCGACGATGGCCGCGGCATGGATCCGGAAGTGCTGCGCCGCAAGGCCGTGGAAAAGGGTCTGCTTGACGAAGAACAAGCCGCGCGCCTGGACACCACCGAGTGTTTCGAACTGATCTTCCGCCCGGGGTTCTCCACCCGCGCGGAGGTCTCGGACATCTCCGGCCGCGGCGTGGGCATGGATGTGGTCAAGACCAAGATCGTCGAACTCGGCGGTACGCTTGCAATCGATTCGGTGGCGGGCCAGGGCAGTGAAATCCGCCTGTCCGTACCTCTGACCCTTGCCATCCTGCGCGTGCTGATGGTGCGCGTGGGCAACCGTCGGCTGGCGCTGCCGCTGTCCAACATCGCCGAGGTATTCGAACTGGCAGCGGGGCAGGTGAGCGTCGTGGATGGCCGCGTCGTGGCCAGCCACCGTGGCCGCGCGCTTCCGTTGTGCGATCTGGCGCAATGGGCGAACGCGCCCGCCGGTGGCCGCCACGTGGTGGTGGTGCATATCGGCAGCCAGCGCGTTGGCTGCCTGGTCGACGACGTACTGGGCCGCGAAGATGTCATGGCCAAGCCGCTGGGAAGCCTGCTGAAGGATGTCCCGGGCATCGCCGGCGCCACCATCACCGGTGACGGCGCCATCGCGCTGGTGCTTGATCTTTCCTCGCTTGCCGACAGCAGCCAGTCGTGGCTGCCGGCCCCGCGGGGGCTCATCTGATGAACCTGGTCAGTCTCGGCGGCACGATCCTGGCGTTCGTCGTCATCATCGTCGGCACCATCCTCAAGGGCAGCTCCATCGATGCCTTGTGGAATCCGGCGGCTTTCGTCATCGTCTTCGTCGGTACCGCCGCAGCCTTGCTGGTGCAGACATCGAGCGAAACCCTCAAGCGCGCCATGGCCATGCTGCCCTGGGTGTACAGGCCGCCGGTGGACGAGGCCCGCGAACTCGTCGGCCGCATTGTCAGCTGGAGCGAAGTGTCGCGCCGGCAAGGCCTGTTGGGCCTGGAAGGCGGCATCGAGCGCGAAACGGATCCTTTCGTGCGCAAGGGCCTGCAGCTGCTGGTGGACGGCACCGAACCGGACGCCATGCGCAGCGTGCTGGAAGTGGAAGTGCTCACTCGCGAGCATTCGGACCTTGACGCCGCCAAGGTGTTCGAGAACGCCGGTGCGTATTCACCCACCATGGGCATCATCGGCGCGGTGATGGGCCTGATGGCCGTGATGCAGAACCTCGCTGATCCGAGCAAGCTTGGCCACGGCATCGCCGCGGCGTTCGTGGCCACCATTTATGGCATTGGCCTTGCGAACCTGTTGATGCTGCCGATCGCCTCGCGCTTGAAAAGCATTTCCCGTGGCCGTTCGCAGATGCGCGAGATGCTGGTGGAAGGGCTGGTGTCCATCGCTCAGGGCGACAACCCCCGCCACATCGAAAGCAAGTTGCAGGGTTACCTGCCATGAAGCGCCGTCACCACGAAGAACACATCAACCATGAGCGCTGGGCGATCCCCTACGGCGACCTGATTACCTTGCTGCTGGCGCTGTTCGTGGTGATGTACGCGGTCTCGGCCGTGAACGAAACCAAGTTCCGCGTCATGGCGGCGTCGATCAACGAAGCCTTCCATGGCACGCCCCAGGTGATCCAGGCGCCGCGCGCGGGTGATCCTTCGGCCCAGGTGCCGTTGCCGAACAAGTCGCGGGTGGCCCAGGCGGCGCCCGTGGCACGCATCGACGTGCCCATCCCGCCGCGCGACCTGTCGCTGCCGGGCCATGAGGGTGCCGCCCCCGAGGCTGGCCCCACGGCCGACAACCTGCATGCAGCCGATGCGAAAACCGGTGAAGCGGCCAATCTCGATGCCATCGCCGAGCAGGTGCACAAGGCCTTGCAGCCCCTGATCGACAAGGACCTCGTCTCCGTGCGTCGCACCGACGACTGGCTCGAGATCGAAGTGCGTACCGACATCCTCTTCGCCAGCGGCGCGGCGCGGCTCTCGGCACCCGCCGAGGACGTGCTGCGACATGTAGCCGGCATCCTTACCCCGTTCCCGAACCCGATGCGCATCGAGGGATATACCGACACCACGCCCATCGCCAGCGCGATTTTTCCCTCCAATTGGGAATTGTCCGCGGCACGCGCGGCAAGCGTGGCGCGCCTGCTTACCGGGAGCGGCATCGATCCGCACCGGGTGGGCATCATCGGCTGGGGCGAGTTCCGTCCCGCGGCCGACAACGGGACCGTCGATGGCCGTAACCGCAATCGCCGCGTGCTGATCGTGGTGATGAGCGACAAAGCCGCGCCGGCACGCTTCTACAGCGACGACGATCGCGTGGCGGGAAAGCTCGCCCAGGCGCCGGCGCCGGCTTCGCAGCCCGCGGCCACGCCTGTGAAGGCCGACGATGCAGCGGCTTCCATCCCGGCCAAGGCCGAAGTCATGCCTTCCGGCAAGGTGGCCGACAGCGGTGCCAACATGGTTGCCCCGGTCGCGTTGACCGCCAGCCCCTCGCTGGGGGTCCACTGACGATGCGCATCTGGGCTGTCGCCAACCAGAAGGGCGGGGTGGGCAAGACCACCACGACCGTTTCGCTTGGCAGCTTGTTGGCCGAGTCGGGCCAGCGCGTGCTGCTGGTGGACATGGATCCGCATGCTTCGCTCAGCGGCTATGTCGGCGTGGAAGGTGCGGACGGCGGCAGCGTCTACGATCTCTTCGGCGTCAATGGCGACGTGGTGGAAGCCGCCAGCCTGGTGCGGGCGACGAAGTTCGAGCGCCTCTCGGTGCTTCCAGCATCCCCGGCCATGATCACCCTCGACCGCCAGCTCGGTGCCCGTTCGGGCATGGGCCTGGTGCTCAGTACGTCGCTGGGCATGCTGGCGGACGATTTCGACTATGTATTGATTGACTGCCCGCCGACGCTCGGTGTGTTGATGGTCAACGCGCTGGCCGCCTGCCAGCGCATGCTCATTCCCACCCAGACCGAGGCCCTGGCCCTTGCGGGCCTGGGCCGCATGCTGCGCAGCCTGTCGATGATCGAGCGGTCACGCGGCATGCCGCTGCGCCGGCGCATCGTGCCCACCTTGTTCGACGCGCGCACGCATGCCTCGCGCGCCTGCCTTGCGGAACTGCGTGAGATCCACGGCGACCTGGTGACGCAGACGGTGATTCCCGTCGATACGCAGATCCGCGAGGCCAGCGCCAACGGCGTGCCCCTGGCCTGGTGGCCGGCCGCGCGCCGTGGCGGCGAAGCCTATCGCAAACTGTTGCAGGAATTGCTTGTACTGCAGGCGGCCCATGAGGCCTCCGGCGATGCACGCGCGGAGAATGCCGCATGAATCTGCGCAGCTTCCAGGACGCCGACGAACTGGTGGCCGATTACCTCTCCGCGTTGCTGAAGCCCGCGCCGTCCAGCCTGGTTGAGCCACCGCCGAAGTCGCACGCCGCGCCCCAGGCGAGGGCGGCCGTACCGATGACGGCCTCGCCCGAGCCGGTATCGGCCGAGAACGCTTCGCGCTACCTGCTATGCGAGGCTGCCGGCGTGCGGCTGGCATTGCCGATGGGCGAAGTGCGGCACATGGTGCCGTTGCCGCCGCTAAGGCCCGAGCCTGGCGATCCCGACATCTGCCTGGGGCACTGGCGCCATCCCGGCGGCGAGGCGCGCGTGATCGACCTTGCCGCGCTGCTCGCACCCGACATGGCCGGGGCCGAGGCCGATACGTTGCTGTTGCTGCACGACCGCACCTGGGCCCTGGCCTGCACCGTCTACGAAGAATCGGTGGTGCTCGACGCCGAAGGCATCGCCTGGCGCACGCCGACGCAATCGCGTCCGTGGCTGGTGGGCATGATGCGCGAACTGCGCTGCGGTGTGATCGACGTCCCCGCCCTGATCCAATCTTTCCGTACACTGGCTGGGGAAGCGCCATGAGCATGCTCGCCGCCTCCGCCGACGACAGCGTGTGGCTGGGCTTCGTCCTTGAAGGCCAGCACTACGCCGTACCGTTGCCAGCCGTGCGCGAAGTGATCCGCCTGGGCGATGTCACGCCCGTACCCGGCGCACCGGATGAAGTGATGGGCGTGGTGAACCTGCGTGGCCAGATCGTCAGCGTGCTGGACGGTCGCCGTCGATTCGGCCTGGTAGCCGTCGATACCGGCCACGATGACGAACGGATCATGGTGATCGAGCACGGCGAGGAAACCATCGGCATGCGCATCGATGCCGTCGGCGACATGCTGGTGGCGGATCCTGCCGATATCGCTGCCCCGCCGCCGGGCCGCGCCAACCGCCGGGGCGATCCTGTCAGCGGCATCATCCCCCGCGCCGACGGCTTCGTCGCCCTGGTCGACGTTGACCGGCTCTGCCGGCTTTAGGAACCTCCCCGGCGCGGCATGGATTCTGCATGGAACCGGTTGTCCAACCGGAGCCGTCCCATGAACTATCCGCTTACCATCGCATTCGGCCTTATTTCCCTGGTCCAGCTGGCCATGCTGGTGTTCCTCTACCGTCGCCTGGGCCAGCTCAGCGTCGGAAATCCGGCGCAGGCGCCGGCTTTCGTGGCGCCCGAGCCTGACCTCGCGGCCGACGTCATGGTCGGTGCCTTGCGCAAGCTCGACCTTCGCATCGACGAGCTGGAAGTCCAGGCCCGCCAGGTGCCGGTGGCCGTCGCCGACGTCGTGCCCGCCGATCGCTCCTACATGCTGGCCCAGCGCCTGGCTCGCCAGGGCGCCAGCGCCCAGCAGATCGCCGAGACCTGCGGCATCTTCCCCAGCGAAGCTGAACTGCTGCAGCGCCTGCACGGCGGCACCCGCCACTAATCCAGCCTCGTTAACGGGGTAAGAGTGAATACTCGGACCCCTAGTGCAATCTGCCGCGACATGGCAGGCTTTGGCAGTGACCGTCAAAGGCGACACCGCACAGCATCTACGTGACCTGGCGCAACTGCGCCGGGTCCGGGACCGGATCGACCGGGAATACGCCCAGCCACTGGATGTGGAAGCGCTGGCACGTGGCGTGGCCATGTCGGCCGGGCATTTGAGCCGCCAGTTCAAGCTCGCCTTCGGCGAGTCGCCGTATTCCTACCTCATGACCCGGCGCATCGAGCGCGCCATGGCCTTGCTCCGGCGCGGCGACCTGAGCGTCACCGACGTGTGCTTCGAGGTGGGTTGCTCGTCGCTGGGCACCTTCAGCACGCGCTTCAACGAGCTGACAGGCATGTCGCCCAGCACCTATCGTCGCCAACAGGCACGGGCGACGGCGGGTATGCCCTCGTGCGTGGCACGGCAGGTGACGCGGCCGATCAGGAATCGAGAAGCGCCTACCCTTGAGCCTTCCCTAGACTGATCACTCCCGACTCAACCCCTCATAGGAGTGATCCCCATGGACATCAACATCCACGCCAGCTTCCTGCCGCATACCGATCCGGAAGCTTCGCTGGCCTTCTACCGCGATCTGCTGGGCTTCGAGGTGCGCGGCGACGTTGCCTATGGCGGTATGCGCTGGATCACCATCGGCGCACCCGGCCAGGCCGGCACATCGATCGTCCTGTATCCGCCTGCGGCCACGCCGGGCCTCACCGACGATGAACGTCGCACCATTACCGAGATGATGGCCAAGGGCACCTACGCCACGGTGCTGCTGGCCACGCCGGACCTCGACGGAGCGTTCGCGAAGATCCAGGCAACCGACACTGAGATCGTGCAGGAGCCGACAGCGCAGCCCTACGGCGTGCGTGACTGCGCCTTGCGCGATCCGGCGGGCAACATGATTCGTCTGCAGGAGCGTGGCTGAGTCGCTTGTGCACGTTTTCGGCATGGTTCGTGGCTCCCTCACTGGGTTCGGTGTCCATTTACGCGCCGGGCAACATCGCATGAAGATTCCTTCATCGAATGCGCGTGAATAGTGCGGCCGTGATTAACTGTCATGGCAGGAACTGACCGATAGACGAGTGGAGTGCGCCATGACCATGCACTTGAAGCGTATTTGCCGCGTCGGCGGGCTCGCCGTCGGCGCCGTGGCCTTGATGGCGGCAGCGCCAATGGCCGCCATCGCCCAGGACGCTGCAGCGAAGCCCACCACGAGCGACGCCTCATCGAGCACTCAGTTGCCGGGCGTGACGGTCACCGCGCCCTACACCACCACGCACGGCGGCTACGTGATTTCCAGTGATTTCCGGGTGGACCCGCGGATGCCCTCGGTGGTCTTCCCGGCGCAAGCCCTGCAGCAGGACGACATCTTGAGCATCCGGCCGGTGCACTTGAATCCGGACGAATACCTGGTGTTGCAGGAATGCGCGCAGGCCGACTGCGCGCAGGCGGCCAACGTGCGCGTGTGGAACAGCGCCAGTGCGGTCAATACCTACGTGGGCGCCAATTCGGAAAGGATCTGGATCAAGCACGAGAACAAATACTTCATCTTCTTGAAGCGCCTGCCCCTGGTCACCGGTGCATGTGGCGGGTGTGGTGATTCGTTCACCAGCTTCGAACCGGTCAGCCCACCGATGACGCTCTATCCCTCGGGCCAGGCCGCGCGGATGATGCAGGCCAAACTCGCCGAACATGCCGACGACCCGGCCATACCGGTGGTATCGCAGACCCACGAGGAAAGCGAATACGTGGTGCGGTTCGAAGGCGGCAGTACCGTGCGCATCAAGCGGATGCATGCCGCCAATGACCCGGCGCCCGACCAGGCGCCCGGTGTCCCCACGTCCTGACCCTCCGGAGCCTTCGTTCCGAAGGCGACCTGCCCACCGGCCTAGTCCATCCGGCGTGTGGCAGTGACAGGTCCAATGCCCAATGATGTCGGCGCGGCCCGGGGAGGGCCGGGCAACGGTGGGGTCGAAAAGTCTTGAACATCCAGCGTTCCAGTGCCGTGGAACTTCCGGGCCATCGCGTGCAGCCGATGGACGGGAAGGCGTTCTCGACCTTCCGCATCAACCGGCTTCGCCACGACTTCCACCAGCATCCTCTGCTGCAGATGCCTGAGCTTGCCAACCTGGCGCGCGACATGATGCCCATGGGCAAGTGCCGCTTCGTGCGGCCGGGCATGCAGCAGGATTCGAAATTCGACCATGCCGGCGAGCATCCCGATGGCCGCGGCATCGACGAGGTTTTCAGCCGCATCGAAGAGACCGGCTCCTGGATCGCGCTATATAACATCGAGTCGGTCCCCCGTTATGCGGCCTTGCTCGAGGAGATCCTCGACACCGTGCGCGAGATCGTCGAGCGCGAGCAGCCGGGCGTGTTCAACCTTTCCGGCTTCCTCTTCATCTCCGCGCCGCCGTCGGTGACGCCGTTCCATATCGACCGCGAGAATAACTTCTGGCTGCAGCTGCACGGGCGCAAGGTACTGTCGGTGTGGGACGACTTCGACCGCGTGGCGGTGCCTGCCGATTCGGTCGAGGATTTCATCGTCAACCACACCTTGAAGAAAGTGAAGCTGACCGATGCCAGCCGGCATTCGGCGCATGAATTCGACAGTGGTCCGGGTGATGGCGTGTATTTCCCCAGCACCTCGCCGCATGCCACGCGCACGGATAACTCATGGGTTACGCCGGGCGACGGCGTCTCGGTGTCGCTGGGCGTCACCTTCTATACCAGCCACACGCGGCGCATGGCCCGGGTACACCAGGTCAACCGCGCATGCCGGAAATACCTGCACATGGATCCTGCCTACCCCGGTACCGCGCCAGTCCGCGACCGGATCAAGGCGCCGCTGGGATTCGGCCTGGCCATGGCCAGGCAGTTCGCGCTGCGCCAGTTGCACGCCATACGTGCGCTGCGTGAGGGCGTGAGGCCCGCCGAAGGCTGGTGGGGCGAGAAGGCCCCACCTGGTTCCTATTAGCGAAGATTAGCGGCGAAGAAGGTTGTTGCCTGCTTGATGGCCGTGGCATGCGTGGCATCTTGCGCGATCGCATGCTTGCACAGGGGGCCCAGTTGCTTGCGGCCTGCGTCGGTGCACGTGGACAGGAAATCGTAATGCCCTACCTTGTCCAGTTCATGGATCGATGCGTGCGGCAGCAGCCTGGCCGCCAGTTCGCCGTTGGTAGCCGGCTCCGCCACGTCGTCGGCCTTGCCCAGCAGGATCGACACTGGTTGCTGCACGCTCTTGAGTCCTTCCGGATCGAAGGCCTCCACGATGCCGGGCGCCATCACGAATACCGCGCGGATACCGGGGACGGCATGATCGTTTTTCGCCTGGCGCATGAAAGGGGCAAGCTCGGGCGTGGCCGCGGCCTTCAGGTGATCCTCGAATGTTACGTCCGGTGATTCATTCTGTGGCTTGCATGTGCTGTCGCCGGGATGGGCGCGGCAGAAGGCGATGAAGTGGTTGATGTCCACGCGGGCGCCGGCTGCGGCAAGGGAGGCAAATCCCCCGGCCGAGAAGCCGGTGGCGCCCAATCGGGCGGTGTCCACGTGTGGCGCCAGGTCGCCATCGGCCAATACGGCTTTCAATGCGGCCTTGAGGTCTTCGGCGCGTTCCCAGATCAGCGTGCTTCCCGCTACCGTCATCTGATCCATGCCGTTGTTGCCAGGATGGTCCACCGCGATCACCACATAGCCCGCACGCGCCATGGCGATGCCGAACCAGCCCATCATTCGCGCGCTACCGCCGTTGCCATGTGACAGGAGCAATGTGGGGAACCTGCCGCTGGCGATGGCGGCGTCCGAAGCCGCGGAACCGACATCGAACAGCGGCGCGTCGGGTGAACCCACGGTGATAGGTGTTTCCTTCGAGCCGGCAGCAGCGGGGTACCACACGGTGTAGCGCAGCACATCGCTATGGGCGGCGTCGCGCGCAGCGGCACCCGGCGTGTGTGTGGTGCCATGCCGTTCGCCAACAGGTGTCGAAGGCCGTGCACAAGCGGCCATCGGTACGCCCAGGGCAAAGCAAGCCAGGGCCAGCCATCGAACCATTGATCGCATCATCTATTCCCTTCAATGTGGATTAACTCAAACCAGCGGCAGCCAGATTTCAACGCCGCCGTTGCCCGTGGTGTCGTCGAAGCGTTCGTCGTAGCGCTCGAATTCCGGCGCATCGGCGAGTGCGAGGCCCGAGTTGGGCAGGTAGTCGTTCAATAGCCAGTACCAGGTGGAACGGATGCTGCTGATGTGTCCTTCGTGCCAGCCCACCAGATAGCGCCGCTCCGGTATGCGCACGGTTTGCCACCCGGCGCGGACATTGGAGAACGACGGCACGGCGTGGCCTGCGATGTAGTGGAAATTGCCATCTTCGTCGCTGTTGCAGCACACGCCATAGGCGATGGGCCCGGCGCCGGGGCATTCGCCCAGCAGCCGCTGCCACTGCGAGGGGATCGATGCCACCGATGGTCCGCGGTGGCGAGCGCCGATGCCCGCGACCAGCAAGGTATCGGCGTTGGCCAGGCGGGGCTCGAGCGCGCAGGCAGTGGATGTGTCCTCCAGTTTGACCGCATCGACCAGTCGCAGGCCCTCCAGGCCGCGCTCACGCACATCGTCGGGTGTACGGCCGAACTGTTCGCCGAACGCACGGGTAAATGCACCATGGGATGAATACCCCGCGGCAAGTGCCACATCAAGGATGTCGCTGGCTCCGGCTGAAAGCTTGCGCGCTGCCTCACTCAGCCGGCGCCCACGCAGGTAGCGCACGATCGGGCTGCCGGTACTGGCCTGGAACAGGCGCGACAGGTGGAACGGCGAAACGCCCACCACCTGCGCGATGTCGGCCAGGGCGAGGTCTTGCTCGTAGTGGCTTTCGATGTACCAGAGGGCTTTGCCGGCGATACCCATGCAGCGTTTTCCACGTGGTGTCAGGACCGGGCGAAGGTTAGCGCAGGGTCCGCCATCCGCGTTTGACCGTTCTTGCTCGCTAGCCGTCGCCGGCGCCGTGGATGGCGCCCAGGACCGCGGCCAGCAGCACGTAGAGCTGGTCGGGAATGTCCTCGCGTAGCCGAACCGCGGCGAGCACGGCGGCCACCTGAGGGTCGACGTTCGGCGCCAGTCCCCGGGCATGGGCCCGTGCCAGCAAGGCCTCCACGTCCTCCGCGCCTAGTTTTTGCGATGCGGTACTTCGCGCGGAACTTGATAGGCGAAGTGTCACCTTGCGCCGTGGCGAGGGCAGGGCCTGGGTCATGCCATGGCCTGCAGGAATACGGCACTGCGCTGGCTTGCCACCTGGGGCAGGCCTTGCACGATGGCCAGGTGCTCCACCTGCATGCCGGCATCTTCAATAAGGCGGTGAAGCTTAGGTGCCTGCGCTTCGAGCTGGCGCACGGCCGGTTCGAACTGTGCGTGCAATCGCACCGTTGCCCGCGAACCACGCAGGTGGATGTCGCCTTGCAGGGGTCCGAGACTGGGCAGGTCGATGGTGAAGCCCAGCGTCCAACTGTCGCTGGATGCTTCACCCGGTGCCCCGGGATCGCGTTCCACTTTCAACTGGAGCACGTCGTAACCGCGCACGCCGCGAACCGGAAGTTCCAGCATCCAGGCATTGGCTTGCGGTTGCGATTCGAGCTGGCTCACTTCCAGCCGGGCCACCGCGCCGCGCACGTCCGTGCGCAGGTGCTCGACCAGGCTGTCGACATCCGTTTCGGCATCCACGATAGCCCGCGCCTGCGTCAGCAGCGCCCGCTGTCGCAATGGTGGCGGCACTTCCTGCGTATCGCGCGCGGGGACGCGGGTGGCGGGCACCGGTTGCCGCGCCAGGGCGGCCACGACCTTGAGCAACGCGGCTTTCCAGTCGTCGCCTTCTGCAGGCGCCGCCCCGTCTGGCAGTGGCAGCGGTATCGGCCGCGTGGGCGTCGCCTCGGCCTGGCGGGCTGGTGTCCCGGTGCCTGTTCCCGGACCTTGCCCCAGCAGCTGCCCAAGCGAGCGGCCGAGGGACTGGCCAAGGGACTGGCCGAGGCTTGGCGCGGGACCTGAGTTGGCAGCGGTACCCTGCGGTGTGCCGGCCGGCGTCCCCGATGGCGTCCCGCTGTTTACCGGCGCATCGCCGTCCTGTCCGCGGGCTTCGTCAAGCAGGGTCGATTCGAAGAACAGGCCGCTGCGGGCGATGGCCTGCTGCAGTTTGTCCGGCACGGAAAGTTCATCCGGCGTGGGGATGGCCTGTTCGAGGTTGGCCAGCGCCGTGCGCAGTTCCGGTGGCAAATTCCTTGAGGCGGGACGGCGCGAGAGCGCATCGAGGGTGCCGAGCAGGGGCGCGTAGCCTGCCTGTTGCGGCAACCGGTCGCGCAAGGCTTGCATCAGCACTTCGTCGTTGGCGGCATCGAGCACCACTTCGAGCTGGGGCAGGGGGCCGTTGCTCGCCACGCGCACGGTGAATTGCGAGGGCAACGGTACGGAGGTCGCATCGGCCTCCACCGTCATGCCGGCGATCTGCAGCACCAGCAATCCCTCGTCGTTCAATCCCAGCAACTGCGCCTGCATCACGGCGCCAAGGCGCAGGGCTTCACCGACGCTGCTGGCGGCAGCGCCGGCCCAGACCTGGGCGGCGATCGTTGTGGGTTGGATGATCACCGTCGCAAGTTCCTGCATGGGGTGAAGGGTTGTCCCCCACGGTATCGGCGGCTTCGTCGCGGTCTTTAGTGCAATCGGGGCTAAAGCTTCAAGCGGGCGCGCCGATAAGCCCTCCAAGAGAAGCCCGGGTGCCGCCCGGGATGCACGGATTCCCATGGCCTCGCGCAAGTCCTTAGCCCCGATCGCCCTCGATGCCGACCTGCGCCTGTCCCAGGCGCCGGCTTTGCGCGAGCGGCTGCTCAAGGCGTTGGCTGCCCGAAGCCCGGTAACGCTTGATGGCGGCGACGTGGCCCAGGTGGATACGGCGGCCCTGCAGGTGCTGTGCGCCTTCACGCGCGATGCCGGCGGGCTGGGCCTGCCGGTGGTCTGGGGCGGGGTAAGCCCAGTCCTGCGCGAAGGCGCCGCGATGCTGGGGCTGGACAAGACGATGAACTTGCCGGCGGCCTGATGCCGGCTTTTGACGAGGTAGCAGATGGCTAGGATTCTTGCGGTAGACGATTCAGCTTCGATGCGCAGCATGGTGGCCTTCACCCTGCGTGGCGCCGGCCACGACGTGGAAGAAGCCGAGAACGGACAATTGGCCGTGGACGCGGCCAAGGGCCGCAAGTTCGACCTGGTGCTGGCCGACGTCAACATGCCGGTGATGGATGGCATCGCCATGGTGCGTGAACTGCGCGGCCTTGCCGAATACAAGGGCGTGCCGATCCTTATGCTCACCACCGAGTCGCATCCCGAGCGCAAGCAGGAAGGCAAGGCTGCCGGGGCCACCGGCTGGCTGGTCAAGCCGTTCGATCCTGACCAGCTCTTGGCCACCGTCGGCCGCGTGCTGGGCTGATCCTCATGGCAAAGGTGGATCTGGCCCAGTTCCATCGGGCATTCTTTGACGAGAGCAATGAAGGCCTCGCGGCCATGGAAGCCGCGTTGCTGGCACTCGATGCCGGTTCCGATGACGGGGAACTGATCCACACGATCTTCCGCGCCGCCCATTCGATCAAGGGCGGCGCCGCCACGTTCGGCTTCGCCGACGTGGCCGCCTTCACCCACGTGGCCGAATCGCTGCTCGAGGAAGTGCGCTCGGGCCGCCGGGCGATCGATGCCGC
>Ga0307510_10006404_pt1 | contig 14037 bp, 14 predicted proteins | sample 12_EM_MG_FD_207224 | JGI IMG/M metagenome (GOLD analysis project Ga0307510, IMG submission 207224) | Populus trichocarpa ectomycorrhiza microbial communities from riparian zone in the Pacific Northwest, United States - 12_EM | ecosystem: Host-associated > Plants > Roots > Unclassified | place... | reverse complement strand
TATATTGATGCCAACAGGTTTTTGGTAGAATAGTGTCCTAAAACCCAGCAAATCTTGACTTGCACATTCTAGCCCATTATCTCAATAGAAACCTTTAATCTAAATAAGAAGAAAAAAATCAGACATAGACAGGAATCTCTACAGATTATAATAGAATACTCTTTTTTTAATTATCTAATTTCAGTCAATGTGTGGAATTTTTCCATATCAACAGAAAGAATAATCTGCAATTTAACCAAAACCAAACACTACTATTGTTGATTGAGAGAAAAACATCAGATACATTGAGATTCCTTTCTAGCAGTACTAAAGATTCTTATATATATTTTTTCCAAGTTTTATTTTATTGTTTTAGTTGCATATTAGGCAGGAATAAAGAGTCTGATTAAGGGTTGCAATGATCTAAATTGTGCTACAAGCAACAAAATACTATACTGTTGACACTACTTAAAAAAAACATTCTCTGACTTAAACATGAATTTCTATTATACTAGTATACTCCACCTTATACTTGTATCCTTGATTTTCCTTTTTCGACTTGAGCAATAATAGAGTTTGTTACAAGGTAGCTAACACGGTAGGATTCCGGGCTAACTAGGCCGAGGATATTCGAGACAACAGAATATAGGTCAGGAAGGCTCAAGAAGAATTGTTCGATAAAGTAATTGAAGAATATCGTAATAACTTATAATATTGTTAAGGTCTCTTCTTTGTAGCTTGATAATGTTCTCAACCATCGGGGAGAGCTCTACTATTTATACTAATGTTCATGCTACTTTGACTTCTCTAGTAAAGAAGTATCTTTCTAAGAGTTCAGTTTGTCAGAACAAAGTGCGAACACTGTTTGACCCTGAATCTTGCCCAGCTTGACTCTGAGAATCTCCCGACTGCTATTTCTTCTGAGGGTGTCCTCACTCCACCAGTAGTCAGTCTTCGATCTCTTCGTCCTGATAGACCATAATGGAATATGCAGTCTAAATGGCTACATACCAATAGTATCATGAATATGGAGTGATCAAGTCCGATATTTATTTATCAATGCATAATGCGTATGCATTAGTAAGAGTAGAGAACTGGTTCTCTAATCATCGTTCCAATCAGTTAGCTATATCTTGAAACGTGAACTCTTTGTGGTTCCTGAGTAGTCTCCCAGATGCCTCCGGGAAGTCTCTACTCAGGCAGCTTGGGTTCGGATATATGCTCTCCTTTATGGTGGCATATACCTCGCGTATAATTATGCAGGCTATTCCTGCTAGGGTAATAGAGTTGATCAGGTAAGATTACAGTTATTGCCTAAGTTCTTTCCTCTCAGTTATTATTATCCACCAATGATATTTTTAAATAAAAAAATAAAATGGCTAAAGAATGCCCAACACCAAATTTCAAATATTCAGTTGTGTACCAAAAATGCAGGTTATTAAATAATTATATGAAAGAGAAGAAAGGAAAATCACTAAGAATTCAACAGAAAGATATAATAAAGAATATCTATCAGATTTAATAAAATGACAAAAGCCAAAATTTGAAACCAGAGAAGTACAGCCAAGTCAATAGTAAGAGTTGAAAAATACAACAGATATGTAAGAAAATGTTAAGAAAAAAGAATAGAGAAAAACGGTAATGAAAGAGAAAATAAAAGTAAAGATAGGAAAAATGATGGAGTGGAAAAGGTAATAAAAGACCAGCAAACAGGGTGAAATAAGGAAATCCACATATAAGATATCTTATCAAAAATGCAGTTGTATGGAAACAATAGATGAAAGTAAGTAATAGGATATTAATAAAAGAGTCAACAAGAATAAGAGGGAAAAGGAAAAAGAATCTAGATAGATAGTAAGGACCAAAAAGAAGTTAGATGTCAAAAAAAGCAGAATAATTCTAGTTAAGTAAACGATAAATAGAAAGATCGACTCAGATAGATTGAGAATAAGAAAATCAAGAAGCTAAACAGCACAGAACCCAACCTGGTATGGATTGTTGGGTCCATTTTAATGATACCTAAAACCATATTAGTGCTTTAATACCAAAAAAGAGTCAGGTTGAAATAATATGAAAAAGCAAGAAAAACCAACCCGTTGATAGAGAACGGGTTTGTAACCGTATTTGAGAATATACAAAAGGTAGCAGACAACAAGAATTTGAGAAGAGCTCATCGCAATATCTCTTTCAGTGCAATAATAAATATGACTTCTCCCACTGATTATTGTATCATTATAGAGTACTTGTCCAAATACCAAATAGTCCAAATATAACCACAGCATCTTGGTAGTTGTAAGGACAAAGGCATAATATTGGGTGGATAAAATACCCAAATTTCTATATTTTGTTTCATTTTGTCAGCCTAGTACTCAATTACAACAAGTCTTTCTCGATATCATAAGAAATCGATATCATATAAACAGATTCTGACTTACCTTGTATTCTTCTTCCTCTTGAGCAATTCTCCAACAAGTTCGACTGTCTATTATTTCTCATGAACTCGCGTAAACTTACAAACAACACGGGATCTCTGCTGAACTTATTCCACCAGCCCCCACATCAGGTGAAGTTGCATGGATGATGGTCTGATAATAGCCAAAGGGCTGAAAGTAAATATTTGTAAACAAATACTTTTGTCTAAATAATCCCCCTCATAATTAGTCTATTGAAACATAAAATAAGAGTCAGTATATACTCACTCCATCGAACAATCACCCCTCTTCTCAGTCGTCCTTTCCAAACCCCATAAATGCTATCCACAACCATTCTGTAATGCACGTGATATGAAAAAGGAGCCAGATACCAACCCCCCCACAACCCACCACTGAGGGTGAGACAAAGAATCGCTTCAGGGTATATTAAACCAGAATTCAACAATACTCAGGCAATGCCTGATCAAGAATTTGTTAAATCCTGCAAAAGCACAGCTGTTGTACTAAGCAAGTGATTAGCTAAATCAATGATCATTACGATAATAAAGAGGGGCAAAAAACAACATACCATCTTGCCCATGGCAAGAAGCATCAAATGCAGCAGCCTATCGCCCATCACTGACAGAATAGCAAATTGAATATTCTGATATTCGGTCATCTATCTGATGACCATGCGCTTTTTATGGGAATGGTGAGCCACCATTCATTCCACAAGCCAGTACATTCTGAAAAGTTGAAAAAAACTTTTCAAAAACAAGATCGATCATAAACAGAGAGTTAGCTCAAACAACAACTCAGTTATTTGATGGTATAAGATGATATATCCCATCTTGGCTATTGCAAGGAGCCCCAAACACAACATCGTAGTTGCCACCAATAATGCTACAATATCAGATTTAGCTTTCTCATAAATTGTTCAATATTGGGTACCTACTTGTCATTGCTGCAATTGTCGGTGGTATTTTTCTCCTCTGTTGATTACTATATTAGCTGATGATATCAGAACAGAGGGGTTGTGAGGTTTTGTTCTTACCAAGTTTTGTGAAATACAGCAACCAATCAACTATATCCAGCCACAACACAGAATTTTTCCTCCTTGTATGGCTTTCTCCCTACCACGTATTAGCTATTAATAATATTAAAGTAACCAAGTATTTTTTTTGAGACTATACTTAGCTAGAGATGTGAGAAGAGAACTGAAAATAGTTGTGACTCAACAGATGACTGTGAGAGATAGCAGAAGAGAAGTTAAAACTGTGGTGACTGGACAGAGGACCGAGCTAGATGGCAGAGGACAAGTGAAAACACTTGTGACTGGACAGCTAAAGATGGCAGATAACGAGTGAGAGCCCCTGCAACTAGTGGGAGACTGCAGAGCACAACAGGTATCCTAATTGCTTGAGATCTGTCGCCAGACACAGGCCACATACCTCTCCAAAGCTTTGGTACTGAAGAAAATATACATTTCTTGAGAACCAGGCCTGCAGAGGAAGAGTTTTTCAAAGCTGAGCTTTAAAGAAACAGTTCCTGTATCTGTTTCGATGATTTCGATTTTCTTGACACATTCCTGTCTTATTCCATCAGGATCATGCTGTCCACCACCAATTTGTGGATCAGTTCTAGCACTCATATCCCCTTGCTCAATTCACATCATTGTGTTCCTCTCTGACCACCTGTGGCCAAATGAATGCACTACCTGATTGGTATAAGACACATGCAATTGTCCTATACCCATTCCCAAATACTTCTCATATGCATTTTATATGCAGATAGTGAAATAATAATGCAGTGCATAACAGTCTTTGTTTTGTTATAAAAACAAAACAGACACCAACCAGAACCACATGTTACTGGCTGGAGGAGTCATGAGTAGTGAGAGACGAGGGCTAGAAGTGGGAGCTTGCCTGCAAACTCTGTTGTCAATTAGCATCATAGTTCTATCAAATAAAATAATACAAAGTGGGAGAGGGATTGTATTACCCCACAACGCCAACTGCGTCCCTCACTGGCTCCAGGAGAGACGAGGGCTAGAAGCAGGAGTTTGCCTGCAAACTCTATTGTCAATTAGTACTATGGTCTTGTGAAATAAAATAATGCAAAGCGGAAGGATTGTATTACCCCACAACGCCAACTGCGTCTCTCCTGTTCCCCCCCCTAGTGAAAGAGAGAGAGACCCACACGCACATGTGCCAGCCATTGTGCGGTAAATCTCTCTCTCTCTCCTGGTAGTAGGGGAGGCCAGTAATATCCATCGTTTGCCTGTGTAAGGGTGAATGGACGAAAGAGAGGTATGAATGGAGAGGAAGGAAGGAAGGAATGAAGGAAGAAAGGAAGGCGAGGAAGTGGAGAAGAGAAGGAAAGGGGCCGGAGGAACTACTTTAAATAATACCTGGTACGGTGGGATTAGTGGGATATGACTGCGTCGCACTTTGTGGGGGAGCGGTCATGTTCCCTGTCCCGGGTGACTGCGCTCCTGGCGGTGTGCGGTCGGGCTAGAACCCTCGATTTTCGGGCGAAAACCTACCTGTTAGTGAATGAGCAGCGTACAATAGACATCGGAACAACTCTGATCCTCCTTCTACGAACTATACTATTCCCACGCTCAACCGGTCTTTACTTTCTCTCCAAACCCGCATCTCTCATACAGAAATTCCGACACGCCAGTTGACCGATAACACGAGTGACATCCTATGAAGCTCGTTTGAGGTTCAAACCACCACTGCATACAGAAGCACCTCCCACGTACCGCCGGCTCCAGGTCCTCAGACATTCAGCAGAGTTGTCTCATCACGTTCACGTAGGAATATCTCCCCCCATTACTTCCTAATGCACAAGATTCAAAGCGTAACTCAAACTTTTTATTTGAAAAGAAAAACTAATTGTCCAACCACGCTACGGTACACAAACCCATGAGCCACGAGCCACGCTATAGACAACAAATCCCGCTAATTAGGTTAAAACTCAGCACATCCATCTATCTCCTCCCCTTCTTTTTCCCGGCAACTACTTTGAAAGCAGCATTGGTCTCGGGGCTAGCGTCCCTGACGGCCTGTTGAGTACTAGTTTTTCCCTTCGCAACCTCATTCCATCCACCGGTTCCACCCCCATTAGATGATCCTGCTTCAATGACGACGCCGATTCTGGCAGCCTCCTTACGACGGATGAATTCTGCAGCGAAACGACGGCCATCCATAGTTGTGGAGCAGTCATAAATGGTGTCAGCGATGAGGCTTGCGTCCAAGGGAAAGTTAAGCATCTCAGCAAGGAGTTCGTTGGCTAGAAAGGTTAACGTGGCCACACAAAAGCACAAGCGTAGAATTCTTAAATACCTTTGACACCCTCCTTCAATCCAGTAAGGGACGCCATTGCCCACTTGTGGAATTCCCCCTCAGCGCTTGTAGCGGTAGGTTTGACTGGGGCAACAGCCGGGACAACTTTTTTGGCAGTTTGGATACCAATGGTGCTAGACACAGTCCTCAATGGCTGCACTGGGGCGGTTGGTGTAGAAGGAAGAGGGCCGGTGGGACCACTAGCACCCAACTTGGATTTCCCTCCGGGCCCGACGGTAGTCCATGCCCCACTGGCCATGGGCTGGGAAGTCTTACTAGCGAGATCGGCGTACCTCTTTCCACTGGCTAGGGGAGCGGAGGGAATCTGTGCTGCCGCCTGAGCTGTAGACGCCGCGAGTGCTGCAGCCTTTGCTTTGCGGGCCTCTTCTTCCCTTTGAATCTGCGAAAGCGTCTTTTTAGCGCCGGCACTCGGAAGAGAGTTCGCCTTGACCAATGGTTTGGCCCAAGCAGATGCAGACCCGGTGGCCGGAGTAGCGGATGGAGATGTTGCCCAGGTGGCTGTCGATGGGAGACCTGGGGCTGGGGGAGGAGGTTGGTTGGCTGCTTGTTGGGCCATAAGCTGACGCCTTTGTTCCGCTTCATAGGCCTCCTTGTTGCGCTGTTGCTCCGCCTCAATTTCCTGGATCTCCTTGAGAGTGAGAGAGGGTTGCTTCACTTCATTATCCTTATTCGCCCAAGGAGCGATAGAAGCACTAGCACTCATGTGAGGGGCTTCATTCGAAGAGTTACGGGCCATGGAACTAGAGCCAATATTGAGGATAGTGGATTGGGAACCTGTCGGGGGAGGGAAAGGTTGAACAAGACGAACGGATTCGGAACCCTGCCAGTCGTTGCTCGATGTAATTTGAGCTTGTGTAGGGCGAGGGGAAGTCTTTGTCGAAGGCGCAGCCTTTGGAATCGAAACCTTTGGCTGCTCAGGAGCTTGTGGCTGGGCCTGTGGTTTAACGGTTTCAGGAGCGATGCCCCAGGCAGAACTCTCCAAGGCCGGAGAAGGAGCCTTGTCGTGCTGAACAGGGACAGTCCCACCGTGTTCCTGGGTCTGCTGTGAGGATCTTTCATCTTCCCTCTCGATATGGTGAGCCTCGTAAGATTGGACGTGCTGTTGAGCCTGGGCGACCGCCGCTACTGCCTGCTGTTGAGCCTGTTGAAGTTCTTGCTGTTTCTCGACCTGCTGATGCTGTGTTTGGTATGCCTTTTGGACTTGCTGACGTTGCATTTCAAGGATTCTCTGCTGTTCCATCTGTAAGCGATCGGCCTGAACTTGTTGCTGCTGTTGGGCGAATTGACTGTTCTGTTGGAGCTGCTGCCCAGCCATGCCGGACATGCCATGTCCACCAGCTCCGAAAGCATCAGCACCCCCGGCGGCTGCACCAGCCTGCCTCAACAATACGCCCGGCTCAAATGAGTTCTGCCCACCGATCCCGACCGTTGTTGCTGCGACAGGGGTCCCAAACCCGCCAGGGCTTTGTAGGTTTCCTTGCAAGCTCCCAAAGCTGGGTTGAGAATGGAGGCTCTGCTGAGAGTGTTGATGGTGTAGAGCATGCTGGGCTTTTGCGAAAACTTGTTGCTGAACCAGATACTCTCGTTGTCTAGCCAAAAGATATTGCTCCTCCTGTTTCCTTCTCTCCAATGCATTTTGTTGGTCGGCAGTGAGGGTCGTTCCAAAACTTGGGAAACTTCCAGCAAACGGAGGCTGAACTGTGCCGGCAGTTTGAGGTGGTTGTTGATTCTCACTCAACCAAGCGGCGACTCCAGGCCAAGTACTAGGCTGGGATGTGGCGGGTTGCACAAGGGCGGAATTTGCTGGAGCTTGAAGCGGGACCAGGAAAGGCTCACGGGTGTTCCCTATCCTGCGCACCAGATTACCCAATTGCTCAAATTCCGGGTCTTCCACCCTCTTTACTGCTAAGTCTGGGGTGAAGAACCCAGCCTTATACCAATCATGCATCTCCAAGCCCGAGAAAGGACCTTGAACTGTCCCACTAGGATCACGATAGGTCCACTGTATCTTATCCGGCATAACCATTACGTGTTGTTGTTGTGGTGCGACCGTTCCGGGAGGAGGACGAATTTGTGGGGGCGGTTGAACAGCTGGTGGTTGGATGCCGGCAGAAAGCGGGGCTGGTTGAACTGGTTGATTCTGGTGAAGACTATGGATGCCGGGTAGTGAGTCATCGCGCTCCCTAGGATACAAGGTATTATCTCCAGAAGCAGCCGCCCCGAGGTTACCGATACTCCGTGTGGTATGTAGGCTGAAAATGTCCATGGCAGCCGGCCTCTCCCTCATAGGGCTATCCACAGCACTACCGAACCCACTTCTACCGCTACCAAACGCATTACCGAACCTCAGGTCACCGAGGGCATCATTCGATTCAAACCCGCCCGGTTGTTGCTGTTGTTGCTGAGGCTGTTGCTCTTCCTCAACTTGCGGCTCCTGTTGGAACAGCTGTCCAAGCCGGCTTGCACGGCTCGCCGATCCGAATCCTCCACTTCCAATACTCCCCATGCCACCAATTCCACCGCCAGAAAACGGACCTCCGCTACCAATGGTGTTGGGACTGTTCAAATCGCTAAGCATACTACCACCGAAAAATGAACTCGTAGCGGTATTGTTTCCAAGCCCGGAGGGCCCAGAAGTCCCTCCCCACAAAGTGGCACCGCTCAAGGAACTGAATGACGCAAGACCACTGCCCATACCACTGCCCAACCCGGCGGTAGAGCTTCGGCCGCTTCTGTCACTGCCAGGCGCACCCACATCACTCCTTCTGAATCCTCCAATAATGCCTCCCCCGCTGCTGCTTTCCGGCATATCATCGTCGTCTGCCTTTTCAGGGGCAGGGCTCTGATAAGGGTTAGTTTCTGTAGGACTTAATGGTTCATTCTCATGCAGACCACCAATGATCCCGCCAATGCTGCCTTCCCTTGATCGCCCGTGTAGCGGAAAGTGACCTTGTTGATTTAATTGTAAATTCTGGAGCTGTTGATGCAAACCGCCGACATTGCTGCCGTCGCGCGTTGTACCTATACCGGAGAAACCGAGGTCGCTACGGACTTTGGTCGGGGTGGAAACAGAATTGCCTTGTCGGGTTTGAGCATTACTCGTCATGTTGAAAGAATTGTCCTTCATACGCTGTTCGAGACCAGGAGTAGGAAGCGGAGAATGTTGTTGCTGCTGCTGTTCTTGTCGTTGGCCATGCTCATGGTCGTCCCCATCTCCGCCAAGACCAAACGGATCAGTGTCCGAGCTCATTGGTCGCTCACGTTCGTGCTCTTCACGCAATTCATTTGCGTTGGGGGAGCGGGGCCTCTGGGCGTTTTCAGCATGTTCGACCTCTTCTTCAACTTTAGGTTGCGCCGTTGAACCTTTCCCTGTGTTACCGGCACCACCGCTTGCTTTCAGCTTTTCCGAAGAGGCACTCTGTAAGGAAAACCCGCCCATTGCACCACCAAATACACCATTCCCGAACGTGCCCATCGGGCTATTCAACGCACTACTTGTAATCCCACTTCCGCCAGTGCTCCCACCAGGTCCCCAAGCTGTACTGCCCCTCCTAAACAATCCGGAACCCCTACCGCCACTTCCAGAACCGTCTTCATCATCCCCCGCCGGGCCAGATGTACCAGAAGTGCTACCCCAACGTCCGAATAAAGTCTTATCCCGACCGCCACCTTCCCGAGCTTGGTCTTCGTCTCTCAGGTCGGTCCTGCGTCTCGGCAGCTGAGGGGGGGGGGTGGAGTAGGGTGAATTGGGGAGGGCAGCATCAGAGGTCTCACGGCGTCGGTTTGTCGGGCGATTGACACTAGGGGTGCCTGTGCCAGGAGGGGCGGTAATTTTATTTCTGTTCTGTGGGGGTGTATGGTTGATGCTGTGGTGACTCGTTGCTCCTGGGTTATTTTGATTCGGGGGTGCTTTATGAGGAGAGTTTACGTTTGAGGCGAACAACTGGTTAGGCGCACGTTAGCAAAAACCACAATCAAGTGCCCACTCAAATGCATGAAGCTTTGGAGAGATGGTGGGAGCAGCCAATAACGTACTTCTTTCTCTTCCTCGTTCATATCCTCCAGACTAACAGGCTTCAATCCTCCCTCCTTATCCCAACAAACCTCGGCGCCACAAACTTCATCACCACTCCTACCCCAACCACCACCGCCACCGCCCGAACTCAAATCCCCGAGCATTAAATCCTTCACCTCCCGTAAAGTGCCATTCTGCTCCTGGGCCTTGAAGATGCTTAGCAAGTCCTCCTTAGCATAAGCGGTGCTAACCGCATTTCCGGCACCGCTCCTGTTGAAATGATGTGGGGGATGATAAACATTCGAAGTGGAAGGAGTTAAAGGAGGTTGAGAGTGCTGTGAGGTAGGGGGATGGGTGAGGGTAGTGGAAAGTGAGGGGCGACGGTGGGAGGTGTTGGATGTGCCATTAGCACGACGAGACCTAGGCATGGAAGTTAGATCGCTTGAAGACATAATATTTACTCCAAAATTAAATTTGATGTGTAACAGCGGATGTATCGGGGGAACAAAAGAGGGTGGAGGAAGGATAAGATGAAATGGTGAAGACGGTAATTGATTGTGGCGGGAGAGCAGGTATGACGACAGGGAATGCAAAGCCTTTTTGTTTGTTTGATTTGGCAAAATAGACTCAGAAGGCTGAAGATTTCACCGGATGACGACGTAGGAAGGCAAGGATCTGAAGAAGTTGCGAAGGAAGGGGAAGAGAGAGAAAACGGAAAAAGGAAAGAAAAAAAAGAGTATATTCTCCAACAGGGAAGGCGGATGTGATAAGTTTTAGTGGGGATGTGTGGTAAAGGGAAGGCCTTAATTTCCCCCCTGCGCGCACACACGCAGGGAGAGGGGGGCAAGACGCGAGGGGCAGTGGATATAGTACAGTACTCGAGTACGTAGCATTGAAACAGCCCGCCACAACAACAAAGGGGGGCAATATGTGAAGAACAAGCACTCGTAAGAGAGGGAAGCAGAAAAAGAATAGACGTAAAAGGTAAAAGATCAAGAATAAAAGTGGATAAAAAATTAAAGACGACGTCTCACCAATCGCCCGATCCTCCTCCTCCTCCAGTGCCTCCTCCCGAGGCGGAAGAATTACCAGAATTATTGGTAGTGTTGATTCCGCCGTCTTTTCCACCGCCGGCAGTTGTAGAGAAGGGAGATGCGAAATGAGACGATGTAGACATGGTTTGTTCTTTTCTATAATGAAAGATTGGCGATCTAAAAGTCTGTCGAGTCTCTCCAGAGAATCAGCGGACAAAGAGTTCGTATGTGTGTGTTTGGGTGTGTGTTTGATGACTGGATTGTCCGAAGAATGAGCGAGTTTAGTGGACAGAATAAGATTGTAGGGGACGCGATGGGGATGAACGGACGGATTTGGTGACAGTTGTGATGATGACTGCTGGGGGGTGCCGTACAGTAGTTTGTTTTTTCTCTCTCTCTCTCTCTTCACTTTTCAGTGGCGGGATTGGATTGGATTGGATAGCGAAACCTCTTTGTTTGGCTAACGGAAGAATTGAGTTGTGAGTGCTTCTGAGAAAAGGGATTAGATAAAAGTATTGGTGCAGAAGGGGAAATTTGCTGGACACTGGCAGGTCAATCTGATCTAGTTTAGGAGAGAATTTGGGAGTTCGAGAAGAGCAGGATAGGCAAGGAAAAAAAAAGTGCAAGGGTGACAAGTTAGAAAAGTCAAGACCTTCTTTGTGTGCAGTTGAGTAGGAAAAATAAATAATAAAAAGAGTAGTTGTAAATAGTGTTAAATTGGGGGACAAATTTCCAAATTTAGCCACATTTATCATGTTTAAAACAATCTCGTGACCAATCTTAGTATTATTAACCTGCATTTTATCTCACTCCCCGCAGAAGCCGCTGAAGTCATTCGAAGCAGCACAAATTTATTTTAAGCTTCCATCGGTCATTGGATGGAGGGTGTTCACGAGCTCTCCATGCTTCCTGTCTATCCCCGCCGGAAGGACAAAAGAGCAGGCCCGCATACCCGGTATTCCTCCGCCATGGGAGCTATCACCGGCCGGCACAGGATATGCTCGACACTACTTGTAAACCTTGCGAAACCACGCACTATAATAGTCCTCACTACTCGAAGCGCAATAAGCTTTTCGCAGCTAAATATATCTTTTTGGCCGAGCACTCCCCCTCTGTGTGCCATAAGAGCACTCTTACCCCTAACCCCTAAAGAAGCGGATGAAGAAACATGAGAGGAGGAAACCCTAATTCACCCACCCATCAGCCATCCGATCGACAACAACGACATGTCACATCAGTCAACAGCTCTCCCCTCCCTCGAATCCGTCACTCACCTGCGCGCACGTGAAGACGCGAACGCGGCCTTCCCGCCCTCCTATTGTCTCAAATCAGCCAGAGAGGCTGAAGGTTTCCCGTTTGAGGCGCAGTGCTTGTCCGCCGTGCGCCTGCGTGAACCTTAGACTATCCGCAACTTCAGCAGCGGGGAAACATTCGATAGCTTATTCAGCTGCTGTATGGTTTATCAATGCTAACTTTTACCTTAAGGGTCAATGCTTGTGGGGCACTGCACACGGCGGGGTTGTACGATCCCTTTTTTTCTTTCCTTTTTTTCTAGAGAAGAAAAAAATAATCACCCCCCGAGTTATTCCTTGGAGAAACACCTCTTTAAGCACAGGTTGACCGGTTGCCCATGTCACTGGGTGGCGACCTATACACTGACCTGATATATGCAACAGGCCTTTCCCATCAAAGGCAAATTCTACTCTACTCGGTGGGTCAGTGCTGCCTTGGCCCGCCCTCATGGCCAACCGCCGCGCCTCGTCAGAAGACCAATCCAATGCCGGAGCCCATGGACCGAAGGAATTAGATCACCAAATATCACTCGGGAATCCTCTTTTCAGGTCGAGAATCTATTGAGCACGCCAAAGTACTGGTATGTGAGGAGACGAGCGGGTGCGAGGAGGCCAACCTTACGCGATTTCATTCTCCAGAGCAAGCCTTATTCCCCCAACCCGATGTGTTTGCCCCTCGGACCAGTTCCAAACACGCTTTCGCTCAGCTATCCCGGGTACCGTTGGACACGTAGACGGTCTTACAGGTCTATTACGACAGGCTAGCTACCTTGACAAGTTTTGTGATGCGGCCCCTTGCTCTCTATCCCGCATTTATTGCATGCCCTTTTGATCCGCGGCGGTCATTAGAGAGTGGCTCCTACTGGATACTCGTGCTTCTCATCTAAGTGTTGCTGCCTTCCCTATTTGCTATAGTGCGTATTGGCAGCTCTTTTCTACCAAAGAAGGGTAGTGCATCATACTTTTTCCAGTAGTGCAGAACTAGTGCCCACTAATATTAGGAAGATCAAGATTGCGTAGATGTGCGGCAATCCTATCGGATTCAATTCACGATGCCGCTTTTGTATGAATTTTTTTTCACCTCAATCCCCTGCAAGTCCGGGCTTGGGGAGGAGGAGGAGGAGGAGGAGGAAACAAGTTTAATGTCTAGCTGCATAATATAAACTAAACCTTACCGGGAATTCCCCACTGGGTGCCCGGGTATACAGGTATACCAAGGCTAGATAGAGTTCATGTTATGAGCTGGCGCTAGCCCCTGTCCTCTTAGAATCCGCTGGATCGCTTGCACTACTTGGATACTATACCTCACCGGTTGAAAAGAATTGCCGATACATCTCTTGTATGGGAAGCACGAGTACAGGGAACAGGCGCTTCCTTCCCTCCATCCGGGCACTCCTTTCGCACCGCTGCGGGTTCTTTCAGGAGGGAGCTGGATCTGGACACCTTTCTCAGAGCTGCGGGGGGCTTTACCGCCGCAGATGGCATCGGATGATTAACATGTCCCTCCAGATCTTGTATCCGGAGCTTGTGCAAGAGACAAATTATATTATACATACTCGATGCTAACTTCTACATAGCACACAGCTAAACCTACCTACCATACCATTTCCCATGGCTCTTCCCCATCTAAACCATATCCTAGCACAAGAAACACACAAGAACGTGCTGTTTGCTCGCTGACATGGGATCGTCCTCAAGAGATCCTTCCATTATCGTGCTCCAGCTAACCGCGCATGTTCACCATGACTGCTAGCGCACCAACCCACTCAACTTAGACCCACGCATCTCATCCACACACACAGCAACACCAACACTAAATAATCTACGCCCCGTATACTCGCACGACAAAGCCAAACAAACAAGCACCACTGCACTCAACTCCCACCGCAAACACTTTACCCACATGTACCTATCCGCCCCCATCCATCCATCCAC
>Ga0307510_10006403_pt1 | contig 14038 bp, 22 predicted proteins | sample 12_EM_MG_FD_207224 | JGI IMG/M metagenome (GOLD analysis project Ga0307510, IMG submission 207224) | Populus trichocarpa ectomycorrhiza microbial communities from riparian zone in the Pacific Northwest, United States - 12_EM | ecosystem: Host-associated > Plants > Roots > Unclassified | place... | reverse complement strand
TCGACTTTTCCTCTCTTTGGTTCTCTTTGTAACGATTTTGCGTAGCGTTATGGCGTTGTGATTCTTTCTTGTGATATGGAGTATTATCAGAGTGGAAATGAACAAAGACACTGCGTTCTCTTTTCTCTGTATCGTGATAACAGAACTGCTCGGGTTCCTAATCCTTCATAGCTTCATATCTCGATAAACGGCAATTTTTGGGGCTAGACTTCTGTTGGGCGATGCCGCGGATGAGAACGTGGTGTTGCCAACTTGTCATCTAGACCTACGTGACAACTTGGGCGTCAAGACATCTTAGATCACGGAGTTAACTTTATCGTTCGAAGACTCATACAATGGTGGCCACGGAATACAGGGAAGAGGGCCACACCTAGAAGAATGTTTTCAGGCGAATGACTGGCCAGTGACTGGCTCCACTGCATGCACGCGCCAGCCGGGCGAGCTCGAACCCCAAATTGCAACAGAATGATGGCCACCGGGAGGATCGTCTGTTGGGGTGTACTGACATTTGTCCTTCTAGTACAGACGGATTGATAGTGTAGCGTAGATGGAGTGTCCACGCTGTGAGTTCGGGAGTGGTCAGAGATGTGTCCGATTGCGTGTCCGGGATCCCGAAGGGGGAGCAGAGGCGCAAAGGGGGAATAGAGGAGTTGTTGGCTCCGCGTGAGCCCTCGTCCGAGAGTGTGTGTGTGTGTGTGTCGTGAGATGTAATGGCTCTGCGTGAGCCGCTTGACGATGCTGAATGGTGCTGAATGATAGGAAAACGAGAACGAGACGAAAACGGGGGGAAAACGCGAACGCAGAACTGGTGGCACTCGCCGCGTCCCTGCCCGGTGAGACAACCGTAGCCTCCTGGTCACAGTGCTGCGCGCGGCGGGTATTTATATCGGGTCCGGTACCTACTTACACTCAATATTAAAGAGGGTGAAGGGTCGAGTAACCCTATACAGTACACAGTTAGGTTCCTGTCCTGCAAGGCGTCGCGCACGTCGTGCATGACATGGCATGACAGCTATCGAGACGGCGTGCTCTTGAGGCGTCGGGCGTGTCAGGTGTTGGTCAGAATCGGGCATTCCGAGCCCAGCGCGTATGCTGTCGTTACAGCATATTAGTAGGTTGGCGGAATTAACTTCGTCCTTCGAAGTCACATATAATGTGCCACAGAGTATACGAGATACAGCCCAGAAGTGGAGCTGAAATTATGGAGAATGTCACTGGTTGGGCACGGCCCAAACATGTATCCGAGTAGCGGAGACGGCCGGGGCGTCGATTGATGGGATGCGCTATATTGATACCAGCAATCATCTTATCAAGCATACATTGTTGCAAACTGTGTGCTAGAAATATGAGTTCCGGGCACGCGTTGGCCTCAGAATGCGCGTGCGGGTCAGACACGGGAACTGAGGGTACAAAAATCAACCTAACTACGGTATATACGGGTAAATAAGGCTCTGCCAGTGGTTCTAGGCTAGTAAGGTATGTCACGGTACAGTACTCGAGCTGTCAATGTGCATGGATATCTAATCGATCCGCTTGCGCGCGCTATTTGCAACATACATAAATTGAGCGCCGATATACATTCATTAGTGCTTGAGCAGTGCTAAACGAAGCCCAGAGGGAAGAAAGAGACCACTGTAAGGACAGGACGCGCTGTCATGATAGTAGATAGTAGTAGATACGATGAGATCTAATTACTATCTAAAATTGATCACATCGGCAGACTCGCGATAACGTCAGCAATTTTGCACTCCGCGCTCTGCAGAACTCCCTTGTCCCTCCGGCCGCAGACCTTCATGCCGGGTCCAACACCGCATCGCACACCACTTCGACGCGTCTCGCAGGGCTCTCTCTTCGCGCTCTCCCGCTCAGGCGCGCACCCCGACGCGCCACACGGTCTTGGATTCCTCGAGCCGGCTCTCGCAGAGCTCGCAGATGAGGCGGACGCGTTACGCGCAAACGTCGACGGGCTGCGCGCGCTCAGCGCGTCGCTCGACACTTTCAACGAGGCATTCGCGAGTTGGATGTACGTGATGAACATGAACGCGCTCACTGTGGACTGGCCCGAGGTGCGTGGTCGTTTTTATCTCCCGTGTTGTCCTTTAGGAACGTTGTTGTTCATCTATCTACCTGCGGTCGATTCCGGTTCCCAATATAGGCACCAACGGACGCATCGTTCGTCCTCGCGAAGCGGAGGGCAGGTGCGTCCCCCTCGATATCGATTGTCTCGATTGTTCGTCACCGAGTAGGAATACCCGACCAGAGGAAGATGCACTCGCTGCCGCCGCACAGGTGCAGGCTCAAGCGCAAGCGCACACGCTCGCTACGGCGATGCTAGACGAACCGACGAATGCGACCGCTCTGGTCGATTCCGCGACGTTCGCGGACGGGTCCATTGCACCAGAGTCATCTAAATCTGCTGTCGCGAAGGTGAAGAAGAAAGGCAAACCGAAGCTCACTCCGAAAGAGAAGAAGGAAAGGAGCGTGCGTATATATATTCCCGTCTTCTTCTGGAGAAGGCGTTCATTCTTATCGCGTTGTGCTACATGAAGATGGCGATTGACAAAGTCATCTCGTCGCTTCCCCTGGAGTTCCGTGGAAGTGATCCGGTGAGTACTTTGCTGGGTTGTTGGAGACCACGAACTTATCCTCTCATATCACGCAGACACTACGTCGTAACGTTGAGATGGTTATAGAACGACTGATGAGTAGCGAAGGCAAAGGGCTGAAGCGTGAGTTCATCTACCCTTCGTGGTTGTGCATTCCGTATCTGATGAGGTACAGTAATCGAGATGATTGTACCTCCTGACCTCAATCAGGCGCGAGTCAACAAGTGCCTGATTGCACTCGTGAATCGAAAAATCGTCACGAAAGATAATAGCACAGTGGGTGAAAAGACATTTGTTGATACGATGTGATACTGAGAGTCGATATTTCACAAAGGGGAACGTCTTATACCATTGGCAAGGTTTGGCGACATGAGTCACGGCCAACTGGAGGGTTGCGGTTGTATTATTATTTGCTTGTACAGTAGACAGGTTGCGTGTGCTGTATCCGTTGACATGACTCAACCCGTAGACGAGCCGCTTAGCGCATGTCCCACCCGCGTCCAGATATTACGAGAGTGATGGTCCGTGCGCTGCTTGTCGATGTTTATAAGCCCGGGGGCAAAGACTATGAAATCTTCATACTTACCTTGATGGCATAGGTCCCTTCATGTACCTGGGTCTATGGGCCGTGAGGGCCTCCCATTGCACGGCGACCCTGTCCTCAGGGGGAACTCGCGGTTTGTATGGGCTTCGGCTCATGCACCGTCTCAATATTTTCCTGTCCCGCTCCGGCCCTCGGGCTGGGCGGGCTCCTTTTTTGTTGGTTCGCTGTCCTGACCCTAACCCTAGTACAATGTAATGCACGTGATTGAGCTCTGTGTGTTGTGTGTTCGGCGGACAGTTAACTAGTTAACGTACGTTAACTGCTGTTGGTTTGTCATTTACATCCTCGAGTCGAGTCAAGCACTTGACAAGTCCACAAGTTGACATAACATGTTTGTTTCATCTGGTGTTGAGATCCCGCAAATGTCACCAACAACCTGCGGGAACCATGATCAGATGTTCCTTCATTCGATTATATCGGCTGGCAGAGGTGAAAAAAGGGGAGCTTTAATATGTTCCAACCATCAAATGTCATTGAAACGATCTAAGACTACATTGAACCAATACAAGCAGACATGAAATGAAGATTCAGTACAAGTTTTATCCCCCTGAAGAAAACAGAACGATCTGTGGCAGAAACGGTGAATCGCCCAAACCCCAGGGTCCCCAACAAAATGGCTTCGAGTCAGTAAAGTTGGCCGAATGATGAGCTATTGTTGTCATAGGAGCGAATGCATCATGTACCATGCCGGCGAGGTTTCAATCCTCCGTCTTCAACGTGACCCTCCTCTTTCCCCGTGCAGGTGCAGGTGTGGTAGTTGGCCTCTTTAGCGGCCGCGCGCGATTTGGGGATCCGCTTCGTCGAGCGCCCTGCATCTCCCCCAACAATCCGGATCCGACGAACATCACAACTCGACGCGCTCCAAAGCCGATGAGCGCCCCGGAAATGCACGCCACGCCGAGGAAGGCGTATATCGGATGGAGGGCCTCCGAAGTGTACACCGTGGCGCGATACGGCAATACGACGAAGAGATCGAGAAGGACTTTGGAGGAAACGATGATTGGGGAAAGGAGATAGGCGACGGCGGGGATGATGACCAGGAATGGAGAGAGAAAGTAGAGGGATATGTTCTTGAAGAGCCATATGACGTGCGAAAGGGCTGACAATCCGGCGGAGAAGGCGGACGTCGCCAGTGGCATCATTGAGGTTATAGGCGGGGGTGTTCGTCCTGGAGAAGGCGCAGCCATTCCAAATGCCGCTGAAGATGAGCTCTGTGCCATGGTGGGCGAGAGAAGAGTAGGAAGGGTCACTTCGATGACGGCAGTTACTAACTTATGGTTCCGAGTCGTACTCTCGCATGATATGATGTCCGTGCAATATCACATGACACACGTGCCAACGTATTCATGCACTGGCATGCATCCGAGTCAATGCCGTCAACTTTGAACCCTCCATGTAATTCGGCGGTGCTTCGCTGCATCTCACACTACACTCGAATGAAGTGGTATTTATTACCACAGTCCAGTCTCCGTCTGGTCACACCTTTAGACTCACTGACGCACACCTTTCTGCATAATTCATTATAGTCGCTACACTCTGCTAGTGCTTGGCGGTAATACACCTTCAGCTGGACCTCAGATGTATTCCTTAACAATAGGGTCTTCAACAAAGGAATAATTCAGGACACATCCATAATCAAGCCTCGTCAAAGGATCCACCATCCAGAAATTGAAGACATCTGATGACTCGGACCCGCCGCTTCTGGTGACTCGTGACTTTGGTACCCGTCCGTGTGTTGGGAGCGCAATACTTCTTTGCACGACCGCACAAAGCTTTTTGTGGGACAGGCTAACCTAGAATTCGTGACGAGTCCCTGGTCGCGCGGATGACAGTGCGAGAGATGACGAATGCAGAGCAGAACGAGCCGGGGTTGACGTTGGCAACGACTCCCCAGTTGTCCGCCGCGGTGATCCCGTATCCCCATGAGTAGGAAATGACGTACTAGACTAGGCATCTCCGAGTCCCGAGGTATAGCCCGGTGGTGCTTCGAATCTCTCTGTACGAAGTTGCTGCATCTCGCGACGCAGGGATTTCAACTTCCGAGTGTAGTCTCTGAGCCTCCGATAACCGGATCGCACCGCTCTGCTCGGTGACAGCAGTCGGGAGGGGACGAGGACTGAAGCGTATTCGATGACTGAGGAGAAAGAGTCACGGTATTTTTGGGAACTCAAAGCCTCGGTGCGTAAACGCGCTAGCTCCTTGGAGGACAAGCCAGTGGGAACAGGTGCCACTGGTTGCGAGGGTGGAGGCATTAGGGCTGGAGTGCGAGGAGAAGATAGGCTGTGCGAATCGAGAGCAGACCTTGCATCTGGGTGTACGGATAGCAATTCCTGCCGTTCTGCCCAAGGATCTGGTCCATGGGAGGTTGCATCGACTTGAAGATGGTAAGGGTTGAAAGGTGTTATCGTCCCTGGTGGGCCAACCCCCACGAAAGAACCTAAAATCGACGACTGGACAGATTTGCGGCGTCTGCGCAGTCTCCGTCGATGCCGTACGAAAGCAATGGCACCTATCGCGACTCGGACGATATCGAGGCAGCCTTAAGTACGCGATCGGGTTGGTAGAGGTTTTAGTAATTTTAGTATTCCAATCGGCACCTCAAAGTTTCCAGGTCTCAACGATCTCACTTTGGCTAAAATACTAAGAGTAAGGGGAAATGAAAATGAAGTGTTACACTAAAGTGTAAAGGATATGTATGCTTATAAAAACAGTGGTACATCGCAATGAATACGTAAACCCAAGTGTAAAGAACAACGTACTACTGTGGGCTATCATCCCCCGACGTATAGCTTGGTGGTGGTTCAAGTCTCTCTCCACGAAGCTGCTGCATCTCCCGCCGTAGAGACTCGACTTCCGACTGTAGTCTCCGGGTATCGGATGGCGACGTCACTCCGCTCTGCGCGGTATAAGCAGTCGGAGTGGACGACGACTGAGTGGTGGCCGCCGTATCCGATGAATGTTGGGTATAGGTCTGTTGGGCCTCAGTGCGTAAACGCGCAAGCTCCTTGCTGGACAAGCCAGGAGGAGCGGGTACCACCGGTCGCAAGCGTGTGAGTACTGGGGCTGGCGTAGACGACAGGCTACGCGGGTCGGAAACCATCCCTTCAGGGCTTTCGGGCAGTAGTTGCTGCTGTTCCACCCAGGAATCTGATCCCTGGTGGGTTGTATCGAGAGGACTTGGGTTAAACGGCGTTACGGTCATCGATGGGCCATCTTCCACGATTGACAATTTTGACCCGACGGATTTGCGTCTGCTTAGCCTCCGTCGACGCCATACGAAGACGGTGGCCCCGATCACAAGGAGGGCAATAGTAGCACCACCCGCGACTGCCCCTGCAATTGCGCCGGTGTGCGATGATGTCGCCGGTTGCTGACTCGCCCCAGTCGTCCCATTAACTTTTATCGTGAAAACTGGAGCCCTGCAAGAGGGAGGATTGTCAGACATAAAAAAATCGAGAGATCGCTGTACACGAACTTCAGGGCTAATGGCGCGAACATAGCACCTTGTGCGGGACTAATCGTAGTTATGGTAATGTTAATCACCACCCTAATGCAATCATTTCTCAGTAGCTCGCGCTCACCTAGCAGCCCCTTCGATTGTTGATCCTTGGGAACTATCATAATTCAGAGGAAACACCCCCGCGCTGATGTTGAAGGACGCCCGATTGTGGACCCTCGAGATAAGATCCGAGCTCAAGGCCCCATTTTGAGTCATGGCAGCCACAAATAGGTTCCAGCCTAGAAGAACGTCAACCAAAAGAATTTAACCATAGAAGCTACCAACTAGATATTGTGAAAGTTGTGTCTGATAGAAGATTATCAACAGGCATGCCAAAGTTACTGAAGGTTGAAGTCGTCGCGATGTTGTCGATGAAACTGCTGTGAGCGTTGAATATCTGAAATTTATCAGGAACTGCACGAGACCAGCGGGTATGGACACTCACCGATGGGTCCACCAACTTCGTCCCTAACCATACATCCGCGAACAGATTATAACCCAACGTCCATGAGCTAGATTGTCCATATACTGCAAGAACGTGTTGGTCGCTGCTTAATGCAAGGCCCTTCCATTGGTTGTAGAGCTGCGCAGCTGCGCTCTGCTGACGAATCAATTTCACTGCAAAGCATCAAATGGACCAGTACGGACGGAAAACTTGTCGGCATCTGTCGTCTGCCCGACCGCGGTGCTCATTTTTGACATGGCTTCAATGGCGATGATGCCCTTGATTGCTAGATTGGTTTGGTTAGTGACCGTCAAACCATCAGCAGAAGACCTGAATTAAATCCATTATCAGTGGTGGGGAGTCTACTGACTTAGTGACACAACGTACTGATCATGAATGAATAGCGTCGAATTTGTCAGATAGTCCGCCCAGGAAGTCAGCAACTGATACTATCAAAGACAATCAGGCCCTGTCGGTGAATCTTAGAGTCTTGGCGTACATATCTGCCTATGAGGCTTCCATCTCCTGTGGCGCGTGCATAAGCATAGGTCATGATCAACATGTTCCCGGATTCTATGGGAGGGACAAATCAGGGATGTACGAAATCCACGTGAGATGTACGGACGTTCGACTCCTTGATTGTGAGTAGAATTCGTGCTTGTGATATTCGGGTAGGTTGATCCTACAGTGGACTCTAAATATTTCAGATATTGGGTTTATGAGGAAACATACCGAGATCAGCAGCAGCATATTGGATGGAATAGTTCGACGATGCCTGAAGCCGAAGGAGAGGCTCAAGAAGAGGACCGCCGAGGTTCGGGTCAAGGTACATAAATGCAGGAAATGCAGAATACAGCGTCTCGACAGCATTTGCTCGGCTAAAAGTGTGAAAACTCAATCTCCCCATACGACGGACGGAGCAGTTCCTGTTGACTCACTTCGGGACCAATCCACCAATATTTTTCATGAACATCATCACATCTGACTTGTTGAAGTTCCCGAGAGTGTCGGTCCCGATTGTGAGCTGAGTGCTACCGTAGACCTGGGCGATCGCGAGAGAAACCAGGTCCCCAAGTGGGCTGGAGACAGAAGCGGCATCCTGGAGTATCTTTTTGTCCAGCGCTTGAGCTCTTGAGGACGCATTGGTAAAGTCATTTAAAAAGTCAACAATCTGTAAATGGATGTTGGACACATCAACTTTCCATTAAAAGCCATCACTGACCAAGGGCCCGTCACCGGAAGAATATTGAGACTTGTAGTACAAATTACGTTGTGTCGGAGGACCACCAGATAGATCAGTGTAACTGATGGCGGGGTCTGTGGTATAGCCAACCGCCCAGACAACAGACTGTATGGCTTGAATGTTGCCAAAGTCACTTGATAGTGCAAAGACGGGGAACGTGCTGGAAATGGCACGGAAACCTGTGTCTATTTGGTTGTCCAACACACCACGGAGCAGGAACATGCCACGGGAGTCATCATCAGCCGCAATCTTGTATGTGACACCGTTCCCCTGAATCATAGACTGTGAGTGACGAAAAGGCACAAGCAGCTGGGTGACCCACGGGCTTGATGGCATAGTACAGGTTGCCCCATTCCGCTTGGTTGCCGATCTCATTAAACACTGCCGGCTTTGGAAGTCTGACGTTGTGATAGATGACATCGGCGTTGGACGTCGAGCTCCACACAATCTCTTGGTTTCGATCACCCGAGTTCCATTCTGCAACGAAGCTGGTGAAACACGATGGGCCTCAAAGGACGACTTTCACGTACCTCCGCTGACATCTGTGTACAGTTGCACAGAATGAGATGCGCCATCCGAGGAGGTTGCAGCGAAAGAGATGTATGAGAACGGGATGGATTGCTTGACCCAATCCCCGGGCTTTGAATGATGCGTATGTATATGTCTGAAGCAAAACAAAAGAGTCGAGACGAACCTCGATGGGATTTAGGAAGGTGAGATTGACCTGCATGGGTCCCACTTGCGAGGTGACCACGGTTTGTGTAGGCGTGATTACGATATCCGTCAGGTTCGCGGTACCATTGATGACAGATGCTTTTGATGATCCCATGACTGAATAGGTGACGCCGTCGACACGCACAAGGACAGCCCAACCAAGGATCTAAAAGACACGAAGATGAGAATTTCATGGCCAACGGAACATACTATGACGAGCGACCTGAAAATTATCCGTCGCAGGCCATAATTGACCAAATACTGTCTCATTCGTGGTGTGGTCCCAACTTGATAGATATGGCGAACGAACAGCGAGAGGAATTGCTGCAGGGAAAAAGGTCCTCTGGGCTCTTGCGTTGGAAAAAAGAAGGGCGAGGAACAGTAAGAGAATCATTTCCAATTGGGATGTGATCATGGGCATGGCATCGTTGGCTTGCCACCAGCGCATACTTTAGGGAAGGTGTGAAAACGTTAGAGGAGAGATTAGCCACTCGCAGAGCGGGCAGGATAAAGTTGCGGCAGAACAGGCAAAAGAGGGTAAGAGTGCAGGACAGAAAGGAGAGCCACGACTCGGAAGGTTGCGGTAGTAACGTAAAACCCGCTCATAACCCTAAAGTGTGAAAGAACTTCCAAGCCAGCAAAGATGCGAGTCGCGCTTGGTGATCTAGGGGGCAGTGTGAAGGTCGTTTCATCGTTGACTGTAACAAGCGCCCAGTGACTGAATTGTTATTGGTTATTGGTTGACAATGACGCTGAGGCAACGTACTAAGTGGGGAATCGGCTTGCGCGTCCCGCGCTCAGCGCGACGGCGTCTTGCACGCGTGTATACAAGTACAGTTCCTCGTCAATGACACTGTAGCTTCTAATATCGATCCGCAAGCGTAAGCCGTAGAGTGTTGCAACGCCAAACGCCGAATGACTCAGTGCTATCCCATGCCATGCACCGCAATTCCGGGCCCACGCTCCTTCTAGGAAATATTGCACTGCGCCCAGTAGAGCCATCTTTCCTCCGCCCCGCGGGCTCATCGACTCTCCCACAGAAAAAGCCCCCTGTTCCCCTGCCATTGGGTGAATTTACGGTTCAGGTGGAGTGCAGCGTGGTAAGGGGTGATGGGATCATTCCGTTCGCATCACTTGCACCTAAGCGATAGCAATCTTACCATGCTGTTCCGGACAAATTACCAACAGACCGAATCCCTAGCCCCTTGGACACTGGTACTTGATCAGTTCTTCAACGAGGACGTCGTGATCGTCACACGCTTGTGCCATTGGCTTTGCCACCTTCAGGCTTGGGATCGGGGACTGTATCTCCACCATTTCTCCGCCTTCTTTCATCGCTCAACTTCGTGAGAGTCTACCTGGGCATTAAGATGTATTGTGGCATTACAAAAAATGGACGCAAAGAGAGCGAGCAACTTTTCCCAACAAATGTCCCAAGGGGCGGAGTCATGTCACCATAAGGAAATATAGGCATTAAGGTGGAGACCTAGAATTTCTATCCCAAGACGGAGCGCTAACCCCGTTGCCCTTCACACTGCTTGTATGATACAGTAACGCTGGATGATGCCAATACGTACTGGTATAATATCTGACGTCAAGAATGGCAAGGGACTACAGCCCTGAACGTGATAGATACGCGGCCACTGTAGTCGCGTCGCGAGGGGTAGGTGTTGATGTTGATCAAATCATGATTAGTAATCGGGTAATCGGCCCCCCATACTTAGAACGAAAGGACAACCTATACTGTACACTGTACTGTATCGTACTGTATTGGGCCCCAAAAGATGTCATGAACCACAGAAAACATTCTCTTTGGAAGGAAGTCACTGGGCGCCACCGTGCCTTTGTGCATTCAACTTACAGCGCGTCGTTAGTGCTGTGCCATTTGACTCCTTAGCTATCCTGTCCGCAGTCCGCAGCTAAGTCAGGCTTAGTCAGGTAGGTATCAATTGTCACGATGCATGTGCCAGCCAACAAACTTCGATAGCGCCAGTTGATATGCACAGCGCGGCAGCTTTTCCCCGAAATTAACGTTCCCCAACATATGATGGGATGACCATCGACCATCCATAGAGGAGTCCGTCCGGACCGAGATTTTTCACTGTCCAGTCCAACGGCCAGGAGAACAGCGGACGACGGACGTGCAACGGCGCCTCCCTGTGATTGAATGCATATGGGCAACATCACACACACTGACACTGGCACGGTGATGCCACGCCGAACACGGAACGCCGAGCTCACCACTGGCCTTGAGAGCGGGAAAACTGAAGAGCATAGGGAGAACCTTTATCGTAGAGAGGAGGCGCTCCGCGGCTGGCTTGGCTATGTCGTGTAGGTTCATCCGAGTTCCATGGGAACGGGCTGAAGGTTGGCGATACTGCTGAAATCATCCAATCATGTAGTACCTTCAGTCAACCAAGTCCAGCGCACCGGCTATGGCAAATTGGTTGAAGACCAGGAAACCCCGCTGCCAGTACATGGTGCGTTGAAAAACATCTCACAGGAACGAGCCATCTAGCCAGCCTAGGGTAAGAATTCCGCAGCCTTGTCAGTCACACTGGCCCGCGGGCTGCCGTGCTTCAGTATGCAGGGTAACTTAGTCCGATACACGTCCCTAGTACCTCCGAGTCTGCGGTTGGTGCTGGCAGACGTGTGGGTCCCGTCGGCCTAGTACACAACCGGCGTCAGACTCGGGCCCTATTGTGGCCCGCACGGACACCGCAGATACCGACGGGGGAAAAAAAAGCGTCCCATCTGCGGGGTTGCCCGCCATTTACCCTGACATAGGAAGATCCGAGTCCACTGGCAGGTGCCTGTCACACTACCAAAAGTCCCAGCAGTTGTGAAGGACCACATTAAGCGATAGTTCCATCAGTGAGATGTACCCTTTGTGGAACCGAAGAAATGATTGACTGGCACGAGGCATGCATGGACGCAAGTCACATTACATGGGACGACTGCATATGAAGCAGGGATAACTGGTGACGTGGTGTGAGATCGATTGTCACATGCTATCCATCTTGCTTAACCTCAGGCATTTGACTTACGTATCATGGGGTACAAGTCGATAAATATTCCATTGATACAGCGGGAGCAAGTAACTAGGAAGGATACAACATGGTAGAAAGGGAAGAGGGGAGGAAGGCCGAAAAGAAATAAAATTAAGTAAAAACCGACCAGGGTGGCAACGCTCTTTGGAATCCGCGGTATCGTTATCCGTCCTTCGCCTAGCATGCTTCCTAGAGCATGTTCTCCAAAGTACTGAGCGATGCGATGCTTGAGCAGCTCGAGCAGCTCGAGTCCGTGCCGGAGAATGACTCGTCGGATTCGGGTTCCGAATCCGTGCGCGGCCAATTATCAGGTGAAATGGAGTGCCAGGTCTCGTCTCTGGGAATTGACGACAAACAGTGCGGCGAAAGCCCCAAATAAAAAGCTTGTGAGGACGCACGATGCCGTCTCGACCTTCGATGGAGCCTGTCCAGGAGGAAGCTTTGGGTCTTCCGTTGGAACGAGAGGGGCAGCAGGTTCGGAGACGGGAGAAGATGGTTCGGGGGGATCGGCTTCGTCGCCAGACTCGTCGGACCCCGACCGGGAATGCACTGACATGAATTCATCGGTAAGGAGTTGCAGCTCGCTGACAACGCCTTGCAACCGCGTGACTTCATTAAGCGCATGTATGCGCTGCGCATCCCGCACCTCTTCTCCGATGACGTGGACCATGGACTGAATGAGATCCCAGATCTCCGTGTGTTCACGGACCCACCACTGACCCGGCCAGCGTGCAATGATATATGCAAGTTCCGAGACATTGTCAACGGCTCCTTGGAAGTCCTTCAAGGCATATCTTTGGAACCATGCGCGAAGGAAGGTCATCGCGAGGCGAACCGAACTTGTCGTCGTGTCGCGTAATCGCTCTTCCGTCGATAAGCGTAAAAATTGTTCCGACATCTGCTGGCAGAACTGCTGATATCCCGACCGCTGTTGCGTAACGTCCCAAGTGAGATTGCTGAAGAAGCTTTTGTCTTCCTCATTAGGGTTAGGGTTGAGGAAGTAAGAGGGGAGTTTCGGAATGATGGACAGGATCGGGATGGAGGAGAGTACGGCCGTGCCTGGCACATAACGATAGATAAGGACGTCTTGTGCTTCCGTTGCAAATCGGTACCACTTCCAGTGGTCCGGATGCCGCCTGGATTCGATCATGAGTAAAAGATACGGTGTGATGTTCGAGGATGCTCACTCTTTCGGTGAGCCTTTCCGTAACAGCTCCAACGCCGTGACTGCTCGCTCTGCGACTGCCTTTGCATCGATCACGGCAATTTCCACTGCTTGCTTTGGGTTGCTCCTATAGCGCCGAGTTGCCTCCCATATCGCCCAGGCGAAGCTGAATGAGGTTGTGACGAAGGGCGACGAAGACTTCTTCGTCCAGTCCATGTGGTTGGCCACGTCAGCGTATAAGTCGGGAATCGCCGACTGATCGGGCGATGCTAACGATGACGATGAGGCCATGGCCTGAAAGTCTTGTACTGTGTATCGATAACTGTTCTTGAATTTCTGGGCAATGAAGAACGGCTCGGAGCTGTCGAAGAATGGGGAAAGCGGCTTGGGTGTGTATACGCGGAAGAGGAAGGGATTATGCTCGACTAGCGAGCTAAAAGTAAGATCTGGGCCGAAGCCATACTGAGGGAGTGCGTTGAAGCCCAGCTGGAAGCGGCTGGAGTCCTTAGAGTCGGCGGATGAGCTATCTATGACAGAGGCCATGTCAGAGTAGTGATAGGTTAGGGGAGAGGTAATGCGGCGAAAATGCGACCCACATCGATGGCCTTTTACTATCGCAGCACCTGCCTCGTGGATGCAATGCAGCGCATGTCCAGGGGACAAAAGAGGCGAGACCCTACGAGGCACGTGCAACAAAACGAGGCATCAATAT
>Ga0307510_10006401_pt1 | contig 14039 bp, 17 predicted proteins | sample 12_EM_MG_FD_207224 | JGI IMG/M metagenome (GOLD analysis project Ga0307510, IMG submission 207224) | Populus trichocarpa ectomycorrhiza microbial communities from riparian zone in the Pacific Northwest, United States - 12_EM | ecosystem: Host-associated > Plants > Roots > Unclassified | place... | reverse complement strand
TGGGCAGCTAGTAGCTCCCAGTCTCCGGAGAAAGAGGCAAAGTTACCTGTCACCCCTACCAGTAGACAAACTGATGTTCCAGATGCTGCTAAGGAAGTACAGATTATGGGGGTAACCCCACCTCCACCACCCCGCACCTCCCTGCCCGTGAGTCCGCCACATGTAGAGCCAGTCACTCCGCCTAGACGGACCATGAGCCCCCAACAAACCGGAGACGAGACATCGAAAAAGGCCGTGGATACTCAACTCTCCGCTTTGGCAACGCCATTCAAGCCAACTCCCCGGCCCCAGGACCCAACCCAGGGCAATCCCGAGCAGGAGGAAACTAGTGCTATTTGGCCGGCTGGGCCCGCTTGCCCAAAACCGGCGCTTCCCAACAATGATCCGAAGGCCTTAGCTCTCATTGAGGGCTTCTACAGGACCCCACAGTTTCGAGCCTATCTGAATAAGTCCCATCGTCATTTGCTATTCCAGGAAAACCTTCTAAGAGTCCAGTATTTCAAGATCAAGAGTGTTTTCGAAGACGAGTGGGCACATATTAGCCCCAGACACAGGGAAGCTGTTGCTATCAGGGCGCTTTCAAACTTAGCCGAGACAAGGGACACGATTCAGTTTGGTGAGCGCGGAATTGATAGCATGCTATGGAGACTAGGCTTGAAAGCAGAAGGTAGAGGAGTATCCCTACAAGAACAATTAGTGAGATGGAGGGCAGAGTATTGTTTCGAGCTAGATCCTAAAGCAATTGGATCCTCTCCTTTCTGGCTATTCAGCATCATTGGCTGGATTATCGGGGGAGAGCCGCCACTCCGACAAGCATTTGTACCGGCATCCCATGAAGTTGTCCCGGGAGATCAGAAAGGGGATGCTTCGGATAACCCCACTGGATGTAACTCCTGGTGCCCCGATGACTGTCCACAATGTGGAAGTCCAGTCGACTCTGACGGATCTTCGACGGGTACTGTGACACAGAGTGACCAGAATGACAAGCACAAGTCAGTACTAGCGCCCACTTTCCCGGGGTGGTCATCAGTACATAGGAGGGGAATCCCTCGTTCAATTTCCACTCAATCGCTCAGTACCTTTCTCCCCGAAGGAGCCAAGACATCGGAGGAGTTATTCGCAGAATCATTCCCATCTCTCCCCTCCCTACCTATGCCAGAAGTTTCACTCCCACCCCTTGAGGACGTCCGCTTTATAAGCAACGAGATGCTAGATCCGATCTTCCACCACAACAACAGGCCAGAGGAATGGCACCTAGCCCATCCCGGCGCTTCCCAATTCATAAAGCTCGTTCAAATTGACACAGCGCTCTTCTATTGCGAATTTATCGAAGAGATTCTTCGAATTGTTGACTCGATCCGCCGCGAGAGGGTCTGGTTCCGCCTTCCGACCACCACAGACTGGAACGACGGTGGGAGTATTCCCACGGACAATAGAGATCATGAGCGCGGCAGGCACTTCGGCGGCAGTTCGAGCTCCCTCCGTTACCGCTCTACAAGCCCCGAAAATAGTATCGGCCCAGAGTGCCAGCTTCAGGAGAACACCTCTAGAAGAGCCGAGATGGAGAAGGTGATTGCGGGGGAGCGTGAGCGTGTCTTAGCGTTTGTCGGAGAGACCCAGCGCACCGCCGATCATTTCGTCCTTGGCATCACCCTCATTGATGATATGACCGGTGAGCCGGTAGATAGCGCACATGATGGGGGACTGTGGGGTATCCCTATCAAGGACGAGGAGCTGCAGGCTGTGTATGACCACTGCGAGAGGTTGAAGGTGTTGCAGGGAGACTAATCAACGTGCAATGGGGTGGTACAATAGAGCAAGTTGTGCGATACCATAATCCCTTTTCTAAAACGCGAGCTGCAGATACAATTCGTGGTTGTCGGAGTACGAAAACCAGAAAATCCTCAAGCGTTTCAAACAAAACAAAAATAATAGGTATCTAGCTTTTTTAACCGGTTTCTTCTGTCCTTCCCTTTTCTATTTTCACTTTATTATACCCCTCTTTTTCTTTTCTGAGCCTACACCTATTGTCCTCTCACTTATTCGGAAAAACATACACACCACCGCGCATTAACATCCAGGACAGAGTAGCTTTGATTCCAGTTCATGTGCCATCTGGGAGGCTGGGAGGGTACTTTGAAAATTATCTTCGTTCAAAATATTCTATTTGTTTGCCTTTACACAAAATGTCTGTTCTTATTCTTGCCCCCCGCTTTTCTTTGCCTTGCTTTCTTGCTGTATCTACCATAATAAACTGTTATATCATACACGCGCACATAAAGTACGGCAAAGTACAGTACTAGTAGAATAGGCCCTTCTCCAAAAAAAAAAAAACTGGCCTACACCGCAATTGTATCTTTTCCTCTTCACACATCGGTAAGCACTCGAGGAGGTCAGTAAAAATCGGAAACCCATTTCCACTGATCCTATACAATTCTCTACAGAGACAAGGTCGTGTCTCCGAATTCCCAATTGCCCCCCCGCGTACTGTATAGCACTCATACCCCACGGCATATAATACAAAAACCAAACCAAACCACCATACTATTGCGCATATTTTCCCACCCCGCTTCTGACAGACACACACGCAAGGTATTTAGCGCAATGTTCCGTCTCTTGTTTCGTTTCGTTTCGTTTTTGTTTTGTTCCGCTCCGGCCAGGAACGTGAGCGATGTGTGTGTGTGTGTGTGTGTGCATAAGCAAAGCAAAGCAAAGCAAAGAAAGAAAGAAATTGGAAAAAACATCCGGATCACGTCATGTCATGGACAGGACAGGACAGGACAGGACAGGACGCTGTATGGGCCCATTTACAAAACGAAGGCGACGAAAGGCGCTTTTTGTTTCTTTCCTTCCTGCTTCTTTTGGGTGATTCCCCGCACCGTTTTAGACTATCTATCTATCTATCTATCTATCGGAAAACAGTTGGGGGAGGTGCAGGGAGGGAGGGAGGGAGGGAATTCTAGAGGTCTTGGTGTGAGGTTGAGTGATATTCCATTCCTTACTGACTTACTTCCTTCCCTTCGGGGGTCGGTATGGTTTATCGGTGGGGGATGGAAGAGGGATGGTTGAGGTAGGTTGCTAGTTAGCTAGCGCTTACAACTTGTGCCTACTATCGTGTAACGCGTGTGGCCATGATATGCATGGTGAGCGCTAGGGGCTAGGGCATTAAGCGATGGGGTGCGGCATATGCATCGAGAGGGAAGGAGGATACTGTAGCGGCCTGGTTTATTTGCCCTTGTGTAGCGGGTTCACGTAGAGAGTGATGGGATGAATAGATAAATACGAAGCGGAGGCTACGGTATTCTCGTACAGTATCATGAGGTAGACTAGACTAGACTATTATCATGCATAGGTATGGCTAAGCAGGTAGGACGAAGAAAATTGTTAAAAAGTAAGAATAAGGAAGAAGGAATACAAGACAATACAAATTAGAAATGAGAATGAAACACGCTCAAAGTGCCCAGCACAAAGGTAAGTAAAAAAGTAAAACGTAAAAAAATAAAAATAAAACCCACCGACAAAACCTAATCCAATGCATCCTCTGCCAGGTCCTCCGTCACCTCCATCCCCCTCCCTTCCATTCCATATCCATTCCAGAAAGAAAAAAAGAAACATGAAAAGAAAAAAAACCAAAACCAAAACCTCCTCAATGCAGCCATAAAACGAGGGCAAAAAAGTGAAAGGAGTAAAGGGCGAAGCGAGAGAAATAAAAATAAAAAAATACACGAATATCAACGTTTTTCCAATGCCACCCAAAGACAGTTAAAAGAGAAAACCCCTTGAAAAAAAAACAATGAAAACCAACCCACGAACAAAAAAGTGTACCAAGAGCTATCAAACAGTGCAACTATCAACTTCCAAACAAATCTGTCCAAGAACCAATGAATGAGGAGAAACGCCGTCAGCCTATTAATGCTGTCATTGTCGCCAAACGCCCATTTTGTTCCCAATCGAGCAAAATCATGTTCACGTAATGAGCGCTTGTTGATAGGATAACGGCGTCCCCACCTCAGTTCTCAAAAGGGGATATATGCCGATCTGTAGGAGGTTTGGAAATCTGCTGTTCGAAAAACCCATATGGTTCTCATTTTTGCCCCCTTTTACCAACCAAATGAAACCCCCAAAACCCCATATCTCGCCCACCTATGAACCATTTTTGTTGCTCCGAATCGAAAAGAAAGTACTGCCCGAAATTATTAAGAGTAGTAATGTTGATAAATGGATTCCTTTCGCATCTCCTCGTGTCGTGGCGTCCAACTTTCGTGAGCTTCTTTTTTTCAATCGGAGATCCTCCTCTTACTGAGAATTGAAAGCAGTGGGAATATAAAAAAAAGTAAAAATGAAAAGTAAAAATGAAAAGACAAATCACAATCCCCAAACATAAGCGCCGCATTAATTTCTTTTGTGCCTGTCCCAACCCCAACCCGCCACCATTCCCCTGGTATCTAGGATCCTCGATCACCAGGTGATAAGGAATTGAATAAATTCAATGTGGAAGAAAAGAAGCGATAAAAGGAAAAAATAAAATAAAACAATAAGAATAATAGCGCTCGAAAAATCAAAGATGATTTCGCTATGCCAATTCATGCCTAGGCACCTGTCATATTACCATTACTCGTCTCTCTTTCTCTTACGCCGGCTCTTCTTGGACTCTGGTGAGGACGAAGAAATCTTATCCTTGATTCCCGATGAGGCCTGAGCTGCATTGACAAGGACGATACCTAATGATTCGCTATGCTCCGAAAGCATATCTGAATCATCCTCACCCATCATGTCGCCATCGATGAGGGTCATGTGGATGGTGGTACTTCCGTGAGTTCGTGCATGCTGACTCAGGTTATCGGAGCGTGAGAACTTCTTGCCACACTCGCCGCAAGAGAAGGGCTTATCCTTGGTGTGGAGAGAACGGAAGTGCCTCTTGAGGTGTTCCTGTCGGCGGAAGCGACGGGAGCACAAGTGGCACACGAAAGTCTTTGAAGGATCCTCAGTCAAAGACTGCTTGCGTCCACGGCGGACGACGGGTGTTGAAGAAATCTCCTGCGAATCCGAAGACTCATAGAAGGATGCCTCAGTTGGGGCTGGCGTGATTGACGATTCGTGGCAGCTCGAGTGGGAAAAGAAATCACCATCACAAGCATTCTCGGGGTAACCGTTGGCTCGGGCGTTGGCAATTATCTCGTCAAGCTCTGCTTCCGAGTCTTCATATGTTTCAACCTTGACCTTCCTCTGAACCTTACGTTGCTTAATAGGAGGGACTGCCGAGCTTCCTCGGGACGAATCAGACGGCGGAGGAGACAATGGTGCTTGGAATTCCTGGTTGTCCATATCACCAGACACACTCTCGTCATCACTCATATCATCCATTTCCCAGCCCTCCTCCTCATCAAAGCTATCACGCTGACGCTTGCTCTCGAGAAGATCAGCGGGGTTGATAGTGTTCTGTGGCATATTCATCAATCCAGAGACAAGCTCGTTATCAGACTCGAAGTCCGAGAGCTCCTCGAGACCAAAGAAGCTGTGGGCAAAATCCTTTCCCTCTGTCTTAATATCGTCCTTTCCGACACTGAGCATGAAGTTGTGTTCGTCATCATCATCACAGATGGAAGGAAGAGTAGCAAACTCCAAGTCCTTGTCAGAAGCAGAGGGATTAGGCGACGGGTAAGTAAGCTTTCGTGGGTCACAGAAATCGAGCTCTGAAGATGACGAGTGATCCGAAGCTGGTGACAACGACGGACAAGCCGGCAAAAGAACCGAAGGGCTCGAGTGAGTTGGCAGTAAACTAGGAGGATAAATATATGCTATCAAACAACCATCTTAGCCAATTGACTCAAAATTAAATGAATTCAATAACCGAGCAATACCTGGAGTCATGGGTGGGCTCTCTTTCCACAGCTCCGGAGTACCAGGAAGCTGAATATCTGATGGCGTAATGGTGCCATTGCAGCCATCATCCAAGGACCACGAAGTGATTAAAGGTGTAGTGGTGACAGTGCTCATTGGTGGAGTGTTGACCGAGTTGCATGAAAGTGTTGGAGTAGAGGGGAAAAAGTACATGTCACTACCGTTGTGTCCATCCATACCAAGAAGCGTGGGAGATGAAGGTGTAAGAAGGCCGGTCTGTTTCTGAAGAGCTTCTGGCGACAAAGTACCCGCAGCCAGAAGAGGCGTCGGCGATGCCTGTAATGTGGGTGGCTTCAGATGGGATGACGTGGGCCTAGAGTACACCAAAGAGGACGGGTATGGCACACTCGAATTCGTTAAGTTCTGGTCGCATTGAGAAGCAGACTGCTGCTGCTGCTGGGAATGGCCATTGGGATGAGGCAGGAAATGGCCATGCTGCTTTGTCTGGGAAGTGGTATCCGGAGTATAGTAGAAGAACGATGAGGACTCCATTGCTGTTGCTGTTGTTGCTGTCGTTATATAGTAGTGGTAGTGTAGTAGTAGTAGTAATTATTAGGTTGTTATAGTTGTAATTGAGAACTAATCGATTAGGTATGGCTTTAAAACTACGAGTGCTGATTTACTAAAGGCGTATATATAAATATATGGTTAGGTGTTTCGTGAAGTTGTGTAGGTAAACGTCACACAGTTATTATTCCAAGTATCGTTTTGTGAAAGAGTGTAAAAGTTTAGTGAATGTGATCAGTGGGATTCCAAGGGAAGGTGATTTTCGTAGATATGGCTGGTTCGTAGTTGCGCGATAGAGGCAAGTTTGACGAATTAATATTAGGTGGCTCGTTGAACGTTGATTGTTTTTTTTCTCTGCCAAATAATAAAAAGAAGGAATTCAAGGAACTGGCGAAGAGCTCCAGTGGGTTTGTGTATATTTGATAGAAGAAGAAAAAATTGGACAAAGAGCACGTCCCTCAAGGTAGTCGTCGGGGGCGAGGTAGGAATGGGAGAGAGAGAGCCGATGCCGCGCAAAGAGAAGACCAAGAAAATCAAACAAACTTAAAGGAAGGGAAAGGAAAACCCGAAAGCTCACACAGCACGAGATGATGATGATCCAAAGGAAATAAAAGAAGGTGAAGGTGTGAAGGGAAGAGAAGGACGGTCAAGTAAACCAGAAGGAGATGGGGCGGATGGTGGGGAAGAAGAGGAAAAGAGGAAGAAGGGAAGGAGGCTGTAGCTGCCAGGATTAGTAGAAGTTATTTTTCGGGGTGGTGTGTGGGTTGGGTGGGTGATGGGTGATGGATGGATGGGGTGGATGAGTGTCTATAATGGGTGGGAGGGATTGTGGTTGGATCATCTTGGGGGGGGGCGGCGACGGATCGAGTCGCTCTGCTTGCCTCTGCTGCTGCTGCTGCTACGAGCACTGCTACCGCTGCTAACTCCATCTCTTCCAACTTGGCCGCTTCACACAGCTCAGACGGTCACTCACAGGATATCACAGGTACCGGAAAAAGACCGACAAGGCCCTGCCTCCAGTTGCTCAGTCGCCCAGAAAAGAAACCAGCAACAGGAACACAGCCAAAGAAAGCAACCAAGCAACACAAAATCCAATCCCGGCAACTGGAAAAGGCAAATGTGGGCAAAAAAAAAGAAAGCAAAATATGATATATTTGCAGATTGGGTGAAATGTGTGGATGAGGATGATGGTTCCAGCAACAGTAACTGCAAGTTACGGTAAATCACGGTAGCTGGCTGGCTGTGCGAGTTGAGAAGCAGGAGCAGCATGGGTTCAACATTTGACATGGGAGATGTATCTGGTTAGGGGGAGTGAGCGGTGGGTGGTAGGTTGTGTAAAAAAAGGATTTTTGTGGACCGAACGATCCACACACCCTCAAGTTAATGTCTCTTGTGACGATTGGAACAACCACTCTCCTCTCGCCGCTCAGAGAGAAACGCCAGTTCTGCGCGTGCCTTGATGGACAGCTATCCATCCAATCACATCCCAGTACCACCGCTGGAAAAGGGAAGAAATGAGGCTGCGGACTGCGGCCATGGACAAAGTTTTGGACAAAATAATATATTTTCCCTCTTGCATCTTACCAAATGGATTGTACAGTACAAAAACAGTTTCTTTTTTTTCTTCTTCTTCTCTCTCTCTCTTAAAAAGAAAAAAAGAAAGGAAAAGGAAAAGGAAGAAAGGAAAGAGTAGCAACACAGTTTTTGAACTATTCTCGAATTTACATTTCCACCACTTTATTATTATAAATATCATTGCTTGCACAAGTACCTGTACCTGTGCCATGATCTTTTTCCTTTTTCCTTCTTTTTTGTTATTACTTTTTTTACATCGAGAGGTGAGGTGTGTGTGCAATTGGAACTATTTTCCTTCCCAACTGCTCAGTTGGGCAGAAGCAACACAACCCAAGGCAACGCAACGCAACGCAACATGAGATTAGGAACAGAAAAGAGCCGATCAAGGGAATTTGATATTTTTACGCAGTGCATCGACGATTAAATCTTTTTTTTTTACCCCCTCCAACTCGACTCGTGCATCGCAGTCGATACAGCTCAGGTACAGTACTCGAGTACATACAGCAACAGCGCAAGCCCCCGATGGTTGGCAGGCACGATGAAGTCAAAATACAGTTCGCTAGCTCGATACTCGCTGAACTGGCTGCTGGAAACTGGGGCTGGGTTTATCGGGTTGGGTTGGCTGGAACTGACGCTGCCGCTGGGCTGGGGCTGGAGAAATTGACCGCTCAACCACCTCACCTGGTAAAGTTGAGAGAAATTTTGAATCGGCGGAAAGCAGAAGAAGAAAAAAGAAAGTACAAAAAAAGACCTCTCTCTTCTCCGCTCAACCACAACATGCTTCAACGCTCAACCAAATGGGTGGAGAGTCATCGACCATCAATCACCTATCACTCACGAGCGGCGACTGACGAGCGACGAAGCCCATCTTGCCAATGTCTAATGTTACGAGTATGATATTGCTTGAGCACCATACGAGCACATATACCCATGCCTTCTCCCAGTTTCCCCCAACCTATCCTTTGAAAAGCATGGGTTCCGCCGCGAATAGGGCGCTCCCAAGGGTCCCGGAGCTAAAGTACGGTAGCAATGCTCGATGCACCGATATGACAGACTAAAACCTTCTCGCCGCCATGGCCTGCTCGAGGGCGGCCAGTAAAAAGTCACCAGGCAGCCAGCCCCATCGCATCACCCCCCTCCTCCATCTCATCACTCATCACCCATCACCTGTCCTTCCCTATCCCGTCAATCAACCAAACTAAGCGGCAAGATCTCTCCCCCGTAATCATTTTAATCGTCGGTAATTTGGGGCGTTCAGCAAGCAAGAGAGAGAGAGAAAAAGAAAAGAAAACAAGAAGACACACACACACACACCTTCGGCTCTGGTGATGGTGGCAGTCGCCGCGTGTGGACAAGCCAGGGAAACCATTCATCCAACCCGAGATCCAAATTCCCAGCCCAGCAGGAAAACTCACGCTTCTCTTCAGCACCTTCCTTCATCTCTCCCGGAGCCCTGAATTCAACGAATTCCGTCATTTGCTGCGCTCGAATAGCTAAGGGGCAAGAAGCTCAGCCTCAGCCTCAGTACCATACCCATGAAAGAATGAGTACGATGATGAAATGCATCCTCGGAGGGAATAGATGAAAAATTAATAATCCGCTCACGCATCCGCATTTTCTCGTTTTTTGCCCATCGATCTGTAAATTGCCACCGATTCGTACGAATCACTTGACATGCATCAAGATGGAAAGATTGAAGCTGAGGAAAGTGGCCATCACCAATCAATCACCCGCTGGAATATTCCCTCCGTAACGTCTCTCTCCATCCACGCTTACCGCCGTCGTATAATTCGAGTAACCCAGTCCCACCCAAACCTAGAAACATAGTTCCTCAAAAAAAAAAAAAGAACGATTAATCCCTCCCTTACCAATTGGAAGGAAGGAAGGAAAAATATCCACTCATTCATCGCACTGATCCAAAAAAGTGGAAAATGAGGAAAGCAGACCCTGAGCACTACCCTTTTTTCTTTCTTTTTGGGAGATGGCAAGGGAGAGCTGAACAAGGTCCAACCTTGAACATGTTTTGGAGGGGGGGAGGGGCTTCTCGACTCTTGCTCGCTCGCCCGCTCGGTCGTCACGGCCATCCATGTCTGCAACTTTTTTTTTTTCCTGAACTGGGAGGGGCGGGGAATCTCCAACCGGACGCTCCGGCCGTGGATTGGGGTTTGGGGGGATACATGGAGGGAAACGATCTTGACAATTCGGGAAAGTGTGATACGGCACGGGTACGATATGATACGATCTGATATGATGTTTGTTCGGTTGTTTAGCCCAAGGGTAGAATAATATTATTCCGAAAGTGAAAATGTTAGGTGGTCTAGATGGAAGAGAGGAATCATAAGCCCAGCCAGTCAGCCAAAGCGGTCAGAAAAAGCACGATAGAGCAGAGCAAAAGTAACGATATGAGGAAGAAGGAAAAAATCAAGAAAGAAGTCAAAGCAAAATCCAAAACCGAGACAGGCAACAAAAAGCAGGAACACTCACTCACTCGCGCCCAAAACTACAGACAAATTGCCGTGTCTGTCCCATCCCATCCAGTTTCTGTCTCGCCGAAGACAAGGAAAACAAGGGTCGGGGCGCTAAGACATCCATTATCCATCACTCCATCATACAAGATGCAGGAACGGAGGAACAGACGAATGTTCGACTCGTACAAGCAACCCAATCCCCTGCCGCACCACCACCACCACCACCACAATCCCCGGCTATTATCGCATCAGCCGTTCTCTTCAAACCAGTACCGATTTGCCCTTTTTCCCTTTTACCCCAGAGAGATAAACGATTCCCGGGTATCATGTGGAATCTCAGGATGCCCTCATGGTTAGCATAAGCTACCGTAACTGATGGTGAGAACTACGGTACTTTTTAGTTACATTAGCTTGAGTGACCTCGCCTATCATGCGGCCTCTGGGCCGAAAGGTCGCCTGGTACTGGTACTTGTACTTGTGCTGAAGTAGAACCAACCCTTACCGCATCGTGTCGAGGAGGGTCGTCTAACCGTGCGATTCCGGGGTCAACTGTACCTTTGCGGGATTGTGTGATACTGTAGATAAGTTTTTTTGATTTCCATGATAGGTTTGGTACCGTGTTTTACGGATTATCATACCCGAGACCACCTATGATACTGGGCGATATGATAAACGAGGGTTCCGCTTGAGGAAGAAGGCCGGGGAGCAGGAGGAGGGTGGGTGTGGAGGAATTGAAGCAGCTCACACCCCACGATACCGGCGAGGCGTTTCTTGAAGCAAGCTAGTCCATGTCTGTAAAAGACCCTGCATCGCGCTCAAACTCAATTCTACCTCTGACTTGAGCACCTTCCTTCCCTCCTTCAGGTTTTTTTCTCTCTCATTATTCTTCATCGTCAAAGCGAAGAGGTCAAGACGGTGTTTTGGTTCTTTGGGCATATAGGACAAGCACTGCCACAGCCTATCAGATATCATCATGTTCTTCCTTCTTTTCCTCCTTCCTTCCTTCCTTCCATGTATGCGCGAGGTACTTTTGCGGTATCTTCCATCCACCTATTCCTCGGTACCGACAGAACAGACAGATAAGTTCACTTCACTTAACTTCTTCACTTCAGGTACAGTACAGATGACGAGAGCCTGCCGGATGCAAGCAAGCAAGCTTTCCCCGGGACTCGAGGACAAAAGGTATTTCTGTCAGATAAAAATAATAAAAATGGAAATGTGGAAAAAAGAAAAGACAACAATCCCACTCACAAACCACATTCTCATGTTCAAAAAAGAAACAAAAAACAGAGTGAAGAGGAAAGAAATAATCAATACAGTATGATAACGCCCTCCTTTTCTTTTTTCCTCTTTTTTTCTTTTTTTTTCCCTTTTTCATCAACAATTATTACTTCCTACACCCTCTTCCCCCCCCACAGAGACACACACCACCCACAACCTTTTCCTCCCAACCCACCCGTTTATAAATAGCAACGTTGGGCATGTTCCATGGTCATGCCGTGATGGCGCTCGCTGCAAATGCGATGCCTTACGCCCGCAATTTTACTTAACATACGGCACAAACCTCGTGCTGAGATAGGAGTTACTGTATTCCAAATAGGCACCGCTTATGATAAAAAAGAAAAAGAAAAACTTGTTTTTTTGTTTTTTTTGGCTGGCTTCTGTTTCTGTTCCTGAAGATCTTTGGTAAGCTGCATAACTTTTTTCCCTCTCATGCTTCGCACTTATGGTACCGTACCAGTTATTTCATACTGTACTCGTACCTGTCTTCAGTCCGATATGCATCGGCTCCTCCTCCATTGGTAAAAATCACGTTGCGTATGGTGCTTATGAGGCTTATGGTGCTTATGGAAACTTGTGAAAGTGAGTGAGGAAGAGGAAAGAAAAGGAAAGATACGACGGACTGGATTCGCCGCTTTTCTCCCACCTCCTCGCTCGTTCACTTACTCGTTTTTGTGATAATAATATCGTACCGGGAAGCGTGGGAGGAAGGGAAGGGAAGTTCCCAGGGATATGTGAAAATCACCAAAATGAAGGCAACAGCAACAGTTGCAGCGACCAGCATTATGATAATAATAATACACGACCGACGTTTTCCAACAACACCGTCCAAAAAAAAATACCAACCAACCGACCTATCGGATTGTACTGATCGATAACTCATAGAAAAAAAGGAAAATAGTTCATCCAAAACACCGTACCGTATTTGTTTATTTATGATCACCATAACTACAACCGCAATTATTTATGTATTCAGTGAGGTCGCATCCCGTTAGCTCATCATACATACCTTTTTCCCCTTCCCCCCGTCTCCATCCTCCGATAGGTCCGCTAAATCGAATCATTGCTAATTTACCATGATGTCGGGACATCCGGGCTTTCTTGCGATATGATATGATACGATACGAATACTGTAGATAATTCAGTGCCCCCCTCCTCTTCCTCCTCTTCCTCTTCCTCCCCCCGCCTGCTGCACTGGTTGGCTGATTGACCGACTGACTGACTGACAGGCCTAACGACTGGCTGGCACTGCACCGGTACTGCAGTCCATCTTTATCCCGTGAGCGAGCGAGCGGAAGTTACCAAAATGTGGTGAAGCCAGGTTAGGTTTAGCTAAGCCTCGGGCGCTTGAGTGAAAGTTTTTTTCATCCATCAGTCTCTCTCTCTCGGTTTGATCCAATCATCCCCGACACTGAACTGAACTCCATATATCGCAACTTACCACATCTTTTTCAGATAGGATAGGACAGGGCTTTATTTATTTATTTATTCATTCATTCATTTATTTAGATTACGCTAAACTACCGGTATATACCGGTATTCAGCCTCAGGGTCGTAAAAAAAAACGTTTACGCAAGTTTTTTTTTCTCTCTCCCCGACCCGAAGAAATCTTGCATGTGTGATGCCTTCTTTTTCTTTTTCGTTCTTGCATAAGGCATACTAGCACAGTCTAAAAGCACAAATCTGGCAGATCTATTCGAAACTTCGCACTTGAGAAACGGTTTTTTTTTTGCCCTTTCCTTCCTCGAATCCGGGGCTGAATAGCCCCGCATACTTGTAAAACCGATACTCTGGAATTCGTTTCGTTTCGTTTTCATTCAAGTGGCCTCACGGGGGAATGGAGTGTGGAGGGGGAGGACTGAAATAGAAACTCGCCGCGTACAGATCGTGTGATTATGGGAAGGGATGACCGCCGTTAACTTTACTGATCCTTCCAATGATGCTGGCTGGGATGGTGATGCATTAATAAATTCCACGAGGAGTGCCAAGTGTAGAGTAAGCTGCTGTGGCAAAGCTGTCTTGTGGAATGTGTGGTGATACAAATGGGAGGGCTACCGGTATCAAACAAGAAGATTATCGTTGTTGATTGATTGATTTGTACCCGCTCAAAGACTTCCCTACCTATCGTACCTACCTACCAAGCGCTTGCGCGCTCTCTCTTTCTCGCTCTCTAACTTGCTGCATTATGGTCATCTATCGAAATGCCCCGGTGCCTAGGATGTCGTCATTTCTTACTTTGGGAGGACCTACCAGTGTCGAGTACTCACCTTCCGTTCTTTGAGTCTCTTCTCCGTCTTACAGTGGCAA